>ERZ791629.608-NODE-608-length-13672-cov-4.48528_pt1 | contig 13672 bp, 12 predicted proteins | sample MGYA00510057_ERZ791629 | MGnify/ENA primary metagenome ERZ791629 (study PRJEB30046, sample SAMN00715161) | human gut metagenome | study: EMG produced TPA metagenomics assembly of the A metagenome-wide association study of gut microbiota in type 2...
TCCGCCGCCCCCCCCGCCGCTTTTGCCCGCCGGAAAGCCTGCGGGCAGGCAGCTGCAAGGCGGCAGTATTCATTCCAAACTGTTGAAAATCGCTTGTGATTTGCTCTTTGTACTGGCTTTCCGCCCCCGGAAGCACCAAGGTGACGTTCTGCACCGCGTTCAGCTGGGGGCAAAGGCGGTCCTCCTGAAAGACCGCCGCCACCCGGCCTACGCCCTCCACGCTGCCGGTGGTGGGACGTTCCAGCCCCATCAGGATGCGCAGTAGGGTGGTCTTGCCCCAGCCGCTGGGCGCCCACAGCACCGCGGGAGCGTCCACCTCCATGCACAGGCCGGTGAAGAGCGGTACCGCGCCGAACTGCTTTGTCAGGTGTTGGATCTTCAGCATTTTGCCCCCTCCTCTCCCAGCACTGCGCCCACGGCCTTATCCAGTGCAAACAGGAACAGCTTTTCAAAGCCTGCGCTCAGCAGGATGATGACAAAGGTCCACGCAAACAGCTCTCCGGTGGAAAGGGTGATCTTGGCGCGGTACAGCGCATCGCCGATGCTCCCGTTGGGCAGGCCGATAACCTCGGCCGCCACACCGCTTTTCCAGCAGATGCCCAGCGCCACGCTGCACCCCTGCCGGAAGGCCGGCAGTACCGCAGGCAGCCAGATTGCCCGCAGGCGGCGGCCTGCAGGCAGACGGAACACCGCTGCCATTTCCAGCAGCTGCACGTCTGCCCCGGCAATGCCGGTGCGCACCGCGCCGTACAGCACCGGCAGCACCATCAGAAAGCTGATAAGCACCGAAAGGGCGCTGCCCCGCACCCAGACCAGCGCCAGAATGATAAAGCTTGCCACCGGCGTAGCCTTGACCAGCTGCATCACCGGAGCCAGCAGCGCATCGGCGGCGCTCCACCGGGCGGCACATATCGCCAGCGCTACACTGACCACTGCGCCCAGCAAAAAGCCCAGCAAAATGCGCCCGGAGCTGAAGCACACCCGCTGCCAGAAATCTGCCCTTGGCAACAGCTGTACCAAGGTGCGCAGTGCCTGCACCGGCGATACCAAAAACACCTCCTGCCCGATGGCCATAGCTGCGGCCTGCCAAACCGCCAGCCAGAACGCCACCGCCAGCAGACGGCGAAAAAATTGCTTGTTCTGCTTCATAAACTGCCCTCTTCCCCTGCCTATTATAAGGTATAGTATACCATACCGCCCCGCAAAGGGGAATGACCTGTGCACCATCTGCGGCGGGTCGGCTCACGCTGTATATACTTTTATTCAATCATCGTATGCTTGACATGAATTTGTATCCAGTGTAAACTGGAAACAATATGCGGTGCAACTTTGGCACCGGCGTAGGAAAGAGGGGACAGTTTTGACGCAAGCGCTCAAGGGCCGCAAGCTGTTGCTTGTCGGTTTTACGTTGTTTTCCATGTTTTTCGGGGCAGGCAACCTGATCTTCCCGCCCGATTTAGGCGCAAAGGCAGGGGCAAACCTCTGGCCCGCCTTTCTGGGGCTTGCTATCAGCGCCGTAGGTCTGCCAGTCGCGGGAGTTATCGCGGTGGCGCGGGCAGACGGTCTGGATAAACTGGCCGGGCGGGTGCATCCGGTGTTCGCGCAGGTGTTCATGATTTTGATCTACCTGTCCATCGGGCCGTGTCTGGCTATTCCGCGCACCGCAAGCACCTCCTTTGCCATGCTCACCCCGCTGCTGGGCAGCAGTGCCGGGCTTCAACTGGGGTACTCCGTGCTGTTCTTCGGGGCAGCCTTTCTGGTAGCGTTGCACCCGGACAGGCTCACCCGCTGGCTGGGCAGGCTGCTCTGCCCCTGCCTGCTGGTTCTGATTCTGATCCTGTTCGGCGGCTGTCTGCTGCACCCGTTGGCGGCGCAGTACGCTGCGCCCACCGAGACGTATCGTTCCGCAGTCGTGTTACAGGGCGTATTGTACGGCTACCAGACCATGGACGCCCTTGCGGCGCTGAACTTTGGTGCGGTCATCGCCATGAACATCCGGGCGCAAGGCGTTGCCCGGGAGCAGGACGTGCAGCGCAGTGCCATCCGTGCAGGGCTTGTGGCGGGCGGGCTGCTGCTGGCGGTCTATGCCATGCTGGGACACGCCGGAGCACTGACCGGTGCCGCCGCGCCCGGCCTTGCCACCGGTGCCGAGGTACTGACCGTGCTGGCCGAGCGGCTGTTCGGAAAAGCGGGACTGGTGCTCCTTGCTGCCATCTTTATGCTGGCCTGTTTCAACACCTGTGTGGGGCTGATCGCCTGTGTGGGAGAGTATTTCCACACCCTGCTGCCCCGCATCCCCTACCCTGTTCTTGCCGCCTTTTTTGCCGTTGCCAGTATGCTGATCGCAAATCTGGGGCTGGCAGATATCCTACGGTTATCCGTCCCGGTGCTCAACGCCCTGTACCCGGTAGCCATTGTGCTGATTACGCTTTCCTTCGTGCCCGGGTTGGAACAGCGCCGCCGGGTCTATCCGCTGTGCATCGGCTGCACTGCCGTGCAGAGCATTGCCCGCCGCGCTGCCGCTTGGCCCGCTTTCTGCTCTTGCCAACGCCCTGCCGCTGGCGGCGTTGGGCTTTGGCTGGGTGCTCCCGGCGGTCATCGGGCTGCTGGCAGGCATCTTTTTAAGCTGCACTGAAGAATAAAGGAGATATTACTATGATCCAGCCTATCATGCACGACCCGCTGTTTCTGGCGCAGAAGTCCGCCCCTGCCACCCCGAAGGATGCCCCTGTTGCCCGGGACTTATTGGAGACCCTGACCGCCCACGCCGACGGCTGTGTAGGCATGGCGGCCAACATGATCGGCGTGCTCAAGCGCATCATTGCAGTGGAAGCTGAGGACGGGTATCTGGTGCTGTTCAACCCGGTCATCCTGAAAAAATCCGGCCAGTACGAAGCCGAGGAGGGCTGTCTTTCGCTGGAGGGTGTGCGAAAAACAAAGCGCTACCAGAGCATCAAGGTGCAGTATCAGACCATGGACGGCAAACCGCGCATCAAGACCTTTACCGGCTGGACGGCGCAGATCATCCAGCACGAGATCGACCATTGCGATGGAATATTGGTTTAAGCTTTTATCATGCACAAAGCCCCCGAGGGTGTGACCCTCGGGGGCTTTGCTATGCTGTAACAGAGAAATGAAGGTATTATTGTGAGGTCATTAGCCTTTCACGCCACCCAAAGCAACGCCGCGGACGATGAACTTGGACAGCAGCAGGTAGACGACGATGACCGGCAGAATGGCGATGGCCACCATCATGTACACCTTGCCCATATCGAACTTCAGGAAGTCCGCGCTGCGCAGCTGAGCGATCAGGATCGGCAGGGTCTTTTTGTCGGCAGTGTCCAACACCAGAGCCGGGATGAAGTAGTTGTTCCAGCTGGCCACGAAGGAGAAGATGGCCTGCACAGCCAGAGCCGGCTTCATGATGGGCAACACGATCTTATTAAAGGTATAAAACTCGCCTGCGCCGTCAATGCGGGCGGCCTCCACGATCTCCATGGGAAGGGAGGCGTCCAGATACTGCTTCATGAAGAAGAACACGGTGGGTGCTGCAATGCTGGGGATGATCAGCGGGATGAAGCTGTTTTTCAGCCCCATCTTGGAGATCAGCTGCAAAAAGCCCAGTGCGGACACCTGTGTAGGCATGGTCATGATGAGCAAAATCAGGGCAAAGGCAGCCTTTTTGAATTTGAAGTTATAGGCGTAGATGCCGTAGGCCGTCAGTGCCGAGAAGTAGACGCTGAGCGCTGCCGAGCAGGCAGACACCAGCAGGCTGTTGCGGATGCCGCTCATCACGGGGATGTTGGCATCCGTAAGCACGTTGCGGAAGTTTGTGATGATGGACTTGCCCGGCATCAGCGAGAAGCCCTTCTGAATCTCGAAGTGGGTGCGGGTGGAGTTGATGATCAGCACATAGAAGAAGAACAGGCACAGAAAGCTGATCAGCACCAGCACCAGATAGCACCACGCACGGCGGGCGGTCAGGATCGCCTTTTCGGACTGGTTTTTAGGCGTATGTGCCATACTTATTTCCCTCCTTTGGCAGCAGCCTTCTTGGCTGCTTTCAGTTCCTTGCGCTGGGCCTTGGTCAGGCCGTCATCTTCCTTGGTCAGCGAGAAGTACACGACGACGCACAGCACCGCACACACAAGGAACAGCACCACAGATACTGCACCGGCCATGCCGTAGTTCTTGCTGAACAGGTGGTTGTTCAGGTACATGATCATGGTGGTGGAGGTACGGTCGGGGCCGCCCTTGCCGTTGGTCAGGATCTGCGGCACATCGAACATCTGCAGGCCGCCGATCATGGAGGTGATCATCACATAGACCAGAATGGGGCGGATCAGGGGCAGGGTGATCTTCCAGAACATCTGGTTCGGGGTGCAGCCGTCCAGCTCTGCAGCCTCGTACAGGGTGGGATCCACGCCCATAATGGCTGCCATCAGCATGATGGTGGTGTTGCCGAACCACATCAGGAAGTTCATCAGGCCCACCAGACCACGGTTGCCCCACACAGTATTCAAAAAGCTGATGGGGGTCTTGATCCAGCCCATGCTCAGCAGCACTGCGTTCACCGGGCCGTTATCCGAGAACAGGGCGAAGAACAGCATGGCAAAAGCCGAGGCCATGATCAGGTTGGGCATGTAGATGACCGTCTTGAAGAAGGTCTGTCCCTTCAGCTTCAGTCGCAGGTCGGTGAACCATGCCGCCAGCAGCAGCGAGACGATGATCTGCGGGATAAAACCGATGATCCAGAGGATCAGCGTGTTGCTGAAATACTTGGGCAGATCGGTCGCGAACAGGGTGATGTAGTTTTTCAGACCCACAAAGCTGGGTCCGATGATCTTCAGACCGCTGCGGTAATACTCAAAAAAGCTGTAATAGATGGTGGATGCCAGAGGGATCAGCTGGAATACCGCGAAGATGATAAAGAACGGTGCAATGAAGATGTAGCCCCATTTCGCGTAGCTGATCGACCCTTTCTTCTTTGTTTTTTCTCCCATGAGATCTCCCTCCTGCCGGGTCACAGCAAAACCAAAGGGGCGGGCGAGATACGCCGCCCCCCCCTTTGCTTCAATTTTCAGTTCGGAGTAAAACCGCTTATGCGGGCCAGACCACATCGGTCAGCTCGGGGTACTTCTCCTTGATGGCGGTCTCGAAGTTTGCCTTGGCGGCATCCTCCTCCACGTTGCCGGTGAAGTAATCCTTGAAAGCGTTCTGGAAGCTCTCGTTCAGGCCCTGATCGTACGGGCCGGCGTTGGACATATCGATCTTGGTTGCAGCTTCTGCAAACAGAGCGATGTGGTTCTGGCCGCCGAGGAAGTCGGACTTGTAATCGCTCTTGGCGATCTCGTTCATGGCCTTCTCGTTGTTGGTGTAGTCCTGCGTATCCATGGTGATCTGCTTCATGATGGCTTCATCGCAGGTCAGCTTCAGCATAACGTCCTTGATGGTCTCAAGGTTGTCGCTGCCGGCTGCGCCGCAGATCCAGGTGCCGCCCCAGTAGTAGGGCTGAGGGCCTTCGCACACAGCGTAGTCGCCGTAGATGCCGTTGCCAACCTCTTCCTTGCCGCCCTCAGCGGTAGGAGTTGCCAGAGAGTTGCCCAGCAGGGTGAAGTTGATGCCCCAAGTGGAGTAGAAGAAGCCGAACACCTTACCGGTGGGGCCCTGATCGGAAGCCCACTGGCTGTCCCACAGGCTGGACTTGTTGTTGTAGCCCTTGTCGGTGTACTCCTTGGTCTGGTCCACCCACTTCATCAGGTTCTCGTCCACGGTAACGGTGGTGCCGGTGACCCAAGGTGCGGAGACGTTGTTGGAGAAGGTGCGGTATGCATCGTCAAAGCCGGACAGCATCTTGTAGCCCTTGGCAGCAGCCTTGGCAGCTACATCGTTGAACTTATCCCAGTCGGACAGGTAGGTCTGCACTTCGGCGGGGTCATCGGTGCCCAGCACATCCTTGGCAATGCTGCGGCGGTATGCGAACAGACCCGGGGTAGCCTGCCAAGTGGTGCCGCGCTGGCTGCCGTCCACAGAAACGATGTCCTTGGTGTACTGGTACTGGCCGGCCAGATCGGAATCGGTCAGGCCGATATCCTTCTTGACATCCAGAACGTAGTCGGAATCCACATACTTCAGAGCGTAGTCAGCCTCGATCAGGAAAATGTCGATCTTGTCGTCATCGGCAGCGGAATCCTGATTCAGCAGAGCCTCGTCCAGCTTGTTCTGGTAGTTGTTGTTTTCGTTGGCGTTGATGGTCCACTTCACGGTGGTGCCGTCCTTCAGGGTGGTGGTGGACTTGTCGGCTGCGATCTCCTTGACCTCGGGATAGTAGTCGTTGAAGCGGCTCTGGAACTCATCATTCCAGCACCAGATGTTCAGCACCTTGCCCTCGGCAGCAGCCGGAGCAGAAGCAGCTGCAGAGGATGCAGGAGCGGCAGAGGAAGCAGCAGTGCTGCTGGAAGAACCGCCGCCGCAGGCTGCCAGAGCAGCACCAACAGTCACGACACCGGAAGCGAGCAGGAAATTACGACGAGAGATCTTTTTCATAAGGGTAAACCTCCTTCATGGTTTTCCAATTAAAAAATTCATACTCAAAAACTCCGCGCCGGGAGTTGTGGGCCTTTGTTAAAGGATGCGGACGGAGCCGCCGTCCAGCAGTTTGCCGGACACCCGGATCTGCTCCGGCAGGGTCACACGCGGATGCTCGATCAGCTCGATCAGCTTATCCGCTGCCAGCCTGCCAAGGGATTTGGTGTTCTGCTGGTAGGTCACCAGCGGGGGTTTGACCACCCGGGAGAGATAGATGCCATCGTATCCCATCACTGAGATGTCCTCCGGGATGCTCAACCCTGCTTCGGTCAGGGCGTTGTAGCCGCCCAGTGCGGAAAAGTCATCCGGGAAGATGATGCAGGTGGGCCGCTGCGGCAGTGCCAGCAGCGCCCGGGTCTCCTCTGCACAGCGCTCAACATCGTGGTACACACCGCAGCGGACGTACTCCTCCGGCACCTTCAGCCCCAGCTCCTCGCAGGCTTGATAGAAGCCTGCCAAGCGGTTCTCGGTAACGGCGGTCTTTTCGCCGTGGATGAAGGCGATGCGCCGGTGTCCGCAGGCCCATGCCTGCTGTACCAGAGCCTTTGTGCCCACCACGTTGTCTGAAAGGATCGCCATCCGGTTGTTGAACACATGGTCGATGGTCACCACCGGCACATCGCCGTTGACCAGTTCCACCACCTGCGGATCGTAAAAGTTCACACAGGCGATCACCACGCCGTCCACACCCCGGTAGTGGCAATGTTCCAGATAGCTCATGGACTTGCCGCTGATGTTGTGGTTGATGAAGGTGATATCGTAGCCGCGCTTTTCCGCTTCTACCTTGAAGCTGTCCAGCACTGCGGAGAAGTACTCGTGGGTCAGGCCGCTCTGTTTTTCATCTACGAACAGAACGCCAAGATTGTAAGTGCGGTTGGTTTTCAGCGCCCGGGCCGCTGCGTTGGGCAGGTACCCCATGCGACGGGCCGCTGCACGGATGCGCTCCCGCGTGGCCGGTGCGATGTCCGGCTGGTCGTTCAGCGCCTTACTGACGGTTGCAACGGATACGCCGCATTCTTTCGCCAGATCCTTCAGGGACGGCATCTTTTAGCCTCCTTCCGAGGATAGGAGCAGCGGGATGTTTCTCGCAAGTTCCTTAATCGTTTTCGCAACTTCAATATATCGCATTCTGTACCAAAAATCAAGCGAAAACGTAAAAGTTTTAGCTCAGCTGCATCATTTTTGGCATTTTGTTCCAATATGACCTGTAAGAATTGTGCATCTCGATTCACTTTCGTTACATTTCGATTAAAACGAAAAAATTTTCGTTGCAGTTTCGTTATGGTTTTCGGTGCCGGAGGCCATATGTATATATTACTTTTAAAATGGGGTTTCGGGTCTTTCGTTCGCCCTTTCGCCGGTGTACGCCGTGCCGAAAGTCCCCGAAAACCGCCGGGACTTCGCAGATTATTTTAAAATTTCCGTTGAGATTTTTGCAAAAAGCTCTTGCATTTTTGGGTGGGATACGGTATGCTTAGCGTGATGAGATTGCTTCTTTCGCAGCGCCTTAATCGTTTTCGCCCATCGACACACTGCCCGCCTGACAAGGCGCAGTTTTAAGGAGGAAGCATTATGAAGTTCGGATATTTTGATGACCAGAATAAGGAATACGTCATCACCACCCCGCAGACGCCCCTGCCCTGGATCAACTACCTTGGCAGCGAGGACTTCTTCAGTCTGGTCTCCAACACGGCGGGCGGCTACAGCTTTTACCGGGACGCCCGGATGCGCCGCCTGACCCGCTACCGCTACAACAACTCCCCGCTGGACATGGACGGCCACCGGATCTACATCAAGGACGGCGAAACCGTATGGAACCCGGGCTGGCAGCCCACCAAGACCCCGCTGGACAGTTACAGCTGCCGCCACGGTCTGGGCTACACCATTCTGGAGGGCAAAAAGGACGGCGTGACCGCCCGGCAGGAGCTGTTCGTCCCCAAGGGGGATGCCTGTGAGCTGGACCGGGTGACAGTGTGCAACGGCAGCACTGTTGTCAAGGAGCTGGATCTGTTCAGCTATGTGGAGTTCTGCCTGTGGGATGCCGTGGACGACAGCTCCAACTTCCAGCGCAACTACTCCACCGGTGAGGTAGAGGTAGAGGGCAGCGTCATCTACCACAAGACCGAGTACCGCGAGCGCCGCAACCACTACGCCGTGTTCTGGGCAAACTGCCCGGTGGACAGCTTTGACACCACCCGGGATGCCTTCTGCGGCGTGTACGGCGGCCCGGCAGACCCGCAGGCCGTCCGCGCTGGGCACTGCTCCGGCAGCATTGCCCACGGCTGGGCACCGGTGGGTGCGTTGCACATCCACCTGACCCTCGCCCCCGGCGAGAGCCACAGCATCCTGTTCGGTCTGGGCTACATCGAGAACCCGCAGCAGGAGAAGTTCATTGCCCCGGGCGTCATCAACAAGACCCGCGCCCACGCCATGATGGAGCGCTACGCCACCGATGCACAGGTCGATGCCGCCCGCGCCGCCCTGCGCACCCACTGGGAGCAGCTGCTGTCCACCTACCATCTGGAATCCGGCGAGGAAAAGCTGAACCGCATGGTCAATATCTGGCACCAGTACCAGTGCATGGTCACCTTTAACATGAGCCGCTCTGCCAGCTACTACGAAAGCGGCACCGGACGCGGCATGGGCTTCCGGGACAGCTGTCAGGATCTGCTGGGCTTTGTGCACATCATCCCCTCCCGCGCCCGGGAGCGCATTCTGGATATTGCCGCCACCCAGTTTGAGGATGGCAGCGCCTACCACCAGTACCAGCCCCTGACCAAAAAGGGCAACCGGGATATCGGCACCGGCTTCAACGATGACCCGCTGTGGCTCATTGCCGGTACCGCCGCCTACCTGCGGGAGACCGGCGACTGGTCTATTCTGGAAGAACAGGTACCCTTTGATAACGACGCCACCAAGGCGCAGACTCTGATGGAGCACCTGCGCCGCAGCTTCAACTTTACCTGCACCCATCTGGGTCCCCACGGTCTGCCGCTCATCGGCCGCGCCGACTGGAATGACTGCCTGAACCTGAACTGCTTCTCCGAGCACCCGGGTGAGAGCTTCCAGATCACCGGCCCCAGCGAGGGTCCTGTGGCCGAAAGCGTTTTCATTGCCGGTATGTTCGTCAAGTACGGCCACGAATACGCCCAGCTGTGCGACCATCTGAATCTGACCGAGGAGGCCGCTGCCGCCCGCAAGCACATTGATGCCGTGGAGCAGGCCACCCTGACCGCCGGTTGGGACGGCGCATGGTTCCGCCGTGCCTACGATGCTTTCGGCAAGCCCGTCGGCAGCAAGGAGTGCACCGAGGGTCAGATCTTTATTGAGCCGCAGGGTATGTGTGTCATGGCCGGCATCGGCAAGGAGAGCGGACAGGCCGCGCAGGCGCTTGCCAGCGTGGAGGAGCGGCTGGACACCAAATACGGCGTGGTGCTGCTGCAGCCCGCCTACACCAGCTATCAGCTGAATCTGGGCGAGATCTCCAGCTATCCTCCGGGATACAAGGAGAACGCCGGTATCTTCTGCCATAACAATCCGTGGATCAGCTGTGCCGAGGCAACGCTTGGCCACGGCGACCGCGCCTTTGCAGTGTACCGCAAGACCTGCCCCGCCTATATCGAGGACATTTCCGAGATCCATCGCACCGAGCCCTACGTTTACAGTCAGATGGTAGCCGGTAAGGACGCCCCCACCTTTGGTGAAGCCAAAAACAGCTGGCTGACCGGCACAGCGGCATGGACCTTCTTCAACATCAGCCAGTACATTCTGGGCATCCAGCCCACCTTGGATGGCCTGAAGGTAGACCCCTGCATCCCTCACACCCTGTCCGGCTTCACCGTGACCCGCCGCTTCCGCGGTGCTGTGTACCACATCACGGTGGATAACGCCGCCGGGGTGCAGCACGGCATCAAGGCCGTTACCGTGGACGGCAAGGCCATCTCCGGCAACATTCTGCCGCTGGCTGCCGCCGGGACTGAGGTAACGGTGCAGGTGACCATGGGTTAACCCGACTTTTTCTGCTTTTTCATATTATTCTCCTTTCTGTGACCAAAGCCGCTGCGCAGACCCCTGCACGGCGGCTTTGGTTTATAATGAAACAGTTTAATGATTGAAAATGCGCTCCGCATTCGCTCTGCGCATAGATAGCGGAATTATTATTTTAATTTGCATTTCAGCCAAGCCTGCGGGCTTGGCTGAAATGCTTTTTCACGGGAGGGGTCGTAATGGTAAAATAGCGCTTTCAGACTGCAAATGCTGTTTTCCTCTGCGACCCCGCTTGTGAAAATGCGTTTGGAGTAGGCCGCGGTTGCGTAGCAATGAAAGCCCCAGTGGGGCTTTTAAGCGGCGGAGCGGTCTGCGTGAGCAGATGGAGGGGCTTTGCCCCGACAAGTTCCCGCAGGCCGCGACAAACGTGAAATAAAAATAATCTTTCCGCTGAAGATGGCCAGAGCATAAGCGGAGGCCATTCTAAATCGTCCCCTTCCCTCTTGCATTTTTTGGGAAAGAGGTGTAGAATACAGTCACAATCAAACACAGGGGAGCTCGTGCAGCGGGCTGAGAGGAAGTATAGCAAGCTTCGACCCTTTTACCTGATGCGGATAATGCCGCCGTAGGAAGTCATACCCTTTATGATTTTTTGCAGGAGGAGCCGTGCCGGGCCCCTCCTGTTTTTTTGTGCCTCTGCGGAGGTTCCGCAGCCGGCTGAGGGGGAGCGCCCTGAGCCTTGGATGAATGCAGCGATGGGAAGCCGTGTTCCGGCGTGAGAGGAAGCCAGTAAGCTTCGACCGCACCTTCCGTACCTGTTCCCGCCTTGTTGCGGGCACGGGCTGTTTTGTTGCGGGAGCGTCGGCATTCGTCCTGCGCTGCCGCAGATGGTTGAAAAGGAGCTAATTTATCATGAAGAATCTCTCTGTCAAAAAGCTTGCCCTCGCCGGTATGTTCTGTGCCCTGTGCGTAGTGGGCAGCGTGTTCAGCTTTCCCATGTTCGGCAGCAAGTGTGCCCCGGTGCAGCACATGGTCAACGTGCTGTGCGCCGTTCTGCTGGGGCCCTGGTGGGGCGTGGGCGTAGCCTTTGTGGCTTCCCTGCTGCGCAATCTGCTGGGTCTGGGCAGCCTGATGGCTTTCCCGGGCAGTATGTTCGGCGCACTGCTGTGCGGCCTTGCATACCACAAGACCAAAAACCTGATCGCCACCGTGGTGGGTGAGGTGTTCGGCACCAGCATTCTGGGCGGCCTGTGCGCATGGCCCGTGGCCATCTTCCTGATGGGCAAGAGCGCTGCGGACATCGCTTTCTACGCCTATATCGTGCCCTTCCTCATCTCCACCGCCGTGGGTGCGGTGATCGCCGGTGCTGTGGTGTTCAGCCTGCAGCGCTCCGGCGCTCTGCGCTCCATGCAGAACAGCCTTTCCTGAGCGGAGGTGCCGGGAATGCTCAAAACCGCCTTTGAGAACCTGCGCAGCCGCAGCCCTCTCATCCACAACATCACCAACTACGTCACCGTGAACGACTGCGCCAACATGGTGCTGGCCTGCGGTGCCTCCCCCATCATGGCCGATGATGCCGCCGAGGTGGAGGAGATCACCGCCATCTGCGGCGGGCTGAACATCAACATCGGCACGCTGAACAGCCGCACCGTCACCAGTATGCTGCTGGCGGGCAAAAAGGCCAATCAGCTGGGACACCCCGTGGTGCTGGACCCGGTGGGTGCCGGTGCTTCCCGTCTGCGCACCGACACCGCCTTCCGCCTGCTGCGGGAGGTGCAGTTCACAGTGATCCGGGGCAACATCTCGGAGATCAAGACCCTTGCCTCCGGCGCAGGCACCACCAAGGGCGTGGATGCAGATGTAGCCGACAAGGTGACTGAGGAAAATCTGGACAGCGCCGTGGCCTTTGCCAAGGCTTTTGCCGCCCGCACCGGCGCGGTAATCGCCATTACCGGTGCCATTGACATCGTGGCCGATGCACAAAAAGCCTACTGCATCCGCAACGGCAACGCCATGATGAGCAGCATCACCGGCACAGGCTGTCAGCTTTCTGCCCTGACGGCGGCTTTTGTCACCGCCAACCCCCGCCACCCGCCTGGAAGCTGCCGCTGCGGCGGTATGCGCCATGGGTCTGGCGGGTGAGATCGCCCACCAGCGGCTCACCCCGCAGGACGGCAACGCCACCTACCGCAATTACATCATTGATGCTATTTACAACATGACCCCCGAACAGCTGGAGAAAGGCGCAAACTATGAAGTGCGATAAACACACCATGCTCCTGTATGCGGTGACCGACCGCGCATGGGTGGGCGAACAGACCCTGTATCAGCAGGTGGAAAGTGCCCTGAAGGGCGGTGCCACCTGCGTGCAGCTGCGGGAAAAGCAGCTGGGCGACGCGGATTTTTTACAGGAAGCCATCCAAATCCACGCTCTGTGCCAGCAATACGGTGTGCCGCTGTTCATCAACGATAACGTGGAGGTGGCCTTGCAGTGCCACGCCGAGGGCATCCATGTGGGGCAGGACGATATGGCCGCCGCACAGGTGCGCCAGCGCGTGGGCGAGGGCGTGATGATCGGCGTATCCGCCCACACGGTACAGGAAGCGCTGGACGCTGTGGCGCACGGCGCAGACTACCTTGGCGTTGGCGCGGTGTTCGCCACCCACACCAAGACGGACGTGAGCGAGATGCCCCGGCAGACCCTGCTGGACATCTGCAACGCCGTGGATGTGCCGGTGGTAGCCATTGGCGGCATCCACAAGGAGAACATCCTGCAGCTCAAGGGCACCGGCGTGGACGGTGTGGCATTGGTAAGCGCTATCTTTGCCGCAAAGGACATCGAGGCCGAGTGCCGCGAACTTCGTGTCCTTTCGGAGCAGATCATAAAGTAAGCTATCATCCCGCGGCAAACCGGGGGCACCACCTTGGGCCGCGTTACAAAATTCATGGAGAAAACCAACATGAAAAGCGTATTTTGCGCAGGTGCCGGCATCCAGAGCGTACTGTTTTTTCTGAATGACGGTTACCTGTCTGCCACCCTTGCCTGCGGGTCGGGAGTTTCTCCGAGGACCGTCCGCTGGGGTGGGACCCTGCTGCC
>ERZ791629.624-NODE-624-length-13435-cov-2.10987_pt1 | contig 13435 bp, 10 predicted proteins | sample MGYA00510057_ERZ791629 | MGnify/ENA primary metagenome ERZ791629 (study PRJEB30046, sample SAMN00715161) | human gut metagenome | study: EMG produced TPA metagenomics assembly of the A metagenome-wide association study of gut microbiota in type 2...
TCCATCGGTATACTTTCCGTCTGTCTTATCTATATTCCAGTTAAGGAAGTCGCCTTTGGAAATAACGCTCATCTTACTTCCCATACCTCCCATATCTGCTCCAAGATAAAGTGCGATAGCTTCAAACTTACATTCCTTGATACAAGATGAACATCCCCAGCAGTCCTTAGGATACTTCATATATGCTTTCTTATCTTCTCCCATCTTAATAAGACTTCCCGGACAGACGATACTGCATTGTCCGCAGCCAGCACATTTCTCCTTATTAATTACTATGCTCATATGTCTCACCTCTTCCCACAAGATTTCTATATTTCACTTCTATCCTTCCGTCTACCTTTCTTGTATTAACATACTTAAGCCATTCATCTGACTTCTCTGGGTAATCAAGGTTCTCCGCAAAGCTGTGCCATCTTGTTTCTTTTCTTGCTTTCAAATGTTCTATAAGCACCTGACAGACTGTAAGTCTTTCCTTTAATTCATATACAAACATAAGCTCATGATAATCTTTAGCGTTAGCTTTTTCTGAAAGAGTTTCTATCTGTTCAATCTTTTCTTTGGCAAGCTTAAGCTGCTTTTCATTGAACTGGTAATGACTTCCTATACCACCAGCATATGTATCCATAACCTTCTGCATAGCTTCCTCAAGTTCTTCTGTCGAGAAAATGGTATCTTTATCCTCACGCCTAAGATATTCGTTATATTCTTTTATTCTTTCATCAGTAAGCTTGTCTGCATATTCGTCAGCTGTACTCTGTGAAAATGTATTCTCTGTGATGTCCGATCTATTCAATTCCTTAACAATATCTTCTGCCGCAATTTCACCTTCTGCCATAGCACCTGTCACATACTTCTGAGGACAGCCTCCTGCAACATCTCCTGCCGCATAAAGACCATTGATTGTTGTCCTTCTATTAGTATCAACCCAGTAACCACTCGCCGTATGTCCGCCTACAATATAAGGCTCTGTTCCTTCTATCTCAACATTCTGCTCACTTGGGTTCTTTCCAGACTCTATCCATTTAAGTGTCTGGCTTGGTGCCATATTAAGGTATGCTTTCTTTAATGACTCGTCCTGCTCACTGCTTATTCCTTCTGTTCTTAAGTAACAAGGACCTCTGCCCTCAATGTTCTCCCTTACAGTTCCGTATACTCTCAGTGACGTTGTAAGTCCATACCGGTTCTCGTATACCTCACCTAAAGAATTCACCTGCTTTGCACCAACTCCCTGTGCTATTGTTCCTGTAGGAGCTATTGTATCTTTACATCTTAAAGCTATAAAACGCATTTCAAACGTTGTCATCTCTGCACCTGCATTAATACCCATAGCAAAACCAGCACCTGTATTAAATGGAGGATACCACATTTTATGTCTTGAAAATCCTGGATTGTTAGGCTTGTACAGTCCAGCAGCTCCACCAGTCGCACATAATACCTTCTTAGCTCTTATCTCATAAGCTTCACCAGTATCAATATTAAAACCTACAGCACCAAGAATTGTATTATCCTTTACTATGTAATCCGTTATATTAAGTCTGTTAATTACAGTTACATTTTCAAGACTATTTACTGCATCTGCAAGTATTGGCTTAATATTCTCACCATTAATCTTAATATTTCGGTTGCCTCTTGCAACATATCTGCCATTCTCATCTTTAAGAATTACAAGTCCAAGCTTTTCCATCTTGGCTGTTACTTCGTTAAGTCTTTCTGACATTGTAAGAAGTAAATCTTCCCTCACAATATCGTCAGCATCTTTCTTTGCATATTCAACATAATCCTCTGGCTTTCTGCCTTCAACTATGTAAGCATTTATCGCATTAACACCAGCCGCAAGACAGCCGCTTCTCTTTATATTCGCCTTTTCTGCAATTATAATTGAAGCATCTGACTTTTCCCTTATTGTAAGTGCCGCATAACAGCCTGCTGTTCCACCACCTATAATAAGCACATCTGTTGTTAATCTGTTTAAACCATTAATCTGCATAAACTTTCCTTTCTCATTGTAAAACTTGTCCACAGGTCTTTATCAGATATATACTAATCTGAAGCTGTGCATATACCCACAAAGCATTTAACCTGGCAGAAACATAACTTTAATCTGGTTAAATATAGAATACGTCATCATCCCTCATACCCTTATTCTCGCAAAGATATGTCTTTTCATCATCAACTGCGTATATTCTATATATAAGAGTGTGAACCTTTTCCCCAACCTGTAGCGGCTCTTTCTCAAGTGACCACTCTCCTGTTATCATTGTTCCTCCAATATTAACAGTTACATCAAGATGATTGCCTCTGAAAAGAATATCCTCAACACAACCTTCCTCAGCAGCACTGTTGTACTGCTGGAGCTTTCCATACTTAGAAAGCTTCACAAATTCAGGTCTTATTATTGCTCTTTTAGCTCCCTGTATCTCATCAAAACCTTTTAATTTTGAATAATCATTAACCTCTGAAGCTTTTCCAATGAATTCAACAACAAATGGTGTTGCTGGAGATTTGTATATCTCTATCGGACTTCCCATCTGCTCTATCTTTCCGTGGTTAGTAATTATAATCTCGTCAGCCACTTCAACAGCTTCGTCCTGATCGTGTGTGACGAATATACTTGTTATTCCAAGCCTGGTAACCATACTGCGAAGCCACGTTCTAAGTTCTGTCCTTACCTTTGCATCAATCGCCGCAAATGGTTCATCTAACAGAAGCACTGATGGATTAGGTGCTAACGCTCTTGCAAAAGCTACTCTCTGTCTTTGTCCACCTGATAACTGGTTAGGATACCTTTTCTCAAGACCTGCAAGCCCTGTTATATCAAGAAGCTCTGTAACTCTTTTCTTAATCTCATCTTTTGGAACTTTCTTAAGCTTAAGTCCAAATGCTATATTATCATAAACTGTCATATGTCGAAAAAGAGCATAGTTCTGAAATACGAAACCAATCTCTCTTTGATTAGCTGGTACATCATTAACTCTCTTTCCATCAATATATATATCTCCAAAGCTTGGTGTTTCAAGACCTGCAATCATTCTTAATATTGTTGTCTTACCGCTTCCCGAAGGACCAAGCAATGCAACAAGCTTTCCCTTTTCTATTCCGAAATTCACATTATCAGATGCACGAAAGTTTCCATACTGCTTAAAAATATTCTTCATCTCAACGTACATTACTTTTGCCCTCCTTTCTTATAATCACTTTGTCTGTGTTCAAATATATTCCTTAATACAAGAACTATAATCGCTATAATTACTAATATTGATGATACTGCAAATGCCGATGTTATTGATGTATCTGTACCCGACATATACAGTGCATCTATCTCAAGTGGAAGCGTGAATGTCTCTCCTCTTGTCTTTGATAATGCATTAACCGCACCGAACTCTCCTAATGCTCTTGATGTACATAGAATTATTCCGTATATCAACGACCATTTTATATTAGGAAGAGTTATCTTAAAAAATATTGTAAAACCATTAGCACCCATTAAAGCCGCCGCTTCCTCCTCGTCCTTTCCGAGTGAGTTAAGCACTGGTATTATCTCTCTTGATACATATGGAAATGTAACAAATATTGTAGCAAGCACAACTCCCGGTATCGCAAAGGCTATTCTTATATTGCTTCCTGTAAACTCATTAAACCATCTTATAACAGGATAGAAAAAACCAAGTCGTCCAAATGTCATAAGAAACGCAAGACCTACAATAACCGGTGATATAGAAAATGGTATATCACTAAGTGTTGCAAGCACCTGCTTGCCTTTAAAATCAAATCTTGTAAGTAACCATGCCGCTATAATTCCAAATAATGTATTAATAACAACTGCAGCAACAGTAGCAATAATTGTTACCTTCAACGCACTCAATACATATGGAGTTGTTATTGATTTAATGTAAAAACTAAAGCCCTCTTTTAATGAACTTGCTATTATTGATAATAGAGGCATAATCAGCATAACTGTTATAAACAAAACAGTGATAAGAATACATATGCTTCTTGTTCTTCTTTTTCTTTTTTCAGGCTTATCATTCTCGCTCATATTTAACCTCCATTTTCTCTACATTGTACGCTTTGCCTGCCTCATCTGTATTATATTAATGATAAGAAGTATCAGAAAAGATATTATAAGCATAACAAGTGCAATCGCTGTCGCCGAAGCATAATCAATATAATTAAGCTTCTGCATTATTACATAGGATACAACCTGTGTATGTTCCTTGGCACTGTTGCCTGATATGTATATAACGCTTCCATATTCTCCTATTCCCCTTGCAAATGCAAGTCCGAAGCCTGTAAGAAGTGCCGGGCTGATTTCTGGAAGGATTACTTTAAAAAATGTCTTTGATGGGCTTGCACCTAACATATATGCCGCTTCCTCATATTGAGAATCCATCTAACAGGCATTACCGCTCTTACAACAAATGGAATTCCTACAAACACAAGTGCTGTAATAAGTCCAAGATGTGTGTAAGATACCTTTATACCTATTGAAGCAAGCGGTTTGCCAAGTATTCCGGTTTCAGAATACATTTTCGATAATGTAATACCAGCTACCGCTGTCGGAAGTGCAAATGGAAGTTCTATAAGTCCGTCAAGCACTCTTTTTCCAGCAAAATCGTATTTAACAAACGTCCATGCAATTATTGTTCCAAACACGCAGTTGATTACTGCCGCTATGAATGAACATCCAATGCTTGTAACAAAAGCATTGACGACATTCTGCTTAGTAACCAGCCTTATAAATTCGGCTGGTGGAAGCTTAAGTGAATATACCATAACCGAAGCAAGTGGAATTAATACTATAAGTGATAACATAGTAACTGTAATTCCAAGTGTTAAATGAAATCCCGGTATAACACATACTTTTTGATCTTTACCGAATTTTCTGCTATTCTTTATTTCATCAAACGCTGTATCATTGTCTGGCTGTTTATTATTATCAATTGTTCTATCAGTTGTTATAGATTTCATCAAACCAGCCTCCATCATCAAAATATATCTTGTATGCCTGAGTCCAGCCGCCGTAATCAGCTATTGTATCAAGCTTTATTGTAAGATTGAATTTACCACTATATTCATTCAATACCTCTTCATCTGTTGGTCTGTATCCATAATCTGCGGCTATTCTTTGTGCCTGCTTTGAATACAGGAATGATAAATATTCGCTTGCAAGCTCCTCTGTCTTGTTGACTTTAACATTATCATCTACAACTGCCACACTTGGCTGTGCGAGAATACTTACAGATGGTGTGACAATCTCATATTCATCAGGATATGAAGCTAATGATGTAAGTGCCTCATTCTCCCATGCAATAAGCACATCGCCTTTTTTATTCTCAACAAATGTTGTTGTTGAGCCCCTTGCTCCGGAATCCAGCACTGATACATTAGCATACAGCTTTCCTAAGAATTCCTTCTGCTTATCTTCACTGTTATTCTTATCTCTTGCATAGCTTAATGCCGCAAGGAAATTCCAGCACGCTCCACCACTGCTCTTAGGATCTGGTGTTATAACCTCAACACCATCTTTAATTAAATCATCCCAGTCTGATATATTAAGCGGATTGCCCTTTCTTACAAGAAATACAATCGTTGAAGTATACGGAGATGAGTCTTTATCATATTCGTCCTTCCAGCCTGCATCAATAAGACCTGTATTCTCTATAAGGGATATATCGTGTTCAAGTGCAAGTGTAACAACATCTGCATTACAGCCTTCAACTACTGAGCGTGCCTGACTTCCTGAACCTCCGTGAGATTGTATAACCTTTATCTGCTTTCCGTATTCAGCCATATAGTAATCGGCAAAGACTTTGTTATATTCCTCATAGAACTCTCTTGTAGGGTCATAAGAAACATTAGTTATTGTAAGTCCATCTCTCTTACTGCCACAGCCTGCCGCTATATATGTCATCGTAATACACATAATAAGAAGCATACATAATTTATACCTTTTTTTATTAGAATGTCCGTTATGTTCAAGATATTTCATAGGTCTGCTCCTTTCTTATGGGCTTTAAATTTATTATATACCCACCATTCATACATACATAGTGTGTTAGTATGTTTATTACTTAAAAAATATTGCCAGACACCTTTGCTGCTGTCTGGCAACCCTTGGAAATTATTGATATAATAAACCTTATTTCCTATAAAGTCAATATGTTTATGTGTTTATTTTAAAATTATTTTAAATTGATGTTTACAGCCTCTCCTGTCACTATGACTGCCGGTGATGTTATGCCTGCTTCTCTTACCTTTAATTCAATATCAGCAAGTGTACCTTTGACTATTCTGTATGTATCATCAAATCCACCTGTAATAACTGCCGCTGGAGTGTTCTTAGGCTTACCTCCGCTTACGAGTGCCTCAGTTATCTGTGCAAGATGTGTAAGTCCCATAAGGTATACACAAGTTCCATTCATAGAAGCCGAATTTCTTATTTCTTCATAAAGTGAGTCCATATCTTTGGTATGTCCTGTGACAACACTAAAGCTTCTGCTTACATCCCTATGTGTAACTGGTATGCCTGCCATTGCAGGAACTGCTATTGCTGATGTTACTCCTGGTATTTCTTCTGTTTCTATGCCATTTGACTTAAGATAGAGCATTTCTTCTCCACCACGTCCGAATACATATGGGTCACCACCCTTTAATCTGACAACAAGCTTTCCTTCATTGGCTTTCTTTAAAAGGAGTTCGTTAATTTCTTCCTGTGCCATACTGTGTCTTCCATTTCTCTTGCCAACATATATCTTTTCACAGCTTTCAACACAGAATTCCATAAGGCGGTTATCAATCAGGTCATCATATACAAGCACCTGTGCCTTCTTTATGGCATTTAACGCCCTTACAGTTATAAGATCATAAGTTCCACAGCCTGCACCAGCAATTACAACCTTGCCCTTGCTGTAAGAATATTTCCCATCTGCCTTTGTTTCAGCATTTGTATTATCTTTACCAGTAATCCTCTCACTTACTTTATTAATAACATCCTGTAATTCGTCCTTGTCAAGCTCTCTGCCAAGCACCATACATTTTCTTGCAGCTTCCTTGAATATATCAGCTCTCATAGAGGCATCATCTACATTCTCTTTAATACTATCCCTAATTGAACCAAGATACATAAGTATATCTTCAATATCCGCAGGAAGCTCCTGTGCTATTCTATTCTTAATATCTGCCGCAACATAAGGACTTGCTCCCTGGGTAGATATTCCTATAGATAAATCTCCTGCTTTGTATACAGACGGAAACAGAAAATCACAATTATCCTTATCGTCTACCGCATTTATAAAAATGTGGTATTTGCGGCATACGCCTGCAACATATGCGTTAAATTTTGCATCATCTGTAGCAGCTTTACAGAATGAACATCCGTCCAGATCTGAATTAACAAATTCTCTTTCAATAATATTAATGCCTTCAATGCTCTTTATGCTATCGCTTACCTTTCTTGCAACAACTGTAAGTTCCGGCTCATATGCAAGAAGCTTGCTTATTTTATGCTCTGCTATTCTGCCTCCTCCGATAACAAGACCTTTCTTTCCTTTAATGTCAATAAAAAACGGAAAATAACCCATAGTAATTCCTCCTGAATATTTTACCTATCAATGTACAATATATCCACTAACTGCTTGTAGGCTTCACCCCACTTCGCATTAGGTTTTAAATTATAAAGCTTCTTATCAAGAACATAGTAACGTCCCTGCTTTACAGCAGTTAATGACGACCACGCCGGATTAGATGTAAGAAGCTTATCTATATTGCGGATAGCCGCATCTGTATCGTTGCCCTGTGTTGTAACAAATATGTAATCAGGGTCGGCTACTACAATTGCCTCAAGGCTTAAATCATCAAGCAGTGATGTATCTGAGTCTGCTATATTAACACAGCCCAAATCCTTTAATATCTCACCGCCTACTGAGCCTTCGCTCTGCTTTGCCTTGACACTGCTTGATGAAGTTCTTATAAATAATATCTTTGGATTGCTGCCATCAACTCTTGATTTTATAGTATCTATCTGCTCTTTAACATCTGTTCCATTAGTCTTATACAGATCTCTCCTGCCTGTTATCATAGTACATTTGTCAAGCATATTAAGATACTGCTCAAAATTAGATACATCAAAATATGCTACTGTTATTCCTGCATTTTCAAGTGTCTGCATAAGTGCTATATTAGAATCTGTATTACAGCTTGCAATAACAAAATCTGGTCTTGAAGCTATAAGAAGTTCCACATTAGGATTTAGTATACTTCCAATATTGACAACATCACTTGAAAGCCCTAAATCAAAATTAGTCCATGTATCATTAGCTGTTGCCACTACACTTCCACCAGCAGATATCCATACATCTGCAAAACTTCCTATAAGTGTTGCTGTTCTTTTATAAGAAGTTACTGTAACTGTTCTTCCATAATCATCTATAAACGTATATGGATTGTCAGCTGAAGCACCTGCACCGGCATTATAACCAGAATTATCTACATTAACATCTTCTGTTGCAGTTCCACAGCCTGCAAATGGCAACATCATAACTACAATAAATACCAATGATACAATTCTTCGTGCTTTATTAATTATTTTCCTTTTTGTCATTAATTAAATCTCCATTCCTGAATGTTATATGCTAATAATCTATTGTAAGATAACTCGTAACCGCATATACAACATTTCCATTATATATAAGCCTTGACCAGCCGGTATCACCTATTCCTGTTCGCAATGCTATATCTCCATTATCAAGCACATCTACAATATCACCTGATACTTCTGGGATACTTCTTAGATTAACCGGCTCTTTAGCAGTTACCTCCTCATTAACACTGTTAAAGATAATTCCCAATTCAGCTGTATTAAGGCTCTGCTGTGTCTGTCCCGACACTGATGACTGTGTGCCATAATTATAATTAAAGCTTGAATTGTAATTAAAATAAGCAACATTTACGTCAACATATCCTGATATTCCATCTATTCTGGCATTATTAGTATACTGCCACATAGCACACGCACCTGTGTATGAAGGATGTTCTACTGCTGGATATGTTCCCTCTTTATAAGATGCCACCCATATCGGATATCTGGCTTCTATATCCTGTATATTCCATTCCTTATTATTAACAATCTGACCCTTGCCAGCATATAACATAGCATCGTAGCCTTCTCTGTCCACAGTATCCATAAATGCAAGTGCATTGTTAGTTCTTTCTTCATTACTAAGATTATACATTCTGCTTGAAGGATTATTATAATCTTCACAATTGTATACAACAGGGTATGTTATGTCATAGGCTGATATATAATCTATGACCCAGCGTGCTTCCTCTATTGCTTCGTCCTCGTCAACCGCTGTCGAAAAGAAATACACACCTATATCTATGCCCGCTTTCTGTGCTCCCTCAAGATTGTATGACGCATATTCATCTTCGCATATAGTTCCATATATATCTGTACGGTATCCAACTCTTATCATCGCATAATCAATTCCGCTTTCTGCGACTTTATTCCAGTCAATCTTTCCCTGCCATTTGGATACATCAATGCCATTGGAATATGCCATATTATCATTAGAAAATGTTGTTATATTAAGCTCTATCCCATTCTCACTTAATTCCTGTGACATATTATCCGACTGTGGGTCACCATCTGCTAATTCAACATATGAATTATCTGCATCCGCACTGTTACCAGGAATCCCATAAGTGCTGTCAGCTACCTGTATTGTATTACTCACTAAAACATCTTTGCTCGCCTTTCTTTTATTAGTAACCTTGATAACAGGTATGCTTACACATACCCCGGCTGTTACTAATATCAATGCAACTACCAGTACTGCTGCTATGTGATGTCCTTTACGTTTTACAAACTTCTTTATATTCTTCATAGCAATCCCCCATTTATATTAAATCTTTATTTTACATTAACTCAGAATATCAAAATATAATTACCACCAATTTCATTACAATACTAATATTACACTAATTAGTCAATAACATATCTTCTGAATATGTTAATTTTAATAATAATTTTATGATTATTTTGCACAAAAAAATGTTTTGAATATAAATCTTGCATACACTATAAGTGGTGCTATAATGTTTGTTAAAGAAATAACAATATATACAGACGAATACCGTTCAATAATTCCAGCTTAACTGGACATTATATTATCCGGCTGTATAAGAAATGAGGTATAATTATGAAAGTAAATAGTAGAAAAGTTGCTGTAATTGGCTGTGGTTTTGTTGGTTCATCATCTGCATTTGCACTTATGCAGAGTGGTCTGTTCTCAGAAATGGTTCTTATTGATGCAGATACAAAAAGAGCCGAAGGTGAAGCTATGGATATAAGCCACGGCATATCATTTGCAAGACCTATGCAGATATATGCTGGTAATTATGATGATATTACTGATGCCGCAATTATTGTTATAACTGCTGGCGCTAACCAGAAGCCTGATGAAACAAGACTTGACCTTATCAAGAAAAATGCGGCTATTATGAAATCAATTGTTGGCGAAATCAAGAAACGTGATTTTGGTGGAATTCTTCTTATTGTATCTAACCCTGTAGATATTCTTACACTTATTGCACTTAAAGAATCTGGTTATCCATCTAACAGGGTAATTGGTTCCGGAACTGTACTTGATACAGGCCGTTTCAAATATCTGCTTGGTGAACATCTTGACGTTGACAGCCGAAGCGTTCACGCTTTTATTATTGGTGAACACGGCGACAGCGAGCTTGCTGCCTGGAGCAATGCAAGAATAGGCGGTCTTAAGGTTAATGACTTCTGCGAGCTTCGTGGTCACTTCAACCACGAGCAGTCTATGAAGAAGATATTTGAAAATGTCAGAAACAGTGCTTATGAAATTATTGAAAGAAAACATGCCACATACTACGGAATTGCAATGGCTGTCAAAAGAATATGCGAGGCAATCGTTCGTAATGAGAAATCCATTCTTCCAGTATCAAGCCTTATGACAGGCGAATACGGACTTAATGATGTTGTCCTTAGTATTCCTGCTGTCGTCGATGAAACCGGCGTACAGAAGGTAATTCCTATTGAATTGAATGATGAGGAGCTTACAAAATTAAAAGACTCTGCCAATATTCTTAAAGATATTGCAAAAGATTATATCTAAAAGATTATAAACAGATTTTATTAAAAACCTGCTGTAATAAATGTATATTATAATACATATATTACAGCAGGTTAATTATTACCCCGTTATTAATCATACAGCAGAACAATCCACCGCATTTTTATCAATTATAACGTTATTTATGAAGATTTAAAATCAGAGTTACAACTACTCTGCACTACCACTATCTGCCTTCAAAGTATCCGCATTCCCTGTTTCTGGTGTTGTGTCGTTGCCAGCCTTATCTGACGATAAGCGGTTGTTTACCATATCTCTAAGGAGCTGGTATATAACCGATGTGAGCGGAATAAAGAATATCATCCCGAGAAGGCCGAAGAACTTGCCGCCTAAGAACCCCGCCATTAATGTAAAGAGTGCCGGAAGTCCTACAGAGCTTCCTACAACCCTTGGATATATGAACTGTCCCTCGATAAACTGAACAATCTGAAATACGATTACAAACCATATAGTAAGTACCGGATTGGTGAATAGCACAAGAAATGCACCAACAACACACGCTAAAAATGTTCCTATGTATGGAACGAACTGGAACACTGCCGCCATTATGCTTATAAGTCCAGCATATGGCATTCTGCATATGCTAAGTGTAATAAACATAAGCACGGCAAGTATACAAGCCTCAACGCACTGTCCTGTAAGGAAACTTGCATAAGTCTGTGCAAAAAGGTTAGTAACACCTGTAACCTTAGAAGATACCTTCTTTCCAAATACAGCTTCTAAAAGCCTTTCTGTCTGTGAAAGCAGGCGTCTTTTATCCATAAGCACATACACTGCAATTATCACAGATATACTAAGATTAAACAAAGATGAACCTATCTGTGGAATACCCGTAAATATGCTCTGGAAAAATGCTCCGGCAACCTCTCCAGACTTTTTAAGTATGCTGTTCCAGTCAATCTTTTCAACATAATCATTAATAAACGTAAGATGTTCATCATATTTATCCAGAATATCCGTCACTACATTTACATTATTATCAAAATTCTTTATAAATCCAGTAATCGACTCTATCAGATCCGGAATAATAGACCACATTATAACAGCGAATACAAGCACAACTATAACTATTGTCACAACTAGGCTTATCCCGTTGCGCGCCTTTTCTTTTTTTAAGAACTTTACTTTCTTTGACAGCCTTTCCAACTGTCTTGACAATGCTTCCATTGGCACATTAAATATAACCGCAAGCATACAACCTAGAATTATTGGATTCAGAATCTTAAAAAATGTTCCTATACCACCAAATATATTTCCTATATTAAGTGCTACAGAAAGACTTATTGCCATAACTATACCCAATACAATTATATTTTTATTCTTCTCTCTTTTTTCCATTAATACTTCTCCCAATTATTATATGAACTTGTGATAATGTAATATATTATGGCTTAAAATATACAATAATGCAATATTTTACAGGAGAATTTACACTTAATTTACACTTTAAAATTTATACTGTTATAAGTTCCTGCACATATCTTGACCTCTTCTGATGTCTTGCCCCGCCATCTATATAGATAATATCAAGCTCGTCTTCTGCCCTTGTCATAGCAACATAAAATAGCCTGCGTTCTTCCTCATAATCATCAACCTTCCCCATATAAGCATATGGTGTCACCTGTTCATTCGCTGATATTATTATAACCTTCTTCCATTGAAGTCCCTTAGCACCGTGAAATGTGCTAAGATACACGCCTTCATTCTTATCCGTTCTCACCCTGTATTCCCTGTCAGTTATATATCTGTACCATTCAGACATATTATCAAACTTCAGTGCTTCCTTTTTCATAGCTTCTGACTGGTTAATGATATCCCCGCTGTCAAGTCCTGTATACTCTGCATACTCAAAAAGGTCATTTTCATACCCCATATCATCATATATATAATTGATAAACTGTGTCGGATTATCTATCCTTGAAAGGCTTCTGAAATCAAGAAACATATCATTGATTGTATCGTTAATTCTTAAGCAATCCTGTCTGCTGGCATTCTTTGTACAGGCTTCGTATATTTTATTCCTGTCAAATTCGCAATTGTGCACAAGGTTGCTTCTTATATATCTTTTGGGTCTGTTAATTATCCGGCTAAGATCCGTCTGTTCCGGCACACCTCTTGAAAGCCTGTAATATGCAAGCATATCGTAAAAACATATGCCAAGATGTATATCGTCCACATTATCCCTTGTAAAGAATGGCATACCTATCGTTTCTAATGTATTGACAAGCACCGAGGCCTCTTTCTTCACCCTGTAAAGTATTGCAATATCGCGG
>ERZ791629.653-NODE-653-length-12744-cov-1.76058_pt1 | contig 12744 bp, 9 predicted proteins | sample MGYA00510057_ERZ791629 | MGnify/ENA primary metagenome ERZ791629 (study PRJEB30046, sample SAMN00715161) | human gut metagenome | study: EMG produced TPA metagenomics assembly of the A metagenome-wide association study of gut microbiota in type 2...
ACCGTCTACCGTAACAACTTTCCAAAGCTGTGCCACATATCCGACATGTTTTCCCTGTGATACACTCATCGTTCCTACCGGATCTCCGGTTGCCACAAACTGTGTACCCGGATCCTGCTCCGACACAACTTCACTCTCATATGTTACCTTGCGGTTTGCAGGTCTTGTCTCTTCCCCGTAAATATTGAAATAAACATTTTTCCCAGAAGTATATCCTTCAATATAGATCGGTACATCCTGATTATTTACGAATTTTAAATCCTTATAATCACCTGCGATCGCAGCATCCATAGATGGCTTTACATAGGTAACGATCATAGAATGGTTTGAACGCTCCGTAACTTCAAGCTCCGCTAATATAACTGCATTATATAAAGTCGTTGAAACCTGGCAGACACCACCGCCATATGACTGCACCGTCTGTCCGTTCTCATAGGCTCCTGCTAATTCATAACCATTTGCTGCATCTAACGGTCCGATCGTCTCGTATACAGAAAACTCTTCTCCCGGATACAGAACAGTTCCGTTGATCTTATCAGCTGCTGTTGCAATATTATCACAGCGGTTCTGAGTGGAAGAACTGTAATTCGTATTGAATCCACCAAGCAGGTCTTTTACCTTAGAAAGCTCTTCTTCACTTCCCTTAGGTTCCACGATCTCCGCTGCCAGTTCAATACTTCCACCCTGTCCGTCCCAGCCGTCACTGACATAATTTTCAATCGCAGCGATCGACTTTTCCACATTGACCTCAACACCCTGTGATCCTTTAATGATCTTAAACGTACCGTTCTCACGTACCAGTCCGTTGTCTACTGCTTTCTGATCAAGCTCATCCGCTTTCTCGTCAAGTAACTCAGAAACCGTATCATGATCTACGTTCAACACCATATCAATGACAACATTGCCATTTTCAAGGTCTTTTTTATCCTTATATCTTTTGATCAGATTACCGCTCTTTCCGACATCCATCGCCTCTGAAACAACGTTCATATCGGTAAACTCAAGTGCAAGATCCGATGCTTTCACCTGTGTGCTGCGCTCTCCCGCAGTCAGTGTAAATACTGCTTCCCCTGCATTATTTACATAATCAGTCACTGCACTCAGAGCTTCCTGCTCTGTCATGCCGCCAACATCAATATTGCCAATATAAACTCCCTCTGCGATACGGTCTGTATCTTCCGCTTTTGCCTGCGTCGGATTCATAATGAAGCCAAATGCCATGGCTAACCCCAGAGCTGTTAATATCTTACCTGTTTTTTTCATCTTTTCCCTCTGAAACTATTGCTTTTACTGAATCTTTGTTGTTCATTTTATCACAACTGCCCTCTTTTTCAAGATGCATTACCACGAATATATTTGACTGTTTGCCCTGTTTTTAGTATATTTTACATGAACAGATTTATTACAACAGTGCCGCAAGTACAGTAGTAAGTAACATTGTTCCTACCAGAATGATCACAACTGCTGCAAGTACTTTTTTATTTTTCTTTTTACTGAAATCATACATATCGATGTACCCCCATTTCAAAAACACGGCACGGAAAGGATTTAACATGCCACTTTTAGGTTTATTTATTGCAGTTATCTGCCTGCTCACATTTTTCCGCAAACGTTCCATCCGCTCTCAGGAGAGCGCCACCGACCGTTTCTGGAAAAAAGAATCCATTGCAAACAACACCCGTTTAAAGGATTTAAGCGGACTTCCCTATATTACCATACCTTTTGATAAATTTCCAATAGGTATGTACGAAAATGATTTATTAAAAAAATATGAAAAAACTCTGCAGGCTCTTTCCGGACAAAAGATCGTCAATCTGGGCACGCAGACCAATACCGATCTAAAGATCGCCTATGGGACTGCCAGTCTCCCTGCCCTGACTGACTACGAGCAGAATTTTACAACACTGTGCCAGACTCTCACTGCCTATGCAGGGCAGCTTATAGAACTCGGTCATACGAATGAAGCCCGCACAATTTTAGAATACGGCATCAGCATTGGTTCTGATTTAAGCCAGAACTATCTGCTTTTAGCTGAGATCTACCAGTCTTCCGGTGATACGGAACAGATCCGTAAACTCCTTTCATCTGCAGAACAGCTTGACTCCCTGATGAAACGTTCGATCGTAGAAAAACTGACTGCAATGCTCCCCGAGGAATCATCCGTTAAAATCTGATTTTTTCCTCTGCAGCTTTCCATGTCTGGCAATAAGCTGATCTGTAAGTCTTGATGCTTCACTTCTTGTCATCTCTGCAAAATCATCCGGCAGTTTTATCTGATAATGTGCTGCATATTCCCTTAAATATTTCATCTGCCGTGCCGTTGCCGGTGTCTGCTTTTTTACCTTATAAAGAAGCGGTTTCGGCAAAAAATCTTCGGCATGTTCTTCCTCATACCGTTCCCTGAGTGTCTCATAAACCTGCTGAAATCAATAAGCGTCATGAAATGCACGATGTGCATTTTCTCTTTTTACCCCAAAATATGCACACAGACTTTCCAGATCTTTTTTCTGTTCTCTGGGCAAAAATTTCCGTGCAAGTTTTAAAGTATCGACCGCATTCCGCTCTAACGGCATATTGTGGTTGACCGCCCACTGCTTTAAAAAACTGTAGTCAAAGATCACATTCTGCCCAACGATGATATCATCTCCGATAAATTCAAAAAACTGCTTCATGGCATCTTCTTTTTCTGCACCTTCCTGTACCATCGTCTCTGTAATTCCGGTAAGTTCGGTTACTTTTTCCGGTATCTTTATATTCTGACGTAAAATTGCACCAAACTGATCGACGGCATGATGGTTTCTGACTTTGACTGCCCCCACTTCTAAAATATGATCGGTCTTTACATTCAGACCTGTCATTTCAAGATCAATTACTACATAATCCTGCATTTTCGTCCTCCATGATCCATGTTACATTTGCCTGATGATCTAAAGGATCCCTGTCTGTATAATCAAACAGTGCATATAATGGCTTTTCTGCACGCTCTGGCAATTCTTTTAATACACGCTCTCCTTTATCCGGAAACCGGTAGGAAAAACACTCCACATGGGACTGCTTTCCATTTTTACAGTATATCCGCGTCACCTGTTTCCATGTGCTTAAATCTTTTGCCCATGCCGGTCTGCTCTTGCAGTTTTCCCGGTAATACAGATCAAAGATCAGGCTTTCTTTTATAATATCAGAAATCTCACAAAGATTTTGCACTTCCTGTAGATTTTCCAATTCCTTCTCCGTGTCAGCAGAAAATGTTTCTTCCACGAACTCAAGCAAAATTTCCGAACGCCGGATTCTCGCATGGCTCATGCCAAAGTAGCCTTTTTTCTCATAAAATTTCCCAAGATCCTGAAACAGGAAAAAAGCACTTTTAAACAGAACTCCGAGTACTTTCATCGTAACTTCAAACTGCCCGCTGTTATAATACACTTCAAGCATTTCTTCCACCTGGCGTATCTTTAATACATCATCATAAGGCAGCCATTTTGTTTTAAGCACCTCATAAGGCGGTCTGCTGTGGTATGCGATCTCATATTCTTTCGCATGCTCATACATATAGGAGCCCTTTAACACCTTTAAGAAGCCAAGCTGCAGCTGGTTCGGACGAAGTTCATAAATCTCGTCAAAAGATTTTGCAAATATATCATAATCTTCAAATGGAAGTCCTGCGATCAGATCTAAATGTTCATGGATGTTCTCATGTTTCTGAACCTCTCTCACAACTTCCTTTAACCGTTCAAGCTGCATGGTACGGTGGATTTCTTTGATCGTTGCCCCATTTGTCGACTGCACACCGATCTCTAACTGGATCAGTCCCGGCCGCATGGTACCGATCAGGGCAAGTTCTTCCTCCTTTAACAGATCTGCCGAAATTTCAAAATGAAAGTTGGTGATCCCATTATCATGTTCTTTGATGTAAGACCAGATCTCCATCGCATGCGCATGATTGCAGTTGAATGTCCTGTCCACAAATTTTACCTGTGGAACTTCCCGGTCAATAAAAAACTGCAGTTCCTTCTTCACAAGTTCCGTGTTGCGGAAACGAAGCTGCTTTTCCACGGAGGAAAGGCAGTAACTGCAGGAAAACGGACATCCACGGCTTGATTCATAATAAATGATACGGTTTTTAAAATCGCCTGCTTCATCATAACAAAATGGAATATCGCTTAAATCAAGCATCTCACGCGGTGCGGTAAAGATGATCTCATCCCCGTTTTGGTATGCGATCCCTGTGATTTCTCCGAGTTTCGATCTTTCCTTTGTGCATTTACTCTCTCCTGTCCTCTGTGTTTCCTGTATTCTCTGCTTTTCTTCCGTTTCTTTGTCTCTCCGGCTTTCTCCGGCATAATACTCTGCCAGTTCACAGAAAGTCTTTTCCCCTTCCCCGATCATCACACCGGTAATCTGCGGATGGCATCTTAAAAAGCTCTCCGTCTCGTAGGATACCTCAGGACCTCCCACCCAGATCGGCACTTCCGGACGCAGCTTGTGAAATTCCTCTGCCAGTTCCTCCACATAAGCAATATTCCAGATATAGCAGGAAAACATTAAAACATCCGGTTTTGCCTTATAAATTCCCTCTAAGATATCTTCCATCTGGTTATTGATCGTGTATTCTCCGATCTCCACCGTGTCTGAAGCCGTCATGCCTTTCGCATAATGTGCGGCATATGCACGCAGATTATACACAGCAAGATTGGAATGTATGTATTTGGCGTTAATCGCCGTAAGTAAAATTTTCATCTGTTCTGCCTCCAACATTACCATTATAACGGAGAAAAAAACTTGTTGCAACGTACGAAAAAAATCCGGTTCCCAGCCGTCAGATTTTTCTGGCAGCCGAAAACCGGATTTATCCTACCGCAAAATATGTTTTACGATAACGTCTATTCCCGCGATCCACAGAAGTATCGCTCCTGCAATATATGCTTTTGTCTTATGCTCAAATCCCAGATGATATCCGGTATAGATACCAGCCACGACAACCGCAATGGTAAGTCCGGCAACCATCAGAAGCATCACAAGAAGATTTGTTCCAAGGAAACCAAATGCTATACCTGTCAGATGGGTATAACTACTGGTAACTGCTGCAATTGCAAGCAGATGTTTCCAGCCGAGTTTCTGCTCACAGTGCTCTATGATCCGCTCGTTTTTTATGGCTTTTGCAACCAGCCGCACCCCCAGGCAGAAAAAGATGGCTGCTGCAATGACAAATCCAGTCACTTTTTCATTGTGCGTTATGGTATTGCGATACAAAATTCCTGACAGATAACTTCCGACGAACAGTGCTGTCATCTGCCATGCAGCAATCAGTATACACAGTTTGCCAAGCTGTTTTTTGTCGATCTTTGCTACCAGTGATCCCTGACACTCCATGGCTGCAAATATATCCAGCGATATGCCTGCTATGATCAGCAGATTCTCCAACGCATTCATCTTACTCCTCCTAAAAGCGGTTCTTTAGTCTTCTGCTTTTACCGCATCCGTTTTGATAATAAATTTAACACTTCCGTTCACGCCATCTGCAATATCGGTATAAGTCTGGTAATCAGCACCGGCATCTAATACAGCCTGGATACGGTCAACAAGCGGCTCGATATCTCCATTGTAAGAATTGATGATTTCGTCGATTCCTTCTTCACTGAACTCTGTGATTCCGTCTGCAAGTTTATGTGCACCGTCAGAAAGCTCTCCCACACCATCAATGATCGCATCGGTTCCATCACTTAAAGTGCCTGCACCATCGTTTAATTTTTCATTATTAGAAACAAGTGTGGATGCCCCGCTTGCAAGCTGGTCTGTGCCGCTCTTTAACTGCTCAGCTCCTGTTGCAAGTGATCCGGCTTTCTCTTTCAACTGTCCGATACCACCGTCTAAAGTATTTAAACCGTCAGACAGATCAGACGCTCCTTTGTGCAGAGTCGTTGCTCCATCTGCCACCTGACCTGCTCCTGTTGCAAGATCACTTGCTCCTTTCTTTAAGGTTCCTGCTCCTGTTGCAAGATCACTTGCTCCCTGTGCCACCTGACCAGAACCACTAGTCAGATCATCCATTTTTCCAGCCATAGTACTGATTGCACCGGATGCCTGCGCTGCTCCATCTGCCACCTGTTTCGCACCAGCCTGAAGTGCTGTAAGCTGTGCCTGTGTTGTCGGATCAGAAATCTGACTGGCTGCTTCATCGATAGCTGAAACAGCTCCCTGAGCCTGACCAATTGTTGCGATCTTGTCTGACAGGCTTACCGCTACAGTCATTGCATCATCTACACTGTTGATTGAAACACCGCCAAGTGCCTGTCCCACCTGCGTAAAAATTGCTGTTGCACTTGCAGGATTTGCACTGTACATGGCAATTCCGTTCATCAGATTTGACTGTGCGCTCTTTAATGAATCGATCGTAGCCTGTGCATTTTCAATGGATGTACCATTTGCCTGTAAATTGGCATTGATCTGATCTTTTTTAGTCTGTAAAGTTGTTGCCATATCTCCCAATTTTCCAACTAATGTATCCACACCTGCACTGACTGCAGATGCTCCGCCTGCAAGCGTTGTTTCACCGCCGTTGACAGCAGTATTTAAATCTTTTACTCCTTTCGCAAGTGTCTGGACACCTGTATTCAGACTGGAAGCTCCGGCAGCTAAAGTGTCTGCTCCAGTAGACAAATCAGAAGCTCCAGTAGATAACGTATCTGCTCCGGTAGAAAGATCATTCACTCCGGTGGAAAGTGTATTGGCTCCGGTGGAAAGATCACTTGCACCTTTGGACAGTGTATTGGCTCCGGTAGATACATCCTTGGCACCTTTCTTTAAGGTTCCTGCTCCGTCTTTTAAGGAAGATGCTCCTTTTGCTGCACTTGCTGAACCATCTTTTAAGGTTCCCACACCACTGATCAGTGTTGGTACACTTCCTGCTAAGGTATCCACACCACTCTTTAATGTTCCGATTCCTGTGGATAAAGTAGAAGCTCCATCCGTATAATCTTTGATACCGATCTTTAATGTTCCGACACCGTCTTTAAACTCACCCATCTTGGATTTTAAAGTATCTACACCGTCTGCGAGCTCACCGGAACCATCTTTTAACTGATCTGTTGCATCTGTTAAAGTATCTAACATATCATCAACTTCAGAAAGATCTGCATCTCCGTCTTTGCTGATAAAGTTTGTTGCATTCATCACAACTGTCATTGTGGTGCTTAATGAGAAATTCTCCACATCTGCAGTTACTTCCACGTAATCCGGGATCGATACATCTCCGTCAAAATCAGAATCATCCACATCTAAGCTCTCTTTTAATCCCGGAAGTGCATATCCGACTACAATATTATTTTTGCCATCGGAGATTACTTTACCATTGGTAACTTTTACATTAGAAAAGCTGTCATCTAATACCATTCCACTGATCGCAGCAAATGGGACATAGATTTCTTCCTCTTTTCCGTCGATCTTTGTTTTTACCGTCTCATTGTTGGTGTAATCAAAACGGATCGTTACTTTTCCTGATTTTCCTGCAAGTTCTTCCGGCTTTACTTCCTTACCATCCAAAGAATAGGTGACCCGCTGCCGGACCGGTGTCTCTTTTGTGGAGGTTCCCTGATAATAAATATCGTTGCCGTCTGCCTGCCAGGTCAGTTTGCTGCCATCCTGTTTGAATGTCTCATCACCTTTTACATTTTCGATATCTTTTAAGGTAGAAGCATCCTCGATCGTATCCTTATTTTCATCATTGATCAGATGATCGGAAACAATCACTTTGCGCTCTTTTCCGGTGCTGTCTGCAAGGACATATACGGTTTCTTCCTTGCCGATCTCTTTCTCGCTGAACTTGATGCTGTCATCTAACGCATCTTTTAATTTGCTCTCAGCATCGGAATCTTTTGTATCTGATTTTTTGCTGTCTTTTTCGGTACTCTCTGTACTCTCAGTGCTCTCCTGTGCGGTCTTTGCTGCAAATACGTTTGCCGTGGAAACGCCTGTTCCAACCATTCCGATAACCAGCACACCTGCGATAATACGAATCACATATTTCTTTGTAAATTTTTTCTTTAATTCCGGTAATTTCATCTTTTTTTCCTCCTCTATTTTACTGAACTGACGAATCTTTTTTATAACGGAAACCTGCACTTGTTGCACAGATCAATTTATCAAATACCATAAACATTGCCGGCAGAATAAATGCTACGACGACCAGACTGATCAGGGCACCTCTTGCAAGAAGCATACATAAGGAACTGATCATATCGATACTGGAGTATAATCCAACACCAAATGTTGCTGCGAAGAAACTTAATGCACTGACGATGACTGACTGTAAGGAACTGTCTAATGCGGTTCTTACCGCATCACGTTTTTCTGCTCCGTGGTTTCTTGCTCTCTTATATTTGTTTGTCATAAGAATTGCGTAGTCAACCGTTGCACCGAGCTGGATCGTTCCGATTACGATAGAAGCGATAAACGGAAGAACCGTTCCGGTATAATGCGGGATACCCATGTTGATGAAGATCGCAAACTCAATGACCATAACAAGGATGACCGGTAATGAAACTGACTTCAGTACAAATGCGATGATAATGAAGATCAGAATAATGGAAACCGCATTTACGGTATTAAAGTCTGTATTCGTGATGGTGATCAGATCCTCTGTACATGGAGCCTCACCGATTAACATTGCAGTGTCATCGTATTTTTTAATGATATCACGGATTGCATCACACTGTGCATTCACTTCATCCGATCCTGTCTTGTACTCGGACATTACATAGATCATCTGATATTTTCCGTTATCCAACATTTCTTTGATATCATCCGGGATCATATCCTTCGGTACAGTCGGTCCCATAACGGAATCAAGTCCCAATGCCAGTTTGACACCGTCCACATCAGAGATCTCATTTTCCAGGTTTCTTGCATCTTTGGAGTTTAGATCGCTGCTTGCAAGGATCACATGTGTCGCACCCATATCAAAATCATTTTCCAGTGCGTTTCCTGCTTTTACACTCTCTAAGTTATCCGGAAGTGTTCCCATCAGATCGTAATATACCTGATTGTGGTTCTGTCCGTAGAAGGCAGGTCCGATGATCACTAAGAATAAAATAATAAAAATCCAATAATGTTTTGTCACAAATCCTCCGATACGCCCAAGATCCGGTATGAAGGCTTTATGTCTTGTCTTTTCGATCCATTTATCCATTGCAAGGATCATTGCAGGAAGGATCGTAACACATCCGATCACACCAAATACAACACCTTTTGCCATAACAACACCAAGATCCATACCAAGTGTAAATGTCATGAAACACATTGCAAGGAATCCGGCGATCGTCGTGATGGAACTTCCGACTACGGAAGTTAACGTCTGTGAGATTGCATGGGACATCGCACGTTTCCTGTCATCCGGATAGCGTTCCTGGTTCTCTAAGTAGCTGTGCCACAGGAAAATGGAGTAGTCCATCGTTACTGCGAGCTGTAACACTGCTGCAAGTGCCTGTGTGACGAAAGAAATCTCTCCGGCAATAAAGTTTGTTCCAAGGTTGTATACGATTGCCATACCGATACTTAAAAGGAAGATAAACGGTAAAAGGAATGAGTCCATCGTAAGTGCAAGCACCAGTGCGGATAATCCTGCTGCGATCACAACATACATGATGACCTCACTGTTACAGATCTTTTTGATATCGGTAACGACTGCGGACATACCGCTCAAAAGACACTGTTCATTGGTCAGTCCCCGTATCTCCTCGATGGCATCAAGTGTCTCATCTGCTGACATGGACGTGTCAAATGTAATGATCATAAGCTGGCTGCCTGTGTCTGCATTCTGCAGGGAATCTTTTAAATCATCCGGCAGCATATCCATCGGGATTGAGATATCAGCGAGTGCGCCATACCATAAAACATCTTTCACATGATCGATCTCTTTTAGCTTATCTTCTAACTGTGAAATCTCTTTTTCCTGCATGCCGTCTATGACCGCCACGGAAAAAGCACCTGTTCCAAACTCATCTAACAGGATATCCTGTCCTTTCATCGTCTCAATATCTCCCGGGAGATATGAGAGGATATCGTAATTGATTCGCGTATTCATGTAGATGATCCCGGTCGGTATCAATAACAGAAAACTCAGGATCAGAATCGGAATACGGAATTTCACTACCCATTTTCCAAACTTAATCATCTTTTTCACTCTTTCTTTCTTTTTATTTTCCTGTGGCATACATTTCCCCCTGCCACAATTTCTTTTAGTGTAAAAAAAAAGACTGAATCTGAAAAGATTCAATCTAATTTCTCTGTAGTATCTAATTATACAAATTGCCCAAAATGTATATTAAAGTTAACATTTGATTCCGATTGTATATATGGATGACTGATTAAATTTCCGCTAAAATATCTTCCATGGATCTCTTTATGATGTAATCATAGATCTCTGCTAACTCCCGCGCTGAGATCGTCATCCCGGACTGGATCCAGTTCATGACAATATAGCACATGGACTGTGCATAATACGCAGCAATACGTTCCGGTGTCAGCCAGACATACTTTGGTTTCTTCGTGGCTGCCGAACGTTCAAACACCCGCAGAAACACCTTCATGATACAGGACTGTGCAATGCTCTCAAACGAATTTTGTCCCTCCAGACGGCTCGCCTTCTGATAAAACTCCTTTTCTTTTTCAATGTTGGAAAACAAAAGCACCAGTGCCTCATTTACCATTCCGTTTTGTATCAGCGGCTCTGCCGGAGCGATCAGCTGTGTATCTATGATCCACTCCAAAAGTTCATACTTGTCCTGAAAATGGTTATAAAATGTCGGTCGTATCACGCCTGCCTTATCTGTAATCTCTTTGATCGTAATCTTCTCGATCGGATGTTTTAATGCAAGCTCTTTAAAACTTTCTGCCAAAAGCGTATCTATCGCGCTCTTTCCCTGTCCAGTCATATCTCCCTCAAAGTTTTCTTACATAATCATTCTTCCAATGGTAATGCTAAGTCCTTCCGGATCATCCCGCAGATTGAGCATCCCGCCCGTCTCCACGATCCGTACCAGCGGTCTTAACGAAAAGTCCCTGAAATTCTTCGCCACAATACCATGCTGCCCGTTCGACAGCAATACTTCACATCCAATCGGATATACCGCCATTCTGCGTAAAAATATATTGACTAACTTCGGGTCAAATTCTGCTCCCGCCATCGCCATCATATATTCGATTGCATCCGCCGGCGAGAGCTGTTCTCTGCCGGGACGTTTCGAGATCATCGCATCATAACTGTCCGTGACTTTAATGATCCTCGCATATAACGGGATATCATCTCCGGATTTTCCGATCGGATAACCCTCACCGTTATACCATTCATGATGCATCATGACTCCGGCAGAAACAACGGCCGGAAAATGGTAGGATGTCCTTAAATATTCAGCACCAAGTTTCGGATGACTCTTCCACGCTTCCCGTTCAGCCCCTTCAAGCGGCCATTTTCCGTTGGCAATTTCTTCCGGTAAAAACTTCTTTCCTATATCATGCAGCATGGCTGCAATTCCAAGATCGTATAATTTGCTTCGCTCCAATCCGTATCTTGCACCCACCATGATCGAAAGCACACCGACATTTACGGAATGGTAATAAATATATTCGTCATAGTTGCGGATGTCCATCATATTAAACATTACATCGCCATTTTTCAAGATGTCTTCCACAACATTTTTCACAGTCATACGCAATTTTACTTCATCTACCGGCAATTCACTTTCATCCGTATCAAAATCAAACAGATCATGTATCAGCTTCAATGCATGACAGCGCACCTGCGGCGTGAGCACCTGCTGTATCTCAATCCCGCATGTAAATTCATCATCTATGTATATTCCAGGATATCCGAGAAACTCCAGGTTGGATATATATTCTGACGTCAGAAGCAGATGCTTTGCAAGAAGCAGTCTTCCCGCTCCATCATAAATATCCTGTCCAAGAGCCATTCCCGGCTTTAACCTGCTTGTCGGTATATAGCGCATGTACGTTTCCTTTCAAATTACAGTACCTTTATTTTATAACATTTATTCGTCAAATTCAACTGTCACAAAGTACCCTTTTGGGGTTTCTTTGACATCTACAACCTTTCCTTCCCCTGATTTGATCCGTTCACTTACCGCATAGTTAGCAGACATTGCATATGCTTTCCCAAGTGTATAATAATAGGAACCCGGAAGTTTTCCCTCTGTGATCGGCAAAACATCTCCAACCTCAAGTAATCCCGTACGCTCCATTTTAAACTCTTCGCGTCTCATTTTCTTTCCTCGTCTTTCTTCTGCAATGAATATATCAAAAGCACCATTGTCACATCAAAAGCATTATAGTATAATATTGCTACATTCTCAAGAAAAATCACTTCCGGAGGCTCCTTACCATATGTTGTCAGAACACAAAGATACGATTCTGGAAAATTTCCTGTCGTCTGCGATCCGCACTTTAAATACTGATGAAATTTACAATATCCTGATAGATTCTCTCATTTTGATGCTGAATCCCCAGGGACTTTTACTAACACAGAATTTAAACACCAGACGTTCCTTTTACACTGTACGCAGATGGGGAGATATTTTCTTTGAAAAAGATTACTCCGTTCCTTCTGACGCATTTCTCGAAGAGATACTGCACCAAAAAGGTTTTCTTGTAACAGGATCAGATTTTCTTACAGACAATCCTCTGTTAACTCCCCGGCAGAGCCGCTGGCTCGCACAGCAAAATATTCACGCAAAT
>ERZ791629.662-NODE-662-length-12521-cov-2.24884_pt1 | contig 12521 bp, 7 predicted proteins | sample MGYA00510057_ERZ791629 | MGnify/ENA primary metagenome ERZ791629 (study PRJEB30046, sample SAMN00715161) | human gut metagenome | study: EMG produced TPA metagenomics assembly of the A metagenome-wide association study of gut microbiota in type 2...
ATAACTCGCCCAACACCATCTCGTTCTATATGCGTATCCTGAAAGCGGTTTATAACCGTGCCACTGAAGACGGATTGACCGAACAACGGCATCCGTTCAAGTCTGTCTATACGGGAGTGGAGAAAACTTTGAAGCGAGCCATATCGCTTGGCGACCTTAAATGCATCAAAGGGCTGGATTTGTCGTTGAAGCCAAACCTTGACTTTGCCCGTGATATGTTCCTATTCTGTTTCTACACAAGGGGTATGTCGTTCATTGATATGGCTTATCTGAGGAAGAAGGACTTGCAGAACGGCATTCTTTCCTACCGCAGACGCAAAACCGGGCAGCAGTTGTTCATCAAATGGGAAAGATGTATGCAGGAGATTGTTGACAAATATCCCGTAAACGAAACCGAATACCTTTTGCCAATCATCACAAAAAGAGGTGAAGATTATCGAAAACAATACGCCAACGAGCTTCATCGGGTGAACCATTTGCTGAAAAAAATCGGAAAACAGCTGGACTTGCCGATACCTTTGACGATGTATGTCGGGCGGCATTCGTGGGCAAGTATTGCGAAAAGCCGCAATGTGCCTATCTCTGTCATTAGCGAGGGAATGGGGCATGATTCGGAGAACACCACGCAAATCTATCTTGCTTCGCTGGATACCTCAGTGGTGGATAAAGCCAATAAAAAAATACTGGATTTGCTGTGAAGCCGTGAATGTTTTGCGAATCTGCCCAACGCTTGCCAAGAGACGGATATTATAATGCAAAATTACGCAAAATAATGATTCTTAAGTCATAAAACGCTGAAAATCTTACTTGTTGTCACGCTTTTTGTTTTGCGAGAAATACCAGATGTTTTGCGAAATCAGCTATAAAAAAGGAAAACACAACTCTATATCAACGATATAGGGTAACTCGTCCGTCTCTTGGCAAGAGATGGTAGTATAAATGGTTATTTTAGACAATGATTAAACTTATAAAACATAACCCATATCGTACTTTAGGGGTGTTATCAAACACCCCTTTAAGGGAACGCATCGCCAACCAAAACAAGCTCAATGCTTTTGCTAAGATTGGTAAGTCGGTTATATTCCCTTATGATTTCGATGGAATTATAGAGGAAGTACCTCTAAGAACTCCAGAAAACATCGCAGCAGCTATCACAGCAATTAACCTTGACAGCTATCAACTGAAACACTCCTTGTTTTGGTTTATAAATGCGTCTCCAATAGATGGAGTAGCATTGAAATACTTACAGTCTAAAGATATTATCAAGGCTAAAGAGTTATTCCAAAAGAGAGAGTCATTCTCGTCTTTAATCAATCTCGGAGTACTTGCGTTTATTGAGGGTAATTTTGCAGAAGGTTATGCAAATATTTCAAAGGTGATTCATAACGAATCTTATAGAGTCGATTTGCTTGAAACACTTGGCCTGCAAAATATTACCTTGTCAGAAAATGAGATAGCGGAAATGTTCATTGCCGACTTACTCACGGAGATACCGGCTACAAAATTATTATCAGCTGTAAACAATTCTTCGGACAAAGCGATTATCAGCGAAAAAGCAGTTAATGAACCTATCGCAGAGATTAATGCTGCAATATCTGCCACCAAGTCAGTAAATTCCAAAGATGCCAATGCAAATCTCACCGCAGGAATGGTGTTGATGAATTCAACAAAAACAGCACTCAAACAAGTGAGAGATATTGTTGGTGTAACTAGTACGAAATATCAGATGGTAGCAGATAATCTTGCCAAACAAATACTCCAGTGTGGTATCAACTACTACAATAATGCCTCTGATGATGATGTAGAAAGCCCTCGAAAAGCAATGCCCCTTCAAGCATATGCCTTACAAATTGCAATAGGACAGCTCACCAAGGATAGATGTCAAGAGAACTATGATATTTTGAAAAAGGCAGTTGATGATATGCCTCCAGCAGAAGTTGCCATAGAAACCCGTAAAGTCAAAGAGGAACTTCGCCGTTTTTGCCAGCAACCTGATAAAAGGTCACATTCAATAACGCTGCTTAATAACACCAAACCACTGCTTCAGACAATAAAGGCTAAAATTGGTACGGCCAATACGTTCTATCTGTCGCTTTCTACTCAGGTTGTAGGAAATGCTTTATACAATCTCATCGAAGAGATAAACACGGCACAAAATTATTTTAGCGCTGTAGTAAAGGTTATAAAAGAAAGTGGAATAGACCCAAAACTATTAAATTATTTAGATGATGAGCATTCACCAACGAAAATTATAGATAGTAAGGTAAAACCAGTTCTACGTGAAGCATGGAAAGCAACTACAATTATGGATGGATTTGACATGGAGACTGATTTCCGCACAAAGCGATATATTCCCAATAGAAGTTCACTCAAAGAAATGTGCGAAACTCTTCATATCTCCACGTCTTCTTCGAGTTACCAGTCTTCCTCTCGTGCATCCACAACCACCACGAGGACAACAACGCCGCCACGTACTACGCCCCCATCTTCTTCAACGTCATCATCTGATGATGAACTTCCAGTAGGGTGCTGGGTGGTTATTATAATAGCAATCATAATATTTTTAGCAAACGTTTTAGGATGACAAAAATTACTACATTATTATTTGCGCTCACAGTTCAAGTTGCCGTAAGTGCAAATGCTAACGATTCGCTTCGTCATTGCTATCAGCAATTGGACATTGCGAATTCAGGTATTCAAACTCTCAAAACGGAGAATCGTGAGCTTAAAGCTAAAATCAGGACTTTGAATAAAACAATTGATACTCAAAAGACTGAAACAGACTCTCTCAAAGGTGAACTGACCGCAGCAAAAAATGACATCACAGCTCTTGCTGATAGTCTTAATGTCAACATCTCAAACACTCGTTCTGAACTTCAAGCAAGTTCAAACACTCTCAATCAAACGATTCGCGAAAAATCACAAACTGGTCTATGGATTATCATTGTGATTGCACTGATTTTCATTATACTGGCATTCATATTTGGAAAAGCAATAGCGAAACGTAAAAACGAGGTGGAAAATCTATCTGCCAAGGCCGACAAACTCAACGAGGAAATAGTCTATAGACTGTCTACTGAAATGAATGACATACAAGTTATTTCTAAACAAATTGGGGCACTTGTATCTGCACCGGGAGTTAATACCGAAAGTGAACAGAAGTTGATTACCACTCTTGCTGACCGTATCACTTTTATGGAGATGACACTATACAAAATGGATAACTCTGTAAGAGGTCATAAACAGCTTTCCAAGTCAATCAAGCAAATGAAAGACAATCTGCTTGTCAATGGATATGAGCTTGTAGATATGCTTGGTAAAGACTATCATGAGGGTATGAAGGTTACAGCAAATTTTGTTGAAGATGAGGAACTACCAGAAGGCAAGCAAATAATCACGGGCATCATCAAGCCTCAAATCAATTACAAAGGCAAGATGATTCAATCAGCTCAAATCACAGTAAGTCAAAACATTTAAAAATATATTCAACATGGCTCAAGCTAAAATGAAATTCGGGATTGACCTTGGTACAACCAATTCCGCAATTTGTAAAATGGAGAGTGGCGAGCCTGTCATTAAAAAGACAGACACGTTGAAAGACACTTTGCCATCGTGCGTATCTTTTACCAAAAAGAAAATTGCAAAAGTAGGAGATAGTGCCTATAACGACCTCCGCCAAGACAAATCACGTGCCACGAAAAAATGGTCTAATGACCGCGAAAACGTATTCATTGAGTTTAAACGAAATATGGGTACGGACAAATCGTATGAGAGTTCTAATATGGGAGAAACTTTTTCTCCGGAGCAACTTTCTGCCGAAGTTTTGAAGGCTCTCAAATCGTTTATCGGTGGTGAAGCTATTACATCCGCTGTTATCACAATCCCTGCCAAATTTAAAGCAGACCAAATCGCAGCTACTAAACGTGCTGCTCAAAAGGCTGGTATTGAACATTGCGAACTTCTCCAAGAGCCGATTGCCGCATCTATGGCGTATGGTCTGAGCGCATCCAACAAAAATGGTCAATGGCTTGTGTTCGATTTTGGAGGCGGCACATTTGATGTTGCACTTATCAAGGTAGAGGATGGCATCATGCAAGTTAAGGACACCGAAGGAGACAATTACCTCGGCGGCAAAAACCTTGACTATGCAATCGTTGATAGCATTATCATTCCTTACCTAAAAGAGAATTACTCTATCACAAACATTATGGAGAATGAAACCACAAGAAACATTCTTCGTGATGCCATGAAGTTCTATGCTGAACAAGCGAAAAATCAACTGTCATTCAAACCACAAGCTGACATAACCTCTCAACTTGATGAGTTTGGCGAAGATGATGAGGGGGAAGAAATAGAACTCGACATGGTTATCACTCAAGAGCAGCTTGCATCTGTACTCACACTCGTGTTTCAAAAGGCAATCGACATTACCAAGCAGCTTCTTAAACGTAATGGTTTGTCCGGAAGCGACCTTGACAAACTGATTCTTGTAGGTGGACCAACTTATTCTCCAGTTCTTCGTGAGATGCTACGCAAACAAGTCACGCCCGATGTTGATACCGACATTGACCCCATGACAGCTGTTGCAAAAGGGGCGGCACTGTTTGCTTCCGGTATAGATAGTGATGTCAAAGAAGAGTTAGCCATCGGTACTGTTGCACTCACACTTTCTTATGAAGCAAATTCGGTTCAACCAATCGAATTTGTAACCGTACAACTATCAAAAGAGGAATGTTCCGGTTATATTCCATCCAAACTGTTTGTAGAACTTGTACGTAGCGACAACGGTTGGTCAAGCGGAAAAGTCGAAATCAATGAGATAGGTGATGTCATAGAGTGTCAACTCATGGAAGGCAAAAATAATGCGTTTGCTGTCAACGCTTATGACGAAAAAGGGACAACTATCCCTTGCTTTCCTAAAGAGATAAATATCATGCAGGGTATTGTTGTCGGCAATGCTGTTTTGCCTTACAATATCTCAATTGAGGCTCACGATAGTGGTCTCGAAAAGAATGTGGTAAAGTCGGTAAAAGGTCTTGAAAAGAACCAGCAGCTTCCAGCTGTCGGTACACTCAATGGACTTAAGACTCGTAATCAATTGCGTCCCGGCATGACTGAGGACACTTTGGTGATACCCATCTATCAAAGTGAACACAACGCAGACGGCACATCTGCGATTCATAACGACCATGTCTTTGATGTAGTCATAACAGGCGATGAGATTGGACAAATAATCCCTGTTGGAAGTGATGTTGACATCACTATCAAGGTGAATCGTTCGCAAATGTTGAAACTAGAAGCATTCTTTCCCTTCAGTGGAGATACCGTGGAAAAAGATGTAAAAATCGAAGCTCGCTCGGTTATTACATCTCATGAACTGGAAAGGCTCAAAGACTCTGCGAACTTAAAACTCCATGCCCTTAAATCTTCTTCTGCAATTAAGGATTCTGAGACAGCAGAAGCAGAAAAACTCATCAATGAGGTTAACGACCGTTTCGACGGTGAAAAAAGCTCCGAAGATGGTAGGATGCATCTTCAGGCTGACATTCGCCGTGCTTTCCTGAAAATGGAAGAAGTCGAGCAAGGGCATGAATGGGATTCCATTGAAGCTGAAATCAGGGAAGAATTCGACCGCCTTGAAAAAGGGAATAATGAGCTTGGCAACAAATATGACCAACAGGTAGCCGCTGTTCGTTCACAGGTCGATTCCGTTATCCGTTCAAAGGATGTTCGTCAAGGACGAATAGTTCTTGATGATATTAACAGCTTGTTTGTTGCAGTGACACTCATCTATCAGTTAATGGGTTTCATTGACTTCCACCTTCGTAACTTTAATACCATACAATGGAAAGATGCGACCAGAGCACGTCAACTTCTGCAACAAGGTAAGGAAATTGCTAATACCAATCCGTCCGAAAGTTCACTTCATCCCATCGTACGTTCGGTCATAGATTTGATGATTGAACCACCAACAAGTGGTCCCGGCGTTAGCTTCTAAAGTGTATGGAAAAGATATGGAAAACGGAGCAACTTGAGAAAATAGCTGCTAATACATCAATATTTAAGCACATTCCCGCAGAAATCGGGAATGTGCTATACTGCGATACCAATCAGCCTGAAACCGTAAAGTTAAGTGACAAGGAATCTAAAAAAAGAAAGGTTATTGCTATTTCAATTTGTAGCATAATTTTATTATTGTATTGGTCTTTTTTTTATGAGCACTATATATGGGGAGCTATAATTACAGTGATAGCTCTGTTGGTTACTATTGGAGTTTGTGATACCACTTTTTCGGGTACAGATTACTTTGTAGGTAATAAAGGATTTGCTACCGTATCGTTTGTAGATTCAAGAGACAACATTACATCTTCCAATGTTTATCTTTTCAAGGATATGGAGTATCTCTTTACTGGCGAAACCATCGTAAAAACGAATTATACCTATAGTAATACTCAATATTACTTTTCAATATTCGGTAAAGAAGATAAGGAGACCCATCAATTCAACAGAATATTTTTTGCCGAGGGTTCTTATGATGATAAACAACCAAAAGACCCAATGAATCCTAATGGTGCAAATGAAGAATACAGTATGATGAAAATGGTAGAAAAGGTATGGACAACCCACTTCGTACTTGAACATTCCCAAGATGGGAAGGTCAAATTCGGTATTCTCAATGAAGAAACTTTATACTCTGATGCGTTATCTATTTCTCGTAATGAAGTAGATGTGTATGGGACAATATATAATCCTTCAAATACCAAAAATATCTATACATCTAATGGAAACTTGGTCATTGAACACATTAATCATTCGAAGAAATTTTTCGGCTTTATTGAAAAAGGAAATATTAGCAGTATTCCGTTGTCCTCATTAGGGAATCGTCAGGCATTTTTGATTTTTTTTGACAGGCTTTATAGAGGATAGTATGTTTACACTTGCGAAGAGACAACAATTAGGTAACTACATAATCACCTTTCAAGTCAAAGAAGGTGATTATGCAGAAACCTATCGCGTGAAAGACGCTGATGGGAAAAATCGCTTTCTCAAACTCATCAACTGCGCCAAACTACATCGTACTCAATTTGATGCAAACGGTAATATATTGGAGGTGCAGATTGCAAAGACACTTAATCATCCTAATGTCGTCAAATACCACGATAACGGTGAGGTCGTTTTAGATGGTCGCAAATTTGCTTATATCGTATTCGATTATATCAGTGGTGAAACGGCTTCACAGTACATTGCTCGTGAAGGGAGTCTTAGTGTATATGATGCAAAGACTATCGTATTAGGCATCCTTAATGGCATTAAATTCCTTCATACGCAACAAGAGCCGATTATGCACAACGATTTGACTATCCAAAACGTCATGCTGGATATGTCGAAAGGTACTAACGTACCTCGCATTATTGACTTCGGCTATGCTCGTTACCTATCACAAGGTTCTTCTTCCTTTAATAAAAACGGGTTATCTCCTTTTTATTTGGCACCCGAAGCATTGAATGGTGTGTTTTCGGTAAAGTCAGACATCTTCTCAAGCGGTGCGATACTTTATAATCTTATATTTGGTATACCACCATATTTTGTTGACTTGTCAGATTGCAAGAATGATGCTACTGCTCAACGCGAAAAGATTGATGCTCAAAGAGAATTGCCGCTTCATATTCCCGATAACGATAAATTTGAGCTTGATGAACAAATTATGAATATAATGCGGAAAGCCCTTGCATCTGACATTGAGGAGAGATTTGAATCGGCAGATGAGTTTATTCGGGCTTTGAATGGCGATATAAAAATCGCTCGTATTGACAATCAAAAGAAAGCCAAAAGTGGGAAGACTCCTACAAAGAAAGTTTCGTATTCAGTGCCAAAAGGGAAAGGCTTTTCCGCCATTGCTGGGATGGAAGAACTGAAAGAGCAAATGCGCGTAGAAGTGATAGACGCTCTTAATTCGCCAGAGGAGTATGCGAAATATGGCTTGACAATTCCTAATGGGATGCTTTTATACGGTCCTCCCGGATGTGGTAAAACCTTTTTTGCAAAGCATTTTGCTGAAGAAGTCGGTTTTAATTTCATGCTAATCAAGCCAAGTTCTCTCAAAAGCCGCTTCGTAAATGCGACTCAGGAGAATATTGCTCAGATGTTCAAAGATGCTGAAGAAAATGCACCTACCATCATTTTCATTGATGAAATGAATGAATTGGTACCTAACCGTGACAGCGATGTACACGAGATGGCGCGTAGTGCTGTCAATGAAATGCTTGCTCAAATGGATAGAACAGGAGAACGTGGTGTATTTATTATTGGGGCAACTAATTATCCAGATATGATCGACCCTGCGATACTTAGGGCTGGTCGTCTTGATAAAAAATATTATATTGGCACTCCTGATTTCAAGGCTCGTTCCTTAATGTTTGAACTTTACCTGAAATCAAGACCGTATGATTTCGGTTTAGATTATGAAAAGCTTGCCCAACTGACAGAAAATTATGTTTCTGCAGACTTGGAAATGATAGTCAATGACGCTTCACGAATAGCTCTGCGACAAAAATCAAGAATTACAATGGTTATTCTTGAAGATGTTATTAGTAAAACCAAACCGTCATTGACAAAATCCGAACTTGACAAATATTTAAGGATAAAAGCGGCAATGGCTGGTGAACAAATACAACAATCACGCCGAAGAATCGGTTTCTAAATAAAAATGCTACGAATATGAAAACAAATGAATTATATCTCAAAACATTGTTCTGTTGCTGTGCTTGTGATGGAGAAATCGCACAAGAAGAAGTGGATATGATTAAAGAATTAACCGAAAATAGTACCCTTTTTCAGGAGATTCAAGTAGAATACTCAATTAATGAGTATGTCAATCAGATTAATAGTCAAGGAAAAGCCTTTTTGAAAGATTACCTTAGTGAACTTTCAAATACAGTTCTTTCCGATGATGAACAAATCACACTAATTGACCTTGCCATAAAAATGATAGAAGCAGATAAGCAAGTCCTTTATTCAGAGGTTAAATTTTTCAAGAAAATCCGAAGCCGAATAACTGTAAGCGATGAACAGATTCTATTAAAATTATCTGGCATAGAAGATTATTTACAACCTGACATTTGCGCTGAAAATAAAGATTTCGAAGATGTTGGAGGATTTAAACAAATATCTTTCTAATAATATGGGTGAATGTAAACCATTGATTCAAGTTCAGACTTGCGCAACAAAAAGAGTTGATAGGGAAATTCATCATTCCGTGGTAGGGAGATGTAGAGGGCGGAACTGAAATCACGCAGATATTACAGCCCATACCTCTATTCTCGAAAATCAAGTAAAATAACTGGGGCAAGAAGAAACAGACTGTCATTGCAAAACTGAAAGCATTCTTCGATAGGTTCTTTGATATTTCGAGAGGAACATTCAATGTTGTGAACTGAATATTCCGTCTAATACTGCATTGTTCAAAATCATAAACGGGTAAAAAATAGAAAGATACATGTGGAATTTTCTGTCTTTTTTGTAACTTTGCAAAAAAGACAAATTATGAATACCTCATTTTGGGAGTCAAATTTATTTCAAACGCTCGTGCTGATTGTTACCATTGGGGCAACAATCGGCATCGCATTATGGCAGTTTTATGCCCATAAGCGAAAGGAATTGAGAAACGCAGTGTCAATCTTGTTGCTTCAGATAAATGACATTGAGAAAAACATTGAGTATATATTATCTGAAGGGCTTATAAACGGCTGCATCCAAGAAGTGCCGATTCATTACTCTACTATAATTTTTGAAGAAAATCAGTGGAATAAATATGCTCACAGTGTTGTCGGGCACATATCTCAGGAGGCATTTGAAAAAATTGATACATTTTTTAAGGTTGCCCAAAGAATACGTGAACAACAGATTTATATCAAACAAAAAATACAATTGTCAACAGAAAATAAAGCCTATTATTACTATAGTGCTGTGTATAACCAGATAGTTATTACAGGTCAACCGCTACAAAACATTCAATCAATTGTCGACAGGTTCAATGAGTCGATAGTGCCATCGTATATTCAGAAAGAATTGGCTTTGGGATTAGAGAAGACCTTGAAGCAATATCATAAATTGTCAGATGGTATCGCTTATACGGAATTAGTCAAACTAAAGCAGTGATATATTGAAAATATTTGCTAACTTTGTAATTAGGAAAAGCGTTCTTTTGAATTACTGCAAAACGAGGTGAAATACAGAATTTTGCTGGTTTCTAAATCGTTACCTATTAAGCTGCGAAAAATTGCAAGTACTTGAATTTTAACAAGAAAGAAAATTCGCCATGTCTTCTTTGATGAAAGGTTATGTGCCGTGAGATACCGCACTGTTTGGTAATACGACGCAAGGAGCAATTGATACTGCTAAGTTTCGGCATGTCGAATGCAAGCGGTAACGGAGCTGTTCCGCGATATTTTTCCAGAAGACGCAAAGCCGCAGGGAGAAATTTGACCATATATTCTCCACCCGTCTTGCAACGGTTACCGTGTATCCACAGGTGCCCCTTGGTGTCTGGTATGATTTGTTCGCAAGTCAGATAGCGCATGTCTTTGTAGCAGATTCCCGTAAAACAGGAAAAAAGAAACAGGTCGCGGTGGTATTCGTGTTTGGCACTCTTCAATCGCGTCGTCTGAAAAAGCCGCAGCTCCTCCTCGCTGAGAAAGGTTCTCGGTTCCATCGGAGCGGAATAACTGTAGAAAGCGAACGGATTGCGCGGCATAAGACCGTTGTTGAACGAAATATTCACCACGTTGCTTAAACAATCTATGTAGCGGCATACGCTGCCCGCTTTCAAATGACAGGCAGTTTTCAAATAGACGTGGTATTGCTCGATGAACGACTGTTCCAATTCGAGCAGCGGAATATCGTGGAGGTTGTACTCGTGTTTCAGAAAGGCCCGGAGATGTCCCAGCGACGCCCGATAGCGCCACCAGGTACTTTCTGAGCGGTCTACGCCGATACGTTTGAAAAGATCATTCGTGTAATGTTCGAAAACATCTACAAGAGTCCGGTATCGTTCTCCCATACCCAGATAGGCGTTCTTGACCTTTTCAGCCGTGACGTAGGCATCGTGATCGCAAATCGACTGATAGTGTTTGCCGATCTGGATACGGATATTGTCCAGATGACGGTTGATGCGTTCCGACTCGACGCTTTTGCCTTTGGCACGGCCGCCTTTGACCTCCCACAGTTGTTCCGGAACGTTGATTTTGGCACTGAACTGTGAAATCGTGCCGTTGATCGTGATGCGGCCCATAACCGGATAGACTGCTCGCGGGGTGTTCTTTGTTCGCTTGAGGTAGAACAAAACCTTGAAAGTACTGCGCATAAACTCTGCTTTTTTAAGGTGGACAAAAATAATTTCGGCAGAGTCGTCCGACAAGATGAATATAAACGTAATAGACTGTAAATAACCGTTGTATGTAACCGCAGGCATCCCAAAACAAGGTAATGATTTGGAAACGCAACTCTCGGTTATTTATGCAGAAAGATTCACATTCTCTCGATATTTCAATACCGACATGATGAATAACAATCTGAATATCAGTTATTATACTTCGATTTGCTTTTTATAGATAGCCGTTGTACTTTTGTCGCTAAAACTTAATGAGTCGTAGCTCCTCCGGATTCGGTTTTCTAATGTTTTTCTTGTATTCGTCCAACATCGACCCCACTTCTCTTCTTTTATTTTAGCGTCTTTTTTCGAAGTTGGACTACCGGTTTTTCCGGACAATACGGGCCGTCGATTGAGTTCTCTGCAACAGAAAAACCTCCGGCCCCGAAGCATATCGCTCCATCAAATCGCCGTTATAGCCCCGGATGGTGAGCAACTCCATGTTCTCGACCTTCATTACGTCGAACTCCTCGTTTCGGAGGGCTTGGATCGCCTCGTCGATATGCCAGGAGTTATCCACGCAGAGGCTGAGGTTCACCGCCGAGTTATGCACCAGATTGACCTTGATACGGTATCGCTCCAGCAGGGAGAAGATCGCCGCGAATTTCTCTTCGAGCACGAAGGAAAAGTCCCGCGAACGGATCGTCAGCAATACCTGATCCTTCTTCAGAATCAGAATCGGAACCTCGATCGGCGCCGACATACGGCGAATCACCGTGCCCGGTTTTCGCTTGTCCCCGAAAGGCCGCACGTAGAGCGGGATGTTCTTGTTTTGCAGCGGTTTGATCGTTTTGGGGTGGATGATCTGTGCCCCGCTGTAAGCCAGCTCGATGGTGTCCAGGTAGTTCAGTTCCGCGATCTGCACCGCATCGGGGAAAACCTTCGGGTCGGCATTCAGGATGCCGTCCACATCTTTCCATACCGACATGGATTCCGCGTCGAGGATATTGGCCGCCACCGCTGCCGAGTAATCCGAACCTTCGCGTCCCAGGGTAGTGGTCGTGCCGTCCGGAGCACCTCCGATAAAGCCCTGCCCGATGAAAATACAGGCCTTAGACTGTTTCATGGCGTTGCGCAGCAGAGTCCGCGATGC
>ERZ791629.668-NODE-668-length-12443-cov-2.0084_pt1 | contig 12443 bp, 8 predicted proteins | sample MGYA00510057_ERZ791629 | MGnify/ENA primary metagenome ERZ791629 (study PRJEB30046, sample SAMN00715161) | human gut metagenome | study: EMG produced TPA metagenomics assembly of the A metagenome-wide association study of gut microbiota in type 2...
CCAAAAAGATATGGAACGGCCACAGGCGGCGCTGTTACGGCAATATTGCTTATCAACGGCTGTTCTGTATGGGTGGCGCTCATTGTAGCCATTCTCGCAGGCATTGCGGCAGGACTTATCACAGGACTATTGCATACCTTGCTCGGTATTCCCGACATACTCGCAGGTATTCTCACACAGATAGCACTGTACTCAATCAATTTGAATATAATGGGTAAATCAAACTTACCTGTAAGTTATAGAAACTATGCGCTTGTTATTTCCGCAAGCGACATCAACCTTTCAATTATTATCGGACTTGCCATTGCGGCTATTGTTATTGCGGCTATGTATTGGTACTTCGGTACTGAGCAGGGCTCTACAATCCGCTCAACAGGTTCAAACCCTGCAATGAGTAAGGCTCAGGGCATTAATATTAATGTTGCAAAGGTAATTGCACTTGCAGTTTCAAACGGACTTGTTGCATTTGCAGGTTCACTTTTCGCACAGTATCAGGGCTTTGCCGACATCAATATGGGCAGAGGCGCAATCGTTATCGGTCTTGCCGCTGTTATCGCAAGAGGATGAACTTTGTTATTAAAATGGTATTTGTAATTGTAGGCGGTATTCTTTACTACATTGCAATGGGCATAGTTCTTTGGCTCAAGATGCCTACCGACGATACAAAGCTCTTTACAGCAATTATTGTTGCAATTTTCCTTGCTGTACCTTATTTGCAGAAAAAGAGTAAAACCTCCTTTAAAAAGGTAGCTAAAATGAATTTAAAGGCTAACAAGTCAAACGGAGGCAGTGACAATGCTTGATATTATTAACATTCATAAAACCTTTAACAAAGGCACAATAAATGAAAAGGTAGCTCTTAACGGAGTTTCACTTCACCTAAACGAAGGCGATTTTTGCACAATCATTGGCGGCAACGGCGCAGGTAAGTCAACCACACTCAATGCGGCTGCAGGCGTGTGGCCGGTTGACAGCGGTCAAATTATTATTGACGGCGTAGATGTAACGGGACTTCCCGAGCACAAAAGGGCAAAGTACCTCGGCAGAGTTTTCCAAGACCCTATGACAGGTACTGTTGCCGATATGGAAATTTTGGAAAACCTTGCTCTTGCGGCAAGAAGAGGACAGAAAAGAGGACTTCGCTGGGGCGTTAAAAAGTCTGAAAAGGAAGAATACAGAAACCTCTTAAAGCAGTTTGAGCTTGGACTTGAGGACAGAATGACCTCAAAGGTAGGACTTCTTTCGGGCGGTCAGCGACAGGCAATCACACTTTTAATGGCTACAATCAACAAGCCAAAGCTGTTGCTCCTCGATGAGCATACAGCGGCGCTTGACCCAAAAACAGCCGCAAAGGTGCTTGAGCTTAGCGACAAGATTATTGCCGAAAATAACCTTACAGCACTTATGGTTACTCACAATATGCACGATGCCATAGTACATGGCAACCGCCTTATTATGATGAGCAACGGCAAGGTTATACTTGATATTTCGGGCGAAGAAAAGAAAAAGCTCACAGTAGACGACCTCTTGCAGAAATTTGAAAAAGTGAGCGGCTCTAAGCTCGAAAACGACAGAATGCTTTTGAGCAAGGGCGAGAATTAAGCTATTTAGCTTAATTATAAAATTATACGGCAACGGGGCTGTTTCATCTAAAAAATGAAACAGCCTTTTTGTAAATATGTGTTGCAAATAATAAATAAGTGTTGCAAAAATTTAGATTGCCGTTACCGCAAAGTTTAGATTAAAAAATTCAAAATTTAGGTCAACCTTTTTAAAGGGTTGCGGGTTTGGGCAGAGCCATAATTTGCCCTTAAAAAACGGCAAATCAGCAGTTTTAACAACGCAGTTTTTCCTCTTGTTGCTGTCGCATTTGGCTATCAATAATTTGTGACGGCATAAAGTACAGTGAGCGTTGCTCGTATCAACCAAAAATAATTAACAACAGCAACACTGAATATCATTTGAAAAAATCAAAAATATCTTTAAATTTCATCATTTTTTAACATTTGTGTAACTGATTTTGCATTATTGGAATTGTAATTGTCGAAATCCATAAAAAAATATATTATAATTCCTTTATGTAAATTAGAACACTCCGAAATCTTGTAAAATATGATGTTGAAGATAAGTGAATGAGGTGATAAGGTTATGAAAAAAGCTTTGATTATTTCACACTCTGTCCAAAGCGCTCAGTCACTTGCGCAGTTGCTCAAGATTGAGTCCTTTTCGCAGACTTCAATAGCTGATAATTCCAAAACAGCAAAAAAACTTGTGGAGAATGACGAGTTTGACCTTATCTGTATTAATGCGCCTCTTGCAGAGGAAAGCGGTATAGAGCTTTCTATGCACTTTGCAAAAGTCACCCGTTCAAGCGTGGTTATTATTGTTCCGCAAAAAAATGCAGACGATGTAAACGATGCCCTTACCGAGCATGGTGTGCTTGTAATAGCTAAGCCTATTAATAAGCATCTGTTTCATCACTATTTGCAGTTTACCGAGTGTTTCAGAATGAGAATGCTCACAGTAAACGAGGAAAATGAAAAACTCCGCCATATTGTAGAGGATATGAAGATAATAAACAGAGCTAAGCTCCTGCTTATTACCTGCCTCAATATGACCGAACAGGAGGCACATCGCTATCTTGAAAAGCAGGCGATGGATATGAGAATGAGCAAAATGCAGATTGCAATGCAGGTTATTAAAACTTACGAAAACTAATTATGCAAAATTTCTGAAAGGAATGTGTGTTTATGAGCCGTAAAGCATATTTGATACTTGAAAACGGAACAGTTTTTGAGGGTAAATCATTTGGTGCAGAAAAAGAAACAATGGGAGAATTGGTTTTTACAACAGCTATGACCGGTTATCTTGAAACACTCACCGACCCTTCTTATTTTGGTCAGGTGGTTATTCAGACTTTCCCTTTAATCGGTAACTATGGTGTAATTCCCGCTGATTTTGAGAGCAAAGTGCCCTCACTCAGAGGTTATATTGTAAGAGAATGGTGCCAAGCTCCCTCTAACTTCCGTTGCGAGGGCGATCTTGACACCTTTTTAAAAGAGTCAAATATTCCGGGCATTTACGGAATCGACACCAGAGCGCTCACAAGAATTGTTCGTGAGTACGGTGTGCTAAACTGCAAAATTGCTTATTCGGGCGAGGTTACCGAGGAAGAGCTTGCAGAGATTAAGGCTTATAAAATCGAACAGGCTGTAGAGAGCACAACAATCAGCGAAAAAGAAGAATTCAAAGCCGAAAACGGCGACCTCAATGTTGTACTTATGGACTTTGGCGCAAAGCACAACATTGGCAGAGAGCTTGTAAAGCGTGGCTGTAATGTTACGGTTGTGCCTGCTCATACCACAGCAGAGCAGATTAAGGCTATGAACCCTGACGGCGTTATGCTTTCAAACGGCCCCGGAGATCCTTCAGACAACACAGCAATTATTGCAGAGCTTAAAAAGCTTTGCGAATATAAAATTCCTACTTTCGGTATCTGCCTTGGTCACCAGCTTTTGGCACTCAGTCAGGGCGCTAAAACCGAAAAGCTCAAATACGGTCACAGAGGAGCAAATCAGCCTGCCAAAGAGGTAGAAACAGGCAGAGTTTACATTACTTCTCAAAACCATGGCTATGCGGTTGTAAGCGACAGTATGCCGTCAAACGGCGAGGTTAGCTTTGTAAACGGCAACGACAACACCTGCGAGGGCGTTAAGTACAACAATATGCCTGCTTTCTCGGTTCAGTTCCACCCCGAGGCTTGCGGCGGCCCTCACGATACAGCATTTTTTTTTGACCGTTTCATTGATTTAATGAAAAACAATAAATAATACTATCCATAATTTATATACGAATATGATTTTTTAAATAAGGATAAGGAATGATTTTATGCCACTTAAAAGCAACATTAAAAGAGTTATGGTAATCGGCTCAGGCCCGATTGTAATCGGTCAGGCTGCTGAATTTGACTACGCAGGCACACAGGCTTGTCGTGCGCTCAAGGAAGAGGGACTTGAGGTTATTCTTGTAAACTCAAACCCTGCTACCATTATGACAGATAACGCAATGGCCGATAAAATTTATATCGAGCCGCTCACACTTGAAACAGTAAAGAGAATTATTAAAAAGGAACGCCCGGACAGCCTGCTTTCTACGCTCGGCGGTCAGACAGGACTTACACTTTCCATGCAGCTTGCAAAGGAAGGCTTCCTTGATAAATACGGAGTTCAGCTCCTCGGTGCAAACCCCGAAACAATCGACAAGGCAGAGGACAGACAGATGTTCAAGGACACAATGCTTGAAATCGGACAGCCTGTTATTCCGTCACTTGTTGTAAATGATGTTGAATCTGCCGTAAAATTTGCCGATGAAATCGGCTACCCTGTAATTATTCGTCCTGCATTTACACTCGGCGGTACAGGCGGCGGTATCGTAAATGATGAGGAAGAATTAAGAGAGATTACTTCAAACGGTCTTGAGCTTTCACCGATTACACAGGTTCTTGTAGAGAAATGTATTTCGGGTTGGAAAGAAATAGAGTTTGAGGTAATGCGTGACAGCGACGGCAATGTTATTACTGTCTGCTCAATGGAGAACTTCGACCCTGTCGGTGTTCATACAGGCGACAGTATCGTTATTGCTCCTACCGTTACACTTGCCGATAAGGAATATCAGATGCTCAGAAGTGCGGCACTCGACATTATCTCTGCCTTAAAGGTAGAGGGTGGCTGTAACTGCCAGTTTGCACTCAATCCCGAAACCTTTGATTATGCTGTAATCGAGGTAAACCCAAGAGTTTCCCGTTCATCTGCACTTGCGTCTAAGGCAACAGGTTATCCGATTGCCAAGGTTGCGGCTAAGATTGCTATCGGCTACACACTCAACGAAATCAAGAACGCTGTAACAGGCACAACCTATGCTTGCTTTGAGCCGGCTCTCGACTATGTTGTAGTTAAGTTCCCTAAGTGGCCGTTTGATAAATTTGTTTATGCAAATCGTACACTCGGCACGCAGATGAAGGCAACAGGCGAGGTTATGGCTATTGCTCCTACATTTGAGCAGGCTATTATGAAGGCTGTAAGAGGTGCAGAGATTTCTCACGATACACTCAATGACAAGGAGTTTGCTCAGCTTTCAAATGCGTCTGTTTATGACAGACTCAGCGTTTGCGACGATAAGAGAATTTTCTGTGTATATGAGGCACTCAAGAGAGGCATTACAGTAGACCAAATTCACGAGGTTACACTCATTGACGAGTGGTTCTTAGAGAAACTCAAGAATATTATTGCTGTTGAAAACGAGCTCAAGAACAATGAGCTTACAGATGACCTCTATTACAGAGCAAAGACAATGGGTTTCCTCAACAGAACTATTGAGGCTATCACAGGCAAAAAGTGCGAAAAGAACCTTTTACCTGTTTATAAAATGGTTGATACCTGCGCCGCTGAATTTGAGGCTCAGACACCTTACTTCTACTCAACCTTTGATAAGGAAAACGAGGCAGAAGAGTTTATAAAGAATAATAAATCAGACAAAAAGACAGTTATCGTATTTGGTTCAGGCCCTATCAGAATCGGTCAGGGTATCGAGTTTGACTATGCGTCTGTTCACTGCGTATGGGCACTTAAAAAGGCAGGCTATGATGTTGTTATCGTAAACAACAACCCTGAAACCGTATCTACCGACTTCGACACTGCCGACAGACTTTACTTTGAGCCGCTCACAACAGAAGATGTTATGGGTATCATCAATACAGAAAAGCCATACGGTGTTGTAGTAGCATTCGGCGGTCAGACAGCTATCAAACTTACAAAGCATATGAGCGACTGCGGTGTAAATATCCTCGGTACTTCATATGACGCTATTGATATGGCAGAGGACAGAGAGCGTTTTGACGAGCTCCTTGAGAAATACCACATTAAGCGTCCGAGAGGCGTTACAGTTATGACAACCGATGAGGCGCTTGAGGTTGCACAGACAATCGGCTATCCTGTACTTCTCCGTCCGTCTTATGTACTCGGCGGTCAGAATATGATTATCGCATTCAACGAGGCAGATGTTAAGGAGTATATGGCTATTATTCTTGCACAGAATATAGAGAACCCAATCCTTATTGATAAATACTTACAGGGTACAGAGCTTGAAGTTGACGCAATCTGCGACGGCGAGGATATTCTTATTCCGGGTATTATGGAGCATATTGAGAGAGCCGGTATTCACTCCGGTGACTCAATCGCCGTATATCCTGCTTGGAATATTTCAGACAAGATGACACAGACAATCATTGAAAGCTCAAAGAACCTTGCTATTGAATTGCAGACAAAGGGACTTGTAAATATTCAGTACCTTATCTATAAAGACGAGCTTTATGTAATCGAGGTTAATCCTCGTTCATCAAGAACAATTCCTTATATCAGTAAGGTTACAGGCGTACCGATGGTTGACCTTGCCACAAGAGCAATGCTCGGCGAAAAGCTCAAGGATATGGGCTACGGCACAGGACTTTACAGAAAGAGCCCTTACATTGCAGTAAAAGTTCCGGTATTCAGCTTTGAAAAGCTCATAAATGTTGATAACCACCTCGGCCCTGAGATGAAGTCAACAGGTGAAGTTCTCGGTGTTGCAGGCACTCTTGAAGAGGCTCTTTATAAGGGACTTATAGGTGCAGGCTACAAGATGAAGAAGAATGGCGGCGTGTTCATTACCGTTCGTAATTCAGATAAGGCAGAAATCGGCGAGATTGCCAAGAAGTACTATGACCTCGGCTTTAAGATTTATGCTACCGAGGGCACAGCGACTGTACTTAAAAAGTATGGCATAGATGCTGTTGCTGTAAAGAAAATTCACGAGTGCAAGACAGACAACACACTCACACTCATTGAGTCGGGCAAGATTCAGTATGTTATTTCGACATCTGCCAAGGGCAGAATACCGTCAAGAGATTCTGTTAAAATCCGCAGAAAGACCGTTGAAAGAAACATTCCTTGTCTTACAGCGCTCGACACAGCAAACGCACTTGCAGATTGCTTAAAGAGTCACTACACACAGCACAGCACAGAACTTATAGATATTAATCATATGAGGGATGAGAAAGAAATGCTAAAATTCACAAAGATGCAGGGCATCGGCAATGACTACATTTATTTCAGCACTTTTGATCAGGAAATCAACAATCCGGAGGCTCTCTCTGTAAGACTTTCAGACAGACACTTCGGTATCGGCGGTGACGGTATTATTCTTGTTTGTCCGTCAAAGGTTGCTGACGCAAAGATGAAAATGTATAACCTTGATGGTTCAGAGGGTAAAATGTGCGGTAACGGTATCCGTTGCGTAGGTAAGTTCCTCTATGACCATGGTATGGTTGACTATAAAGAGAAGGACGAAATCACAATCGAAACCCTCTCAGGCATTAAGAGCCTTAAGGCTTACACAACAAACGGCGAGGTAACAAGCCTTAGAGTTGATATGGGCAAGGCAATTCTTGATCCAAAGGAAATTCCTGTTGCTATGGACAAGGATAAAATCGTAAACGAGCCTGTTACTATCGGCGACAAGGAGTACAACATTACCTGCGTATCAATGGGTAACCCACACTGCGTAGTATTTATGGACGACATCGACAACCTCGACATTGAAAAGATTGGTCCTATGTTTGAAAACGATAAGCTCTTCCCTGAAAGAGTAAATACAGAGTTTGTTACAGTTCTTGACGACCATACAATTAAGATGAGAGTATGGGAGAGAGGCTCAGGCGAAACTTGGGCTTGCGGTACAGGCGCTTGCGCAGTAGCGGTTGCAGCTTGCGAAAACGGATTCTGCAAAAAGGGCGAAGATATTAAAATCAAGCTCAAGGGCGGTGACCTTGTCATCAATTACACAGACGAAACCGTATATATGACAGGTAACGCTGAAAAAGTATTTGAAGGAGAGATTGAGGTATAATTTATGGCTAATCATACTGAAAAGAAAGCTAAAAAATATATATTTGTAACAGGCGGCGTAGTATCCGGTCTTGGCAAGGGTATTACAGCAGCTTCTCTCGGCAGACTCCTTAAGGCAAGAGGCCTTAAGGTAGTCGCTCAAAAACTCGATCCATACATCAATGTTGATCCGGGTACAATGAGCCCATACCAGCATGGCGAGGTTTATGTAACAGAGGACGGCGCAGAAACAGACCTCGACCTCGGTCACTATGAGCGTTTTATTGATGAGGATCTCAACAAATACTCAAACCTCACAACAGGTAAGGTATACTCAAATGTTCTTGAAAAAGAGCGTCACGGCGATTACCTCGGCAAAACAGTTCAGGTAATTCCACACATTACAAATGAAATCAAGTCTTTTATCTACAATGTAGGTGAAAAAACAGACGCTGATGTTGTTATTACAGAAATCGGCGGTACAGTAGGCGACATTGAAAGCCAGCCGTTCCTTGAGTCAATCCGTCAGGTATCACTTGAGGTTGGCAGAGAAAACAGCATTTTCATTCATGTTACACTCGTGCCTTACATTAAGGGCAGTGAGGAGCATAAGTCTAAGCCAACTCAGCATTCTGTTAAGGAGCTCCGTTCACTCGGCATCAACCCTGACATTATCGTTCTCCGTTGTGACGAACCGCTTGAGGAAAGCATTTTCAAGAAGATTGCTCTGTTCTGCAATGTTAAGCCTGACTGCGTAATCGAAAATATCACACTTCCAACTCTTTATCAGGCACCGCTTATGCTTGAGGAGAGCAATTTCTCAAATGTAGTTTGTCGTGAGCTTAACATTGCTACCGACAAAACACCTGACCTTACAGAGTGGAAAGAAATGCTCGAGAGAATTAACAACCGTACAAAGAAGTGCAGAATTGCTCTTTGCGGTAAATATGTTGCACTCCATGACGCATACCTTTCAGTTGCAGAGGCACTCCGCCATGCAGGCTTTGAAAATTCGGCTGATGTAGACATTAAGTGGGTTGACTGCGAGCTTATCACAAAGTATTCGGCTGATGAGCTTTTGGGCGATGTAGATGGTATCCTCGTTCCGGGCGGCTTTGGCAACAGAGGCGTTGAGGGCAAGGTAATGGCTGCTAAATACGCTCGTGAGCACGATATCCCATACCTCGGCATTTGCCTTGGTATGCAGACAGCAGTTATTGAATTTGCTAAGCATGTACTCGGCTATGAGGACGCAAACAGCGGTGAGTTTGCTCCTGAGGGCAAGCACAATGTAATTGACCTTATGCCTGAGCAGCTCGGCATTGAAGATATGGGCGGCACAATGCGCCTTGGTGCATATCCTTGCGTTATCAAAAAAGGCTCAATTATGGAGAGAGCTTACGGCAAGGCAGAGGTACAGGAGCGCCACCGTCATCGTTATGAGTTCAATAATGATTACAGAGAAGAGATTGAAAAGGCAGGTATGATTATTACAGGTACTTCGCCAAACGGTATGCTTGTTGAGGCAGTAGAAATCCCTGCCAATAAGTTCTACATCGGTGTTCAGTATCACCCTGAGTTCAAGTCCCGTCCTAACAGAGCTCATCCGCTTTTCAGAGAGTTTATTAAGGCGTCACTTGATAAGTAATTTTGGAATTTTCTTGGTTTTGGCAATTATTTGTCACTAACCTTTTGCCCATATATCAGAAAAGGATTGATAATAATGCAGATTAACAGAAATTTTGACAACCTCGTGCCAAACTATCTTTTTGCAGAGGTTGCATCAAGAACAAATAAGTATATGCAGGAGCACCCTGACAAAAAGGTTATCAAGCTCGGTATCGGCGATGTTACACTTCCGCTTGCACCTGTTGTAATTGAGGCTATGAAAAAGGGCGCAGAAGACCTTGCACATAAGGATACATTCAAGGGTTATCCTGACTATGAGGGTTACGCTTTCCTCAGAGAGGCAATCTCTAACTACTATGCAGGCTTTGGCGTAACAGTTGGCGCAAACGAAATCTTTGTATCAGACGGTGCAAAGTCAGACTGCGGCAACATTGGCGATATTTTCGGCAAGGATAATGTTGTACTCGTTACAGACCCTGTTTACCCTGTATATGTTGACTCAAACATTATGGCAGGCAGAAAGATTGTTTACGCTAACTCAAATCGTGAGAACAACTTTGCCGCTCTCCCTGACGAGAATGTAAAGGCTGACATCATCTACCTTTGCTCACCAAATAACCCAACAGGTTCAGCTTATACAGCAGAAGAGCTCAAGCAGTGGGTTGACTATGCACTCAAGAATGACGCTATCATTCTTTACGATGCAGCTTATGAGGCATTTATTACTGAGGATCTCCCTCGTTCAATTTTTGCTATTGAGGGCGCAAGAAAGTGCGCTATTGAAATGTGTTCACTTTCTAAGACAGCCGGTTTTACAGGCACAAGATGCGGCTACACAATCATTCCGAGAGAGCTTGAGCGTGACGGTCACAACATTTACAACACATGGTATCGCCGTCAGGCAACAAAGTTCAACGGTGTTTCATGGCCTGTTCAGTGTGCAGCAGCCGCTGTATTCAGCGAAGAGGGTCAAAAGCAGATTAAAGAGAACATTTCTTACTATCAGGAAAACGCTAAGATTATTTCTTCAGCAATGGACGAGCTTGGCATTTACTACACAGGCGGTAAGAACTCACCATACATTTGGCTCAAGTGTCCTAACAATATGGGCAGCTGGGAATTCTTTGACCTCCTCCTTACAGAGGCAAATGTAGTAGGTACACCGGGCGAGGGCTTTGGTAAGAACGGCGCAGGTTACTTTAGACTTACTTCATTTGGCGACAGAGAGAACACAATCGAGGCAGTAGAGAGAATTAAGAAGTTACTTTCAAAGTAATTTATTTCTACTGTTGTAGATAAGTTTAATTTAAAAAATTATCGGTGCAGTCTTATGATTGCACCGATTTTTGCATTTTAGGGAGAAATAGCAGAAACTTAAAATTATTGGTTCATTGTCAATAGTTGGAGTAAATTATGGTTTAGCCGACTTTCGGTCGGGCAACAAAGTACGGCAAAAGAAAATGTTTCCGTCCCGAAGTTAAAAGGTTGACCTAAATTTTTAATTTATAAAACTAAACTTTCTGCTCTAAACGATTATTCTGAATTTATACTAAAATCCCGACCGTACGGATATACTATTAACAGTCATAATGTTCGGCGGAAATGGGGAATTGCCATGCGTGAAATTTTAGTCGGCATACTGCTTTTTGCGGTATTGCTTGTTGCTTGCAGTGTGTTTGTATCTGAATATCTGTTTAAAATAATTATTTACAGGCAGAAAAAGAGCAGTTCTCAAAAGGATATAGACGCCGTTGCAAGCTGGTACAGACATTATCCGATAGCCAAAGAGGGCAGACGCTGGCTTGAAGGTATGCCGTATATTAATGTTTATATAAAGTCCTTTGACGGACTCAGGTTATACGGCGCATTGCTCGAAAATTATTCCGATAAAATCGTGATTTGTGTTCATGGCTTTACAGGGAGCGGTAAAAAGGATTTTGCGAGCCTTGCACAAGCCTATTATAAAAACGGATACAATGTTCTGCTTGTAGATAACAGGGCGCATGGACAGAGTGAGGGCAAGTATGTCGGATTTGGTGTGCTTGACCGCTTTGATTTGCGTAATTGGGTAAAATATGTTATAAATCGCTTTGGCAGCAATGTACAGATTTTTTTGCATGGCATTTCAATGGGTGCGGCAACTGTGCTTATGGCAAGCAGTATTATGCCTAAAAATGTGCGTGGAATTATTGCGGATTGCGGCTTTACAAGTGTATATGAAATCTTTGAATATGTGCTCAAAAGAGATTATCACCTGCCCAAATTCCCGATTATTTATCTTACAAATATAATGTCAAAAATTCGTGCAGGCTATGGATATAAAGATGTGAATACAACGGCTGAAATTGCGAGGTCTGATATTCCGATTTTGTTTATTCATGGAGAGAATGATGAGTTTGTTCCGCTATGGATGACAATGAAAAATTATTCCCACTGTAAGGCGTATAAGGAGCTTTTTATAGTAAGAGAGTCGGAACACGCCGAGTCGCATTATATTGATAAAAAAGGCTACGAAAGGCGAATACTTAGATTTATAGAAAAAATGAGCAAATAGCCAACAAATAGGGAATGAAATCCTACTTGTCGGCTTAGGGAGAAATTATGCAGTACATAAATTATTACAGTTCACCGCTCGGCAAAATCACTTTGGCGAGTAACGGTAACGAGCTGATAGGCTTGTGGTTTGAAGGACAAAAATATTTTGGTTCTACACTTAACGGAGAATATAAACAAAAAAGCCTGCCTGTTTTTGAGCAGACGGCTAAATGGCTTGATGTTTATTTCAGCGGACAAAACCCGAACTTTACACCGCCGTTATATTTATCGTCAACTCAGTTTCGCAATGAAGTGTGGAAAATTCTGCTCGCAATTCCGTACGGCAGTGTAATAACATAC
>ERZ791629.684-NODE-684-length-12191-cov-2.08504_pt1 | contig 12191 bp, 9 predicted proteins | sample MGYA00510057_ERZ791629 | MGnify/ENA primary metagenome ERZ791629 (study PRJEB30046, sample SAMN00715161) | human gut metagenome | study: EMG produced TPA metagenomics assembly of the A metagenome-wide association study of gut microbiota in type 2...
GGCATACAGAGTGCCCTTACCTGATATTACGAAATGAAAAAGATAGTGGTTTCTTGCAGCCGGACCAAAGGAATAGCCGCCCTTGCAGATCTCTCTGCCAAACTGTATTAGTGTAAGATCCATATAATTATTCTTTGGAAATACCTTAAATTCAAAATGTTGCATATGATTTATTAACCTCGTTATATTTTATTTATGCTAAATATACCATAAAATATGCCAAAATGCAACTTATATATTATAAAAACGGACATAATTGCAGATTTTTTACATAATTATGTTGCACTTTGATATTTACCGTATGCGAAAAAATTGGTACAATTTATACAAAAGATACAGATTAATATGAAAATTAAAGGAGGAAATGCTATGAGAAAGACAAAAAAACTGTTGAGTTCATTTTTGATAGTTGCTATGCTGTCCTCTCTGATGTTGAGCGGTTGTAATTCAGAAGGTACAGATAAAATCGAAGTTGAGCTTGTACAGTACAAACCAGAGGCGGTTGCTGCGTTTGAGAAAATTGAGGAAGGCTTCAATAATACTCACGACAATATCCACCTCACAATTCAATCTCCTAATGAAGCAATGACTATATTAAAGACACGCTTTATTCGTGAGGATTATCCTGACATTGTTGGAATAGGCGGAGATATTAACTACTCAAATTTCCTTGACGCCGATATGTTTATGGATATATCAGATTTTGAGGGTGTATCCGATATTAAGCAGGCTTATATGGATATTGAGGACGAGCTTGAGTTTATTCCTACAGACGGTGTGTACGCATTGCCCTATGTAGCAAATGCGGCAGGTATCCTTTACAACAAGGATATGTTCGAGAAAAACGGTTGGAAAATACCGCAGACATGGACGGAGTTTACAGAACTTTGCGAAACAATCAAGGCTTCGGGAGTTCAACCGTTATATTTTGGCTATAAAGATACGTGGACTTGTCTTGCTCCTTGGAATGCTCTTGCTGTCGGTCTTTCACCATCTGATACCTGCGCACAGGTGAATGCAGGCAAAACCACCTTCAGCAAGGAGTACAGAGAAACAGCCGAAAAGATAAAAACTCTGCTTGACTACTGCGAACCGAATCCGTACGCTTACGGCTATAACGATGCCTGTACAGCTTTTGCAAGAGGACAGGCAGCGATGTATCCCATAGGCAGCTATGCCGTTCCTCAGATTAAATCGGTTAATCCCGATATTAACATTGATTCATTTGTATTCCCTGCAAATGACGATGAGAAAGACAATGTGCTTAATTCGGGTGTTGACCTTCAATTCTGTGTTATGAAGAACAGCAAGAATAAAGAGGCTGTGTATGAGGTGCTTCGTTATCTGTATGAGGATGAAACAATACAGATTTATCTTGACGAACAGAATTCAATCCCTTGCAAGAACGGAGATTTTAAGCTGCCCTCAATGCTTGACGGAATGAGCAGTTATATTGAGGAAGGCAGAATGGCTGACTATCAGGATCACCATTATCCCAGTGAGATGAGCGTTGACGCTATGATTCAGACCTATCTTATGGACAACAGCAGTGACGCAACCGATAAGTTCCTAAAACGATTTGATGATGAATGGGTACGCTATAACCGTGACCTGATTCAAAAGGTTCAGGACTATGAAAAGGAGGCTAAAAAATGAAATCCGGAAGACGATTGTCAAGTAAGAGCAGAACATATCTTGGTATGCTTATCCCGGTAGTAATTCTGTTCTTTGCGTTTAATACTTTGCCGCTTATAATCGGTGCTTTCTATAGTTTCACAAACTACAGAGGCTACGGCAGCTGGGGTTTTGTAGGGTTAAGAAATTAAAAGGTATGGAATTCTTATTTCTTTACATTTAAATATGCGATTGTAGGAACAATACTTGTAAATGTTATCAGCCTTCTTATGGGACTTGCATTAAACAGCAAGATTCGATTTAAAAGCACATTAAGAGGTATCTACTTTGTTCCGAACATTCTCGGAGGATTGATTGTAGGTTACATTTTCAGCTTCATTTTTACATACATTATTCCTGCTGTCGGTGAAACCTTCAACATTGAGTGGATTCAGAACAGTATTCTTGCAGATGAGCGTTATGCGTGGATAGGCGTTTTGATAGTAGGTGTATGGCAGGCGGTTGCTATGAATACGATTATTTATATTTCCGGCTTGCAGACCATTCCCGAGGATGTGTATGAGGCTTCAAGGATTGACGGTGCAGGAAAATTTCTTACATTCAGAAAAATAACGCTTCCGCTTTTGATGCCGTTTATATCAATAAATCTTGTTTTAAGTACAAAGAATATGCTTATGGTTTTCGACCAGATTATGTCCTTGACCAAGGGCGGACCTGCACAGAGCACCGAATCAATATCCTACCTGATTTACAGAAACGGTATGGACGGAGGTCAGTTTGGCTTCCAAAGTGCAAATGCCGTAATATTCTTTATTCTTATTGTTACTATTTCCGTTATTCAGATGAGAATGACAGGTAAAAAGGAGGAACAGCTATGAGAAGACTAAAAAGAAAACAGGGAACGAACTGGTTTTTGACCTTTGTGCTTATATTAGGCTGTCTTACAGTTCTGTTTCCTCTTTATATGACGGTTATTATCGCCTTTAAAAATCCTTCGGAAATGACAAACGATGTTGCCGGTGCGTTAGCTCCGCCGAGTAGCTGGAGTTTTGATAACTTTGCAGAGGCAATGAGGGTGACAAACTTCTGGAGCGCACTTGCTAACAGCTTGATAATCACAGGCATCACAATTATTTTATCAGTTCTTATTCACTCAATAGCCGGTTATGTTATCGGCAGAAATATGAGAAGAAAAAAGGGCTACAAGTTAGCTTATTTCTACATAGTAAGCGGTATGTTTGTTCCGTTTGCAATCCTTATGATGCCTCTTGTAAAGGAAACTGCACAAATCGGACTTGCAAATCCTATCGGTGTAATTCTCCTTTATCTTGTTTTCTATATGCCTATGAATGTTATGCTATACAGCGGCTATCTAAAGAATATTCCTCTTGCTATGGAGGAAGCGGCTGAAATCGACGGCGCTTCAACATGGAAAACATATTGGACGGTTATTTTCCCGATGATGAAGCCTATGCACGCTACCGTTGCAGTGCTTACGGCATTGGGTACATGGAACGATGTAATGACACCTCTTGTTATTATGTCAGGCTCGGAGAATACAACGCTTCCGCTTGCACAGCTTAATTTCCAGACGCAATTCGGAACAAACTACAATCTTGCATTTGCATCATATCTGCTCTCGTTAATTCCTATTCTTATATTCTATGTAGTCTGCCAGAAGCAGATTATCGGCGGAGTTGCAAACGGTGCAGTAAAGGGTTAGTAAAAGGGGAGAAGTTTTATATAAGCTTCTCCCATTGAATTAATATTAAACAATAAGGTGATATTTATGGCTATCAGAGTTACAGAACAAGGCAGAAATTTTTATTTGGAAACACTTCACTCTATGTATCAGATAAAGGCAGACGAATACGGAGTGCTTAAGCATATATGGTACGGCTCACGCACGGAGTGCGATATGGAATATCTGCTTGATTATCCCGATCTCGGTTTCTCGGGTAATATTTATGAGGCAGAAAACAAAAGAGACTATTCTCTTGATACAATGCCGCTTGAATACTCCTGCAAAGGAATAGGCGATCACAGAATTCCGGCGGCGGCAATCACTCACCCGAACGGTAGTGACGCCCTTGATTTGCGTTTTGACGGTTATGAAATCAGAAAGGGAAAGTATGCAATTTCAGGGTTGCCTGCTGTTTACGCTGATGAAGATGAAGCGGAAACACTCGAAATATACCTCAAGGATACTTCGTCGGATATTCGTGTGATTCTCAAGTACGGCGTACTTGAGAAGAAGGACATAATTACCAGAAGTGCGGTTTTCTGCAATATGGGTGACGCTCCGTGTAAAATTACAAAGGCGTTCAGCTTGTGTCTGGATATTCCTCATGGCGATTGGGATTGGGTGCATTTTCACGGCCGTCACATAATGGAGAGATTAGTTGAACGCAGAAGGCTGTTTCACGGTGTTCAGGAAAGCTCAAGCAACAGAGGAACTTCAAGCCACCAGCAAAACCCTTCTGTTCTGCTTTGCAGTAACGATTGTACGGAAACAAGCGGAGAGTGTATAGGTGCGTTACTTGTTTACAGCGGTTCTTTTCAGACAAAAATTGAGCTTACTCAGCTTAATCAGGTGCGTATGCTTATGGGCATAAACAGCGAGTGTTTCAGCTGGGAGTTAAAGCCGAATGAGCAGTTTAGTACACCCGAGGTTATATTGTCTTATAGCGACAGCGGTATGGAAACACTTTCACATAATTTTCATAATGTAATAAGAAACAACATTTGCAGAGGTGAATATAAACTGTCCGAGCGTCCTGTACTTATTAACAACTGGGAAGCAACCTACTTTGATTTCAATGAGGAACGCTTGGAGAACATTGCAAAGGAAGCGTCAAAGCTCGGTGTTGATATGTTTGTAATGGATGACGGCTGGTTTGGTAAGAGGGACAGCGATACTTCCGGTCTTGGCGACTGGTTTGTCAATGAAGAAAAACTAAAAGGCGGCTTGAACACTCTGGTTGAAAAGGTCAAGTCCTATGGTATGAAGTTCGGCATATGGTTTGAGCCTGAAATGGTATCCGAGGACAGCGAGCTTTACAGAACTCACCCTGAATGGGCGATTCAGATACCAAACAGAAAGCCGACAAGAAGCCGTTATCAGCTTGTTCTTGATATGACACGTCAGGATGTTCGTGACTATTTATTCAAGGTTATCAGTGATGTATTGAGCAGTGCCGATATTTCGTATGTGAAGTGGGATATGAACCGCAGTATCTGCGATTGGTACAGCGCAGAGCTTCCTGCTGAAAATATGGGAGAAATGCAGCACAGATATGTTCTGGGATTGTATGAACTTTTGGACAGACTCACTTCTGAATTTCCGCACATTCTCTTTGAGGGCTGCAGCGGCGGCGGAGGTCGTTTTGATGCAGGCATACTTTACTATTGCCCGCAGATTTGGTGCAGTGATGATACCGATGCATACGAGAGGACGAAGATTCAGTACGGAACCTCATTTTTCTATCCCATATCAACAATCGGTTCTCATGTTTCAATTGTACCAAACCATCAGACAGGCAGAATTACTCCTTTTGAAACAAGAGCAGTTACGGCTATGAGCGGCAGCTTTGGCTATGAGCTTGACTTAAACACGCTTTCGGAAGAAGAAAAAAATGCGGTTGTTGAGCAGAATAAACGCTTTAAAAAATACGGCCCGTTAATTCATAACGGCAGATACTACAGATTAAGCAATCCTATGACGGATAAATTTGCAATCTGGTCGTTTGTGTCTGAAAATTCCGGTGAGGTACTTGTTCACGGAATGATATTCCGTACAGAGCCTAATATGACAAGATATTCCGTAAAGCTGCGTGGATTGATTTCCGATAAGAAATATGTTGTTGACGGTGATAACACAATTTATACAGGAAAGGCATTAATGGAAGGCGGTATCCTTCTTCCGAAGCCTTGGGGAGATTTCTTCCCGATTGAACTGCATCTCAAAGAAGTATAATTATACGGAACGGAGAATACAATATGAAACCACAAGCTTTTATTGATAGACTAAACAGCGGTGAATTTGACAGCTTACTGAAAAAATTATACGGTGAGTCACAGCTTGAAATTGAGAAACAGAAGAAGCGTTATACAGAAGCGGTAAAAAGCTTTAAAGAGCTTTATCCGGAGCGTGAAGATATAAAAATCTATTCTGCCCCCGGCAGAACGGAAATCGGAGGAAATCACACAGACCATCAGCACGGATGTGTATTGGCGGCAGCAGTGAATCTTGATGTTATTGCGGTTGTATCTTTTCATAATGACGGAGTAATAAGACTGAAATCAAAGGGTTATGAGAAGGATTTAATAGATTTATCCGACCTCAGTGTTCATACCGAAGAAATGGGAAGGTCAGCCGCAATCATCAGGGGTATAGCGTCATATTTTAATGATAAGGGCGTTGCTATGGGTGGTTTCGATGCCTACACTACTTCAGATGTGTTGAGCGGAAGCGGACTTTCATCGTCAGCGGCGTTTGAAACGCTCATAGGTACAATTATTGATTTGCACTACAACGGCGGCAATGCAGGCAGTGTTGAGATTGCAAAAATCGGACAATATGCGGAAAATAAATATTTCGGCAAGGGCAGCGGTCTTATGGACCAGATGGTAAGCTCGGTCGGAGGATTTGTTTATATCGACTTTCTCAATACATCAGAGCCGATTATCGAAAAACACAGCTTTGATTTTGAAAAGGCAGGTTACAGTATTTGCATAACCGATACAAAGGGCAGTCATTCTGATTTAACCGAGGACTATGTTGCCGTACCGTCCGAAATGAAAAAGGTTGCAGCTTATTTCGGAAAGAATGTTTTGCGTGAGGTCGATGAGGAAAGCTTCTATGAGGCTGTTCCGAAACTCCGAAACACCTGCACAGACCGTGAAATTATGAGAGCCGCACACTTTTTCGGTGAAAACACAAGAGCTGAACAAGAGGCACAGGCACTTGAAAACGGTGATACTGACAGATTTTTTGAGATTGTTCGTCAGTCGGGTGAGTCGTCTGCAAACCTTTTGCAAAATCTGTATTCCTGCAAAAAGCCGACTGAACAGGGAATACCGCTTGCAATAATGATGAGTAAACGAATTTTACAGGATAGCGGTGCAGTAAGAGTTCACGGAGGAGGCTTTGCAGGAACGATTCAGGCATTTGTTCCTGTTAAAAAAATCAAGGAATATTCCGATGAAATGAACAGGATTTTCGGCGAGGGCAGCTGTTATGTTCTTCGCATAAGACCTGTAGGCGGAATTGAAATTACTGCATAAGGGTGGTTTTTATGATTTGTAATGAAATTCAGAAACTGATAAATTATTCAATAAAAAGCGGACTGATTGAAAAAGAAGATGAATATGTAATAAGAAATCAGCTTATGGACGCACTCTGCGTTTATGACTGGGAAGAACCGGAAGTTATGGAAAATAACTTCGTAATTGATGATATTTTGAACAGGCTTACAGATTATGCTTGCGAAAACAAAATAATTGATGACACAACTGCATCACGTGATTTGTTTGATACAAAGCTTATGGGAATTGTCACACCATTCCCAAGGGAGATCATCGGCAAGTTCAATCAGCTCTGCTTGCAGTCGCCTGAAAAGGCTACTGATTGGTATTATGATATAAGCCAAAAGCTTAATTATGTAAGAGCAGGAAGAATAGCAAAGGATATTCGCTGGCAGTATGAGTCGGAATACGGCACGCTCGATATTACCATAAACCGTTCAAAGCCGGAAAAAGATCCTCGTGATATTGCGGCGGCAAGAACAGCAAAGGCAACAGCATATCCGAAATGTCAGCTTTGCCCCGAGAATGCAGGCTTTGCCGGTAACAAAAATCACCCTGCAAGACAAAATCTCCGTCCGATTCCTATTGATATCTGCGGTGAAAGTTGGCAGCTTCAATATTCTCCTTACGGCTATTACAACGAGCATTGTATTGTGTTCAATGAAAAGCATATTCCGATGAAGATAGACTCAGCCGTATTTGAAAAGCTGTTTGATTTTATAGATAAATTTCCTCATTATTTTGTAGGCTCAAATGCAGATTTGCCGATTGTCGGAGGTTCAATTTTAAGCCACGAGCATTTTCAGGGCGGAAATTACACATTCGCAATGGCTAAAGCGGAGGTAGAAAAAGAGTTCTCCTTGTCGGATTTCCCTGAAGTAACGGCAGGCATTGTAAAATGGCCTATGTCCGTTATCAGAATTAAGAGCAAAAACAGGCTTACACTTTCAAAGGCTTGCAGTTATGTGCTTGAAAAATGGAGAGGCTACAGTGACCCGAATGCAGGAATATTTGCCGAAACCGAAGGAGTACCGCACAATACGGTAACTCCTATTGCGAGAATGAACGGCGATAACTACGAGTGTGACCTTGTACTTCGCAATAATATTACTTCCGATGAGCGTCCTCTCGGTGTGTTCCACCCGAATCAATCACTGCATCACATAAAAAAAGAGAATATAGGTCTTATTGAGGTGATGGGACTTGCCGTTCTTCCTGCAAGGCTTGCAGTTGAATTAGAAGAAGTGAAGAAGGCAATGCTTGCAGGAGCAGACCTTAACTCAAATCCTGCAACAGCTTCACATGCCCGGTGGGCAAAGGATATTTTATTGCGTTATCCGGAATTTTCCGAAGCTAATGCAGAAGACATACTTCGGCTTGAGGTCGGAAAAGTATTTGAACAGGTGCTTTGTGATGCCGGAGTATTCAAGAGAACCGAAAAAGGAATTTCCGATTTTATAAGGTTTACAGAGGTGCTTTAAAATGTTTGATATTACTACTGTGGGAGAAATACTGATTGACCTTACACAAACGGGAATTTCGGATAACGGAATTCCGATATACACTGCAAATCCCGGCGGCGCACCTGCCAATGTTGCAGTAGCGGCTTCAAAGCTTGGCGCAAAAACTGCGTTTATCGGAAAGGTCGGTAACGATTCTTTCGGAAGATTTTTGTGCGATACACTAAAAAAATATAATGTCAGTACAGACGGCGTTATTACCGATAAAAGTGCCAACACAACGCTTGCGGTAGTTTCGGTAAACGAAAACGGAGAGCGCAGCTTTGCTTTTTATAGAAAAAACAGTGCCGACACATTGTTATCTGAATACGAAATAATTGATTTGCATCTGAGCAATACGCATATACTTCACTTCGGCTCTGTCAGCCTTACCGCTGAACCTTCAAGAACGGCAACAATCTCAGCAGTCAAGCGTGCAAAATCGTTCGGAGCGGTAATTTCATATGACCCGAATTACAGAGAGAGCCTTTGGAGCAGCTTAGATGAAGCAGTTGAACAGATGAAAAAACCGCTTGATTTAGTAGATATATTAAAAGTATCAGATGAGGAATTACCTCTTATCAGCGGAAAAACCGATGTTGAAGACGGAGCAAAATACTTATGTGACAAGTATAATATTAAGCTCGTTCTTGTAACTCTCGGTGCAAAGGGTGCATATTATCGCTTTAAAGATTGCGCAGGAATTGTTGACGGCGTAAGCGTTACGGTTGCAGATACAAACGGTGCAGGCGATACATTCTTCGGCGCATTTTTAAGCCGTATGGCATATATGGAAAAATACAACCCGTCAGACCTGACGGAGGACGAAATAAAGGATATGCTGGCATTTTCAAACAATGCGGCGGCAATTACAACAAGCAGAAGCGGTGCGATACCTGCTATGCCTACTATCGGAGAGATTGACAGATTACCATAAATTGAGGTGATGAGTAGTGAATAAATCAGCTAAGTGGGAAAAGGAATTTGTTGAACGCTTTTCAAGACGCTATGATGAGCTGAAATGGCTGTATTGTGAAGTGTATAACAATGATATGAAAGCCTTTTCCTGGTTATGTAATTCATTATACGAGTATTACAAGAGCCGAAAAAGCTCATTGAAAAATCTTGACAGAGAAAAAGAGAAAAATCCCGATTGGTATAAAACGAAAAATATAATCGGTATGATGTTGTATGTTGACGCTTTTGCAGACAACCTTGAAGGTGTAAGAGAAAAAATTGACTATCTGAAGAAATGCGGGGTTAATTATTTGCATTTTATGCCATTACTGAAAACTCCAAAGGGCAGGAGCGACGGCGGATATGCCGTATCTGATTTCAGAAAGGTTCAGCACGAGCTTGGCACAATGGCTGAACTTGAAAAGCTGACAGCCGAGTGTCATAAAAACGGAATAAGCTGTTGTCTTGATTTCGTTATGAATCACACAAGTGAGGACCACGAGTGGGCAAGAGCAGCACGAAACGGCGATACTGAAGCTCAAAAAAGATATTTTTTCTTTGATGATTGGGAATATCCCAATAAGTTTGAACAGACTGTTCCGCAGGTCTTTCCGACAACAGCACCGGGTAATTTTACTTATCTTGACGACTGCGATAAAATTGTGATGACTACCTTTTATCCTTATCAATGGGATTTGAACTACGGAAACTGCGTAGTGTTCAATGATATGGTCGGAAATATGCTTTCAATTGCAAACCGAGGAATTGATGTTATAAGACTTGATGCTGTTCCGTATATCTGGAAGGAGCTTGGAACAAGCTGCCGTAATCTTCCGACAGTTCATTCGCTTGTCAGAATGATGCGAATAATAACGGAAATTGTCTGTCCCTCCGTACTGCTCTTGGGTGAGGTTGTTATGGAGCCGTCAAAGGTTGTGCCTTATTTCGGAACTGTTGAAAAGCCCGAATGTCATATGCTTTATAATGTAACAACGATGGCAAGTACATGGCACACCGTTGCAACAAAAGATGTAAGACTTCTTAAACGTCAGATGAATCAGCTTTCCGAATTGCCGAAAGATTATATCTTTTTAAACTACCTGCGTTGTCACGATGACATAGGCTGGGGACTGGATTATGATTGGCTAAAGCAATTCGGCATAAGCGAGATACCGCATAAAAAATTCCTTAATGATTATTTTACAGGAAAGTTTCCCGACAGCAACGCAAGGGGAGAGCTTTATAATAACGACCCAAGGCTCGGTGACGCTCGGCTTTGCGGAACAACGGCAAGTCTTTGCGGAATAGAAGCTGCACTTGAAGAAAAAGATACGGACAAGCTTGAAAAATCAATTGACTGTGATATTATGCTCCACGCTTATATGCTCACGCAAAGCGGTATTCCCGTTCTTTACAGCGGCGATGAAATAGGACAGCTCAATGATTACAGCTATCACGATAATCCATAAAAGAGTGTTGACAGCCGTTATCTGCACAGAGGAAAGTTTAATTGGAAGCTTGCCGAAAACTGCGATGACTCAGATACGGTTCAGGGCAGGATTTTTCAGAGTATTCTGAAACTTGAAAAATGCAGAGCCGAAAACGAGGTTTTCAGAGCAGAAGCAGATTTTCAGACAGTGGATACAGGTTCTGACAGCGTTCTGGGAATTTGCAGAGAATATGAAAATAAAAAGCTGCTTGCATATTTTAATTTTAGCGATAATCCTCAATCTGTATTTCTTGACGGTGTAAAAAGCGGAAGAGATTTATTCACTGATGATGAGGTGTGCAGTATTTCCATTGAACTAAAGCCATATGGTTTTAGCTGGCTTTTAATTGATGAATAAAATGACAGATATAATTTCCGGAAAGGAGAAAAATCATGAAAATTCTTGTACTCGGAGGTGCCGGATATATCGGCTCGCACACTGTTTACAGACTTATCGAGCATGGCAACGAGGTTGTAATTTTCGACAACCTTGAAACGGGTTATATTGAGGCTGTGCATCCAAAGGCAAAGTTTTACAAGGGCGATTTGAGGAACAGAGTGGAAATAGACGCTGTTCTTGACAAGGAGGATGGCATTGACGCAGTTATTCATTTTGCGGCAAACTCACTTGTCGGCGAAAGTATGATAAATCCGCTTAAGTACTACGACAACAACCTTTGCGGAACAAAGGTACTGCTTGAATCGCTTGTTGCACACAATATCAAAAATATTGTATTTTCATCAACAGCGGCAACCTACGGCGAACCAAAACATACACCTATTCTTGAAGATGATCCGACCAACCCGACTAACTGCTACGGTGAAACAAAAAAAGCAATGGAGAGAATGTTCTACTGGACTCAGCAGGCACACGGCTTGAAGTATGTTTCACTGCGTTACTTCAACGCTTGTGGCGCTCATATCAGTGGAAAAATCGGCGAGGCGCACAACCCGGAAACCCATCTTATCCCGATTATTTTGCAGGCGGCAAACGGTACAAGGGACCATATAAGCATATTCGGAACCGATTACAACACACCTGACGGAACCTGCATCCGTGACTATATTCATGTTACAGACCTTGCACAGGCACATATCCTTGCCGTTATGTATCTGTTAAACGGCGGCGAAAGCAACATTTTTAACCTCGGCAACGGCGTTGGCTTCTCGGTAAGAGAGGTTATTGAAACGGCTAAAAAGGTCACAGGAAAAGAGATAAAAGTAATTGAAGAAGAACGCAGAGCGGGCGACCCTGCCATACTTATCGCTTCAAGCGACAAGGCAAAGAATATCCTTGGCTGGAA
>ERZ791629.708-NODE-708-length-11740-cov-5.06769_pt1 | contig 11740 bp, 10 predicted proteins | sample MGYA00510057_ERZ791629 | MGnify/ENA primary metagenome ERZ791629 (study PRJEB30046, sample SAMN00715161) | human gut metagenome | study: EMG produced TPA metagenomics assembly of the A metagenome-wide association study of gut microbiota in type 2...
TCCGGGGGGGGCCCCGCCACGCCGCACAGCCGCCAAAGGCGGCCAGCGGCATCTTCCAGCACCACCACGGTGCCCCAGTTGCCCTCTGCCCCGGCAGACACCACCTTGCCCGCCACGGGTGCTGCTACCGCTGCCCCTTGCGTGCAGGCATAGTCCACGCCGTTGTGGGTGCGCCAGTCCCCAAGGGTCTTGTTATACACCAGCTCCTCACCACTGAAGGCGTTGAGCACGCGCCCCGGCATAGAGGGCGCGGCGGCAGGCTGTGCCGAACTGCTGGCAGGCGAGGATGCGCCTTGCAGTGCCGAGGGTTCGCGCAGCGAACCAGAGCCAGACTGCGCACCAGAGGACGCCCCAGAGGGCGTCTGCTGCGGTACATCTGCCTTGCTGTTTGCAACGTCGGTCACGGGCTGCTGCCATGTGGTATCCTCCTGTGCGTCCCAGTCCGGTTCTGTTTCCGGGGTGGTCTGTTGGGTGGTGCCGGGGGCGTTTAGTCCATCCAGACTTTTTTGCAGTTCTGCCCGCAGGGCACGCACCGCCCACACGCCCGCCGCAGCAACAGCCAGCAGGCTTGCGGTCAGCAGCAGAGCAAAGCCCTTGCCGTGCAGAAATTTTTTGATCTGCTCCATGCTTGTTACTCCCATCTGTTCGTTTTGTGTACGGGAACTTTTCTGGGCTTAGTGTGGGACAGCGGCGGGCAGTTTATGCAAGGGGGCAAAAAAGACACACAAAAAGGCTGAGCAGCCACTTTTTTGCAGCTGCTCAGCCCTGCTGTATCCCGTTTTTGGTTACTTGCGTGCGATCATTTCGGTATAGGCCAGCACCAGCGGGCCTACGCCCTTGGCGTCATTGCAGACCACCGGCTCGCTGAAGTAGTAGGCCAGAGAGCCGTCACGGTGATCCTTGCCGCCCAGACCCGCCACAAGGCAGATGCCGTCCAGCTGCAAGCTGCCGTCCGGGTTCTTGGACAGATACCGGTCACAGGTGCCGTAGAAAGCCTTCTCCGCCCATGCAGCCATACGTTTGGGCAGATAGCCCAGACGCACGCCCTTGAGCACGGCATAGGCAAACAGGGCGGTGCCGCTGGTTTCCAGATAGTTGCCCTCGGCCTCCGGGTGGTCGATGACCTGCCAGAACATCCCGCTCTGCTCGTCCTGGAACTTGTGCATATCCTCCACAGCCTGTTTGAGCATGGCCATGATGCCGCGATACTCGTTGTACAGCTGCTCGTCCATGCGCTCCAGCACATCCACCATTGCCACAAGGAACCAGCCCATGGCGCGCAGCCAGAAGTTGGGGCTGCAACCGGTCTCGGGGTCTGCCCAGTACATCTGGCGGCTCTCATCATAGCCGTGGTAGTACAGGCCGGTCTTTTCGTCCCGCATGTGCTTTTTGATGTTCATGAACTGCTTGTAGCTGTCGATGCAGCCCTGCATCTTGTTGAAGCGGGTCTCGTACTCCATGTAGAAGGGCTGTGCCATATAGGTGCCGTCCAGCCACACCTGCCACGGGTAGATGTCCTTGTGCCAGAAGTTGCCCTCCTTGGTGCGGGGCTGGGTGAGCAGCTGGCTGCGGATGGTGTCGATGGCCTTGCGGTACTTCTCGTCCCCGTAGATATCATACAGAATGAACAGGTTCTTGCCCTGATTCACGTTGTCCAGATTGTACTCCTTGGGGTCGTAGGTCTTGATGGAGCCGTCCGGCTGCACAAAGTAGTCGATGAACTCCTTGGAAAACTCCAGATACTTCTCATCGCCGGTGGTCTTGTACAGGCTCAGGCAGGCGGTGATCATGCAGCCGTCGATGTAGTTCCACTTGTTGGGCTTGCCGCTGCGCACCTTCTCGATGTTCCACATCGGTGCCTCGGCGCTGGAATTGGCGATCAGGTAGTCCACATAGTCGCCCAGCATGGACAGGATCTCTTCATGGGTCATGGGTCAGTCCTCCTCAAAATGTCCTACGTTGGCAAAGTGCAGCCGCTCGCCCTCGTAGCCTTCGATCTTCACGTTGTGCAGGTCGATTTCCTTGACGTTCTCGGCATAGATGGCCAGCTTTTTCACCAGCGGACGGTTGTCGGCCATGGCCGCCTGTCCCTCCTTGGCGTTGGGGTCAAAGGTGATGCTCACATCCCGCATGGTCACCCGCTCAATGGGCTGCTCCGGCAGGCCGTCGAAGTAGCAGCCTGCAAACTGGGCATCGGTAGCCACGATATTCTCCATGGTCAGGCTGCCCAGCTTGGGGGTGTACTCGTCCACCGGCATCGGTTCGCGGCACTGTACATAGGGGCCGTGGCCGTCCGGGTCGCAGAAGTAGAACATATTGATGACAAAGGGTGCTTTGACGCCCCGCATCTCCACGTTGCGGAACACCAGCCCGTCAATGACGGCGGTGTTGCCGCGGCCCCGGCGGGTCTTGACGCGCAGACCGCGGTCGGTGTGGTCCATCAGGCACTGGGTTACCACCATATCCTTGACGCCGCCGCTCATCTCGCTGCCAATGACGATGCCGCCGTGGCCCTTGTCCAGCAGGCAGTTGCGGATGACGGTATGCTCACAGCTGCGCTTCAGCTTCATGCCCAGAAAGACCTTGCTGGCCTTCATGGCGATGCAGTCATCGCCCACATGGATGTTCATGCCGATGATGCGGATATACTCGCAGCTCTCGGGGTCGATGCCGTCCGTGTTGGGGGCGTTGTAGGGGTTGTTGATGTTGAAGTTGAGCAGGTCGAGGTGCTTGACAAAGATGGGATGGATGGTCCACGAATAGCTGTTCTGCACCGTGATGCCGTGCAGGCAGACGTTCTCGCTGTCCACCGCAGCCACAGCGCGGGGACGCCATGCAATGCGCTTGACCTTGGGGTTCACCCACCAGTCGCCGTTTTCGGCATCGCAGTCCAGCGTGCCCTCGCCGGTCACCACCACGTCATGCACCTGCGTAATATTCAACAGACCTGCAAAGCTGTCCAGCGGATTGCCCTCCCAGCCGGTCAGATAGTACTCGTCCACCTCGTTCTCGCTGGGCAGCACGCCGGGCAGGATGGGGTAATGGGTGCGGTCGTTGTCGCCCAGCAGCACAGCGCCCTTTTCCAGATACAGGGTGGTGTTGCTCTTCATGAACAGGCTGGCCGTGCGGTAACGGCCGGCAGGCACATACACTGTGCCGCCCTTGGGGCAGGTGGACAGCGCCGCCTGCAGCCGCACGGTGTTGTCGGTCTCGCCGTCAGCCACCAGACCATAGCGGGCAGCATCCACAAAGAAGGTCTCGGCCTCGGTGGTGAAATCCAGCTTCAGGGTCTCGTCCTCGGCCTGCACCTCCACCGTATAGGTGGTGCCGGGCAGCAGGGAGAACAGGGAAAATACATTGGTGTTGCAGGCCTCGTACACCGTCTTGCCGTTCAGGGCAACGGTAAAGGGGTGTGCCGGACGGTAGCACAGTTCGTTTTCCAGCTCAAAAACGGCGCTGCGGGTCATGGAACGGATCAGGGTCAGATTCATGCGAAATAACCTCCTGTGTGTTTGTCTTGCCCCCACGGGGCAGACGTGGTATCATGAGGAAAAGCGCTCTCCCGGCTACCGGGAGGGCTGTTTCCGGAAAGGATGCGCAAGATGAAAGCGGAACGGGAAAAGATCCATGCAAAGGTAAAAGCGGACACCGTGCGGCTGAACGGCAGCAAGCTGGAGCTGATGGCAGACGAGGAGACGTGCACCTTTCTGCTGGTAAGCGAGGGCAGCTGCACCCTGCAAATGGGGGAAAACAGCCTGCTGCTGAACCCCGGCAGCGCGCTGCTGCTGGGCGCGGGGGACGCAGTGCTCTCTGCCGCCGGTGCAGCCGTACCGGAACTGGTGGGCTGTCGGTTCCCGCTCAGCGCCCTGCACGAGCTGCGCAGCGCCACCCAGCGGGATTTTGCCCGGCTGTTTTTGCCCGGCGAGGTAACGGTGCTGTACGGCCCGGTGCCGTGGGTTCGCCGCCTGCGCACCCTGCTGGAGATGATGCGCGCTGCCATGCCGGAGCAGGACTACCCCGGCGGGCTGTACCTGCTGCTCATCCTGCACTATGTCGAGCAGGAGTGCCTTGCCGAGAGCAGCGCCGCAGCGCGCCCCCGCAACGAGACCATTGAGCAGGTGTGTGCCTACCTTGCCGCCAACTACCGGCAAAAGTTCTCCCTTACCGAGGTGGCGGCGCGGTTCTACCTTTCCCCCTACTATCTCAGCCGCCTGTTCCGGCGGGTGACCGGGCAGTCCATCGTGGACTACCTGAACAACCGCCGCATCGAGGCTGCGCAGAAGCTGCTGGAGACCACCGAGCTTTCCATCAGCGCTATTGCCGAGCAGACCGGTTTTGCCAGCGCCGCCCACTTCCGCCGCGTGTTCCGCGAGGTGATGGATATCAGTCCTTTGCAGTACCGCAAGAAGCAGACGAAATGATGTATCAACCAAAACACCCCCTGTGCCATCCGTTGGGAGCAGCACAGGGGGTGTTGGTCTTGGTCAGATGTTCTTATGGCGCATTAGCCCTTGACGGCACCTGCGGAGATACCTTCAACGAACTGATCCTGTGCACAGAAGAATACGATCAGCTGCGGCAGGATGGAGATGAGGGACAGTGCAAGGATCTTGTTCCATGCAAAGCCGGTATCACCGTCCATAGACAGCTTGACGAACAGGGACATGGGGTATTTGCCGGGGGTGCTGACGTAAAGCAGCGGGCCCATAAAGTCGTTGCAGCTCCACATGAACTGGAACAGTGCGCAGGACACCAGAGCGGGTCCCAGCATGGGCACGATGACCTTGTACAGGGTCTGGAAAGAGGAGCAGCCGTCAATGGCGGCAGCCTCGTCCAGATCACGCGGGACGTTGCGCATGAACTGCACCAGCTGATACACGAAGTAGGTCTCGGTAGCAAATGCGCAGTGCACCCAGATGGCCAGATAGAAGGGGCTGTCCACCCAGCCGAACTTGTTGTACAGCAGGTACTGGGGCACGTTCAGCACGACCTGCGGCAGGAACAGGGTGGCCAGCATGATGTTGAACAGCAGCTTGCGGCCGGGGAAGTCGAAACGGCCAAAGCCGTAAGCGGCAATACAGGCAGACACCACAGTGCAGATCACCTTGGGGATGACATAGCTGTAAGTGTTGAGCATGGCCTGCAGGATGTTGATGGAGCCGCCGAAGTTGTTCAGGGCGTTGCGGTAGCCATCCAGCGTAGGCTTTTTGATCCACAGGCTGATGCCTGCAAAGATCTCGCTATTATCCTTGAAGGTAGCGCTGATCATCCACAGCAGAGGATAGATCATGATGATACCAACCAGGATCAGCACGAAGTACTTAAAGAAGGTTGCGATCTTATTCGATGCTTTCATTCCCATATTGGTCACCTTACCTTTCATCCGAGTAGTAGACCCACTTCTTCTGGCTGGTGAACGCAATGATCGTCAGGATGCAGACGATGATGAACATGATCCATGCCAGAGCAGAAGCCATGCCCATGTCGTAGGACTTGAATGCGTAGTTGTAAACCAGCAGGGAGATCAGGGTAGTGGAACCACGGGGACCACCGTTGGTGATGATGTAGGGGCCGTTGAACTCCTGGAAAGCCTGGCAGATCTGAGTGACTAGGTTGTAGAAGATGATGGGGGTGATCATCGGAACGGTGATGGAGAAGAACTGACGCCACTTGCCGGCACCGTCGATGGTAGCAGCCTCGTACAGGTCTGCGGGCACGCCCTTCAGTGCAGCAAGGAACAGCACCATGGCGGAACCGAACTGCCATATACGCAAGAAGCAGATGATCCACAGCGCGTAGTTGGGGTCAGACAGCCATTCGGGGCCCTGCACCGCACCAAAGGTGACAGCGCGCACCACGGTGTTCAGCAGACCGTCCACGCTGAACACAGCCTTCCACAGCACGGCGATAGCCACAGAGCCGCCCAGAATGGAGGGGATGTAGTACACGGTGCGGAACAGGTTCACGCAGGCGATCTTGAAGTTCAGGATGTAGGCAATGAACAGCGCGAAGATCAGCTTCAGGGGCACGGTGATAAAGGCGTACTTGAAGGTGATGATCAGCGCCTTGGTGATCTTTCTGGTGTGGAATGCGGTAATGTAGTTGGCCAGACCAACAAAACTGGTGCCGTCCTTGAAGAAGTTCATATCGGTAAAGCTGTAATACAGCGACTGACCGAAGGGGAACGCCTTAAAGACGAGAAAGCCGATGATCCAGGGGATCAGATAAAACAGACCCTGATACTTATCGACCCATTTCTGAAACGGAGTTCGTGCGCCTGCGGGCGCATTACTTTTTTTCATCCGAAGTCCTCCTTTTACAGGATTTGAAGCAGACAGTGCAGCAGGTCACAGACCGGCAACAATTCATTCAAGGTTTGATAACCATTCTCCGATAAAACAAGGGCATCTGTCGTACGGGCGGCAGATGCCCTTATTTATTTCAGATACTGAATATCCGGTTCTGACCGCTGTCAGAGAGAGGTAAGCTTAGCCGATGGTGTAGCCAACAGACTCCATGCCGTCCAGCAGGGTCTCAACAGCCTCTTCGGGGGTCTGATCGCCGTAGTCGATGTTATCGAACACTTCCTGATAGATGCCGGTGCCGGAAGCCTTCAGGTCGTTGTTCTCAAACAGGGGATCCAGCTTGTTGGTGGTGAATGCCATGACCTTGGCGTTAGCCTCTGCAACCAGGCTCTTGACAGCGCCGGCGTCCTGCGCGAACTTCAGGCCAGCCTTGGAAGCGGGGATGCCGCACTCAGAACCCATGATGGAAGCACCCTTCTCCTCGTTCAGCAGGAAGTTGATCAGGGTAGCAGCCTCGGCAACGTTCTTGCAGGTCTTGGTGATAGCCAGACCCATGGACACCTTGGAGAAGCCGCCGTTGTTGTCGCCGAACTTGATCTCCTCGCCGACGGTGAAGCCGTCCTTATTGCTGTCGTCCAGAGCGGAGGAGTACTTGCTTGCAGCGGAATCCCACTCGAAGATGCCTGCGATCTTACCGGTGATCCACTCATTGGACTGGTGGGTAGCGGTATCGGAGTTTGCAGAGTAGTAGGTCTTCAGGTTCATCATGACGTGGTTGTCCACCAGGCTCTTGATGAAGGCCAGACCCTCAGCGATCTCCTCCTCGGTGTAGTTCAGGGTGGAGGTAACGGGATCTGCCCAGTCCTTGCCGTACTTGGACTCGAGGTAGAACACCATCAGGATCATACGGTCGTATGCGCCCAGGTGCATGGGGTAGTAATCGTCGCCCAGCTTCTCCTGGAAAGCCTTACCGGCAGCCATCAAATCGTCCAGAGACTTGGGAACCTCGGTGATGCCAGCCTTATTAAAGGTGGTCATGTTCCAGTAGAAGATACGGCCGGTCATGGAGACGGGCACGCACTGCTGGCTGTTGGCCACATAGCAAGCGTCCATAGCAGCGGAATCCCACTGGGTCAGGTCGATGAACTTGGAGGTGGTGTTCAGATCCACGAACTTGCTGCCGTCGGCAGAGTAGTTGTACAGCCAGTTCCAGTTCACCTGGCAGACATCCTGAGCGTTGCCTGCGATGAAGGCAGCAGCCATCTTCTCTTCCCAGCCGGACCATGCGGCGAAGGTGGGCTCCACGGTGATGTTGGAGTGCTCAGCCTGGAAAGCCTCCAGAGCGCTCTGGTAAGCAGCGTGACGGCTGTCGCCGCCCCACCAGCTGATGCTCAGGTTGACGGGGCCGTCAGACAGGGCCAGGCTCTCGTCTGCGGAAGCAGCGGGGGCCTGAGAAGCAGCGGAAGAAGCGGTGGAAGAAGCAGCGGGCTTGCTGCCGCAGGCAGCCAGCAGACCTGCAGCACCGACAGCGCCGGTAGCCATCAGGAAGTTACGACGAGAAATTGCCTTGCTCATTTTTGTTCTCCTCCTAATAGAAAACATCTTCATGCAGGGGGTCTGCACATGCCCCCTTGTATACAATTATGATAACAAAAGCCACCGAAAAAAGAAAGATGCAATTTACAGTGATACAGGATAAAAACGTACAAATATTGCTCTTGTTTTTGAAAGAGATTCGACGTCCTTGCCGAAATGAATAAACTTGCGCTGAAAAACTGTGCAACTTGTATACTTCAATGACTTGCATAAAAATCTGGGATGCAACAAGGGCAGAACAGCAAAAATCTCAATAATTCCTGTTACATTTACCGTTTCGCCTGTAATTTTTTGTGCGCTGCCGTTCTCCTCTGCTTCCTTCTTCTCCCACGCCCTCTCCCCTCCGGCAAGTAACTGCCCGGTCCGAACTGATATATCAATAGCGCAAAAAACGTGCGAATTCCGTCCGGTTGATATATCAGTTTCTCTCACAAAATGTAACAAATTGATATATCAGTCTGTATACAGCCTGTTGGAGACTATGGCGAGTGTAGCGAGACTGAGGGGGTAGCTCTTCCGCAAATCACGCAAAAAAGCCGCTGCACCCGGCGCGGTACAGCGGCTTATATCCATATATAGAACGCTCTCAGTTTTTCTTTGCAGCGTAGAACGCCCGCCGCGCCTTGAAGTAGCACTGGGGGCACATGCTGACATACTGCACATCGTTTTCAAGGTCGATGGCTACCTGCTCGCCCTCAAAGACGAACCGTCCGTTCACCTTGCGGCAGTTGCAGATGGCCTTGCGCCCGCAGGTGCAGATGGTCTTCATCTCCTCGATGGTGTGCGCCAGCTCCAGCAGACGGGTAGAACCCGGGAAGCCCTTGAGGGAAAAATCTGCCCGCAGACCGTAGCAGATCACTGGGATGTTCAGATCTACCGTGATCATGAACAGCTGCTCGGCCTGCTCCGGGGTAAAGAACTGGCTCTCGTCGCACAGCACACAGGCCAGCGGCCCGGAAGCAGCGTTTGCCGCCTTCACGGCTTCGAACACGTCCAGCTCCGGCGGGATCAGCAGGTCTGCCTTGCGGCGCACGCCCAAACGGCTCACCAGCTCCCCGCCGCCCTTGGTATCCACCTGCGGCTTCAAAATGAGCACCTTCATGCCCTGCTCTTCGTAGTTGTGTGCCACCTGCATCAGCGCCGTGCTCTTGCCGCTGTTCATGGCACCGTAGCGGAAATACAATTTTGCCATGCCGTCACTCCTGATTGCGCAGACGGTAGCCCAAGCTCATCAGGCTGTCGCCCAGATGGACGTTTTCCACCACCACATTGGGGTACGACACCGACAGGTCATAGTGGGAGAAGTTCCAGAAGCCCTCGATGCCCAGATCCACCAGCCGTCCGCTGACCTGCTGTGCACCATCACGGGGGACGCAGAGCACCGCCACCTTGGGCTTGTTTTCCTCGCAGAAGGCCTCCAGCTCGTCAATGTGCCGGATGCGGATGCCGCTGATCTCCTTGCCCACCTCGTTCTCGGCCACGTCAAAGGCCGCGATCAGCTTGTAACCGTTGGTATCGGTGGTGATAAAGCGGCTCACCGCCTTGCCCAGACGGCCGCAGCCGATCAGAATGGTGGGCAGACGGTCACCGTTGCCGAACAGCAGGCTTTCCAGAATGGAAAGCAGGTTCTCCACCGAGTAGCCGATGCCCTGCCGTCCGTTCACGTCACCGATGCAGTTAAAGTCCTGCCGCACCTGCGAGGCGGTGGTGCCCATCTGAGAGGCCAGTTCCCGGGAGGAGATGCTGGTAATGCCATCGGCCTGCAGGGAGCGCAGATACCGGTAATATTTGGGGAGACGCTTGATCACAGGGATCGATGCTTTCTGGGGGGTGTTCATAGCAAAATTCTCCTTTCTGCCCAACGCGCTGCAGCTTCTGCCGCCATGCAAGGGGCTTCTTTGCGCGCAGAGAGATGTTCCGTTTTATCCTGTTATATTATTTAAAGTATACAGCATGAAAGGCGAATGTCAAATACCTATTTGTAAAAAAGCAAAAAATTCACAAAGTTTTTTGTATTCGCGCTCCTGCATACTTCCCCGGCAGCCGGGGGATACTGACCCCACAAAGACCCTGCTACGGAAGGAGAACGCGCATGGATACGGCAAAAGACACCCCCGCAGAGCAGCACCGGATGGAAAAAGAGGATATCGAGGATCTGGGCACGGTCACCCTGAGCCGGGGCGGTCATGTCATCCACTGCCTGACCGTCATCGGCCAGATCGAAGGGCATACCGAAGCGCCGCAGGGGCAAAAGACCACCAAATATGAGCACGTCATTCCCCAGCTGGTGGCGGTGCAGGAGGACCCCCGCATCGAGGGGCTTCTGGTGCTGCTGAACACGGTGGGCGGCGATGTGGAGACCGGCCTTGGTCTGGCAGAGCTGATCGCCAGCATCTCCAAGCCCAGCGCCACGCTGGTGCTGGGCGGCGGGCACTCCATCGGCATCCCGCTGGCGGTCAGCGCGCGGCACAGCTTTATTGTCCCCACCGCCACCATGACGGTGCACCCGGTGCGGCACTCCGGGCTGATCTTAGGCGTCCCGCAGACCATGCACTGCTTTGAGCAGATGCAGCAGCGCATCACCGGCTTTGTAGCCGCCCACAGCGGCATGCCGGAAAAGCGCTACACCCAGCTGATGCTCCACACCGGGGAGCTGGTCATGGACATGGGCACAGTGCTGGACGGACGCCGTGCCGTAAAGGAAAAGCTCATCGATGAGTTGGGCGGTCTTTCGGACGCGCTGGCATGGCTGTATAAGGAGATCGAGCGGGAATAATAAAAACAACATTATGGTTTGCCATTTTTGCCCTTGCGTGGTACAATAGTAGAATCAATTATTGTGTCTATGGGAAGTTGGGGAACAGAGTAGAATGGCAACGAAAAAACGAAAATCAACGAAACGGCGTACTGCTGCCCGCCGTAAAAAGGCAGAGCAGCGGCTTCCGGCAGGGCTTGGCACCCTGTTCGGCGGCCTGCTGCTGATGGTGCTGGCCTTTGTGCAGGGCGATTCCGTATGGCGGGTGCTCCATGATGTGCTGTTCGGGCTGTTCGGCTGCGGCAGCTTTGTGCTGGGTGCAGCCGTGTGCTGTCTGGCCGTTTTGTACACCCGGGGCGAGGAGCTGCTGTCCCGCATCCTCAAGCTGGTGCTGGGGCTTGTCTTTGTCTGCGGCACAGTCATCGTGTTTTCCGATATCCAGCCGCAGGGGCTGTCGGCGCTGCAAATGCTTTCCGCCTGCTACGCCAATGGCGTCAATGCATGGCTCTCCGGCGGCGCAATAGGCTTTGTGCTGGGCGGCGTGCTGCTTTTGCTGTGCGGACGTCCGGCAGCAAACCTTATTATGATCGTGCTTTTGTTGTGCGGCAGTCTGTACATTTTTGATGTCACCCCCGCCGAGGTCTGGGTCTGGCTGTGTGCCGTCACCGGCGGTATCCACGCCCGCGGCGCTGCCTTTGCAGAGCAGCGCTCTGCCCGCCGCGCCGAGCGCACCTCCATCCGGCAGGCAGAGCGGCTCCGCGGAACCAGAGGACGAGCCGCTGGACGAGGAGGACGAGCCCGCCGGGCTGCATCTGGGGGTGCCGGACTGGATGTCCGGCGTGCTGCGCTGGGGACACAAGGTAACGCAGGAGATGGAGGCAGACGCTGCCGAAACTGAGGCTGCACCCGCCGCCCTTGCCCAGCCGGAGCCTGCCGCGCCGCCCATCACCCCGGTGCGGGTCAGCGTTGCCCATCCCCGCGCAGCCTTTGACGTAGACCTTGGCCCCGACCACACCGCCCTCTCCGAGGGCGGCAGCGAGCCCATTGAGCCGCTGATCGTCGGGCCGGGCGGCACCTTCGGGCA
>ERZ791629.718-NODE-718-length-11535-cov-1.8135_pt1 | contig 11535 bp, 9 predicted proteins | sample MGYA00510057_ERZ791629 | MGnify/ENA primary metagenome ERZ791629 (study PRJEB30046, sample SAMN00715161) | human gut metagenome | study: EMG produced TPA metagenomics assembly of the A metagenome-wide association study of gut microbiota in type 2...
TCTGCCCTGCAACGGTAACAGCATGTTTATCCATATCCATAAGAATATCTTCATGAATCAACTGTGAATCTTCATGCACGCGGCTTGTTCTTCTAAGCATTGCCTTCACACGGGAGATCAGCTCCATCACACCAAACGGTTTTGTGATATAATCATCCGCTCCAAGATCAAGTCCTTTTACTTTATCAAGTTCACTTGTCTTTGCCGTTACCATGATGACCGGAACCTCTGCAGTTGCCTTATTTGCCCTTATCTTTGTTAAAATATCCAGTCCGTCCTCCCCCGGAAGCATGATATCTAAAAGGATCAGTGACGGAATATTTTTTTCCAGACGCTTAAAAAATGGTGCACTGCCCTCAAATTCTTCCACTTCATAGCCACTGTTTTTGAGTGCATACCGCTCAATTTCACGAATATTAATATCGTCTTCCACTATATAGATTGTTGCCATATTTTCCCTCAATCTCCATTTTCAAGCGTCTTTTTTGTACACCAACTGTGTTCCATGCAAATATTCGATTGCTAAAAATCCTTCACACTTAAATCTGATACATCTTCTCGAACTCGTTTAACTGTTTTGTAAACTCTGCACTCTCCTCAGCATCCATCTGCTCGGTAAAACTGTGTTCCTCTAACTGGGTATCCTCTAACTGCATCATATATACCGCGATATTCGAACAATGGTCTGCAACACGCTCATAGTTCATTGCAAGATCTGACAATACAAGACCAAGCTCAATGGTACATTTCCCTTTTCTAAGACGCTTCATATGGTTTTTCTTTACTTTCTTGTTTAACTCATCAATAACTTCTTCTAACGGTTCTACCGTACGTGCCAGTGCTTCATCCCCCTCCACAAATGCGTTCGTTGTACGCTCTAAGATATCGCGGAGTGCCGCACTGTATACCAGCATTTCTTCTTTTGCTTTCTTAGAAAATACGGCTCCCTCTTTTACCATCTGCTGTGCATTTTCCACCACGTTGATGGAATGGTCGGAAATTCGCTCAAAATCTGTCAGGCAGTGAAGCAGTGATGTTACCTTCAGACTGTCTTTGTAAGATAAATTCTGGCTGCTTAACCTGGTTAAGTATGCACTAAGTTTGTCATCATAGGTATCCACGATGTTTTCTTTTGCAATGACATCCTCGATTTTTTCTTCGGAGTACTCATCCAGTACGGTCATCGCCTCTAAAAATCCTTCGTGTGTGATCTTCGCCATCTGATTGGCAAGAGAATGGCACTGCTCAATCGCAAATGCAGGGCTGTTTAAGAAACGGTCGTCTAAAATAACAAATACATCCTCTTTCTGATTCTGTTCCTCTGCAGTTTTCGGGATCGTTAAGTATGCCAGTTTCTCCAATCCCTTTGTAAATGGAAGTAAAACCAGGGTTGCGAACACATTAAATATGGTGTGGATCATTGCGATTCCCGCTGCTCCAACGACTTCATTTGTAAATTCAAATCCGATCAGCGCATTGCCTGTATAAAACAATACCAGAAACAGGATCGTACCGATCACATTAAAATAAAGATGCACGAATGCCGTTCTCTTTGCACCTCTGTTTGCGCCGACTGCTGAGATCATCGCCGTCACACAGGTACCGATATTCTGTCCCATAATGATCGGGATCACAGAACCATAGGTAAATGCTCCTGTTACAGACAGTGCCTGTAAAATTCCGACCGATGCAGAGGAACTCTGGATGATCGCAGTAAGTACAGCTCCTGCTAATACACCAAGGAACGGATTATGGAACATCGTTAAGATATTCGTAAATTCCGGCACGTCTGCAAGCGGTTCTACCGCCCCGCTCATGCTCTCCATACCGTACTACAATACTGCAAATCCAAGTAAGATCTCGCCGATATCTTTTTTCTTGTCGCTCTTTTTCGACATACAAAGTATGATACCGATCATTGCAAGGATCGGTGAGAAGGAGGATGGTTTTAACATCTGGATAAAAAAGTTATCCCCCTGCAGTCCGCTCAAACTCAAAAGCCACGACGTTACCGTTGTTCCGATATTTGCACCCATGATGATGCCGACAGCCTGTGACAGCTTCATAATACCGGAATTCACAAAACCAACCACCATAACCGTCGTCGCCGATGACGACTGGATCACTGCCGTTACACCTGCACCAAGCAACACTGCCTTGATCGGGTTTGATGTCAGAGTCTCTAAGATCTTCTCTAATTTACCTCCTGACATCTTCTCCAGTCCGGCACCCATTACATTCATTCCGTACAGGAACAGTGCCAATCCGCCAATGAGGGTCAGTACTCCAAAAATATCCATCTCAATCTCCTTTTGTATGCCGCTTTTCTTATTCTTTACGTTTTTTTGACATATAATTTATTTATACAGCATTTTTCGTCATTTTGCAATTAGCATAAAAAGGAGTATGTAAATTTACCGTCAACTTTATGTAAAATCTATGTAAAATTTCAAAGAAACCATTGATTTTTGTCTATTTTTAATTTTCATGCTGTCCGGTAATGGAATAGATTACCCACTCCGCAATATTGGTTGCATGGTCTCCGATACGCTCAAAATATTTTGCAACCATCAGCATATCTGTTGCCTGTTCACCATTTTTTACATTCTCATTGATCTTTTTAATGAGCTGCTGTTTGAACTGGTTGAACAGATCATCCACCACATCATCCTCTTTGATGACCCAGTGTGCTAAATCCATGTCTTTCTGGACAAAAGCATCCACACTCTTTATTACCATGTTCGTTGTCTCTTTTGCCATTGCCTTGATAAGGTCAAGATTGATCGGATCACCGGTTTCATAGGATGCATCTGCCATTAAGATCGTCATCTCCGAAATATCGGATGCATGATCTCCGATACGCTCCATATCTGTGATCATTTTAAGTGCTGCAGAGATCAGGCGCAGATCTTTTGCCACCGGCTGCTGCTGCAATAATAATTTCATACAAAGACTTTCAATATCCCGCTCCTGATGATCGATCTCCTCATCAAAGCTGATCGCTTTTTCCGCTTTTTCCACATCCTGTTTCACAAGTGCAGAACATGCCATCTCGATTGCCTGCTCGATCAGGCCTCCCATTTCTATTAATTCGTCATTCAATGTCTGAAGCTGTCTGTCAAACCTGTTTCTCATGATTTTCCACTTCCTTCTTTCTTTTCACTGTAATATGTTAATGTGCATTTTCTTACGCTTTTTGTATGTTATAAGCAATGAAACCTGAGGTATCATCCAAAACGTCCGGTAATGTAATCCTCTGTTCTCTTATCCTGCGGAACTGAGAATAACCGCTCTGTATCACCGGCTTCAATGACTTCTCCTAAAAGGAAAAATACCGTCTTATCCGATACACGGACTGCCTGCTGCATGTTATGCGTTACCATAATGATCGTATACTGTTTTTTCAGTTCAATGACAAGATCCTCGATCTTTGATGTTGAAATAGGATCAAGCGCAGAAGTCGGCTCATCCATTAAGATAACTTCCGGATTGACTGCAAGTGCCCTTGCAATACAGAGTCTCTGCTGCTGTCCACCGGACATACCAAGTGCACTTTTTTTCAGTCTGTCTTTGACTTCATCCCAGATTGCTGCATCCCGCAGGGATTTTTCCACAATCTCGTCTAATTTTGCCTTGGAACGGATACCGTGTGTTCTCGGTCCATAGGCAATATTGTCATAAATGCTCATTGGAAACGGATTTGGTTTCTGGAATACCATCCCGACACGCTTTCTTAAAAGATTGACGTCCATGCCATTGTAGATATCTTCTCCATCCAAAAGAACACTTCCGGTGATCTTACATCCTTCCACTAAATCATTCATTCTGTTTAAACTTTTTAAAAAGGTGGATTTTCCGCAGCCGCTCGGTCCGATAAAAGCGGTAATTTCATTTGAGCCGATCGACATATTGATATCTTTTAATGCATGAAAATCACCATAATATAAATCAAGGTTTGAAATTTTAAATTTTTCTGACATGTTTTTCCTCATTCCTGCGCTGTTACTGTTTCGGCGCTTCAAATTTTTTTGCGATCAGGGAGGATACCCCATTGATGATCAGTACCACAACAAGAAGTACAACCGCCGTCGCATATGCCTCATTGGTATGCATTCCTTCGCGCGATAACGAATACATATGGATCGCTAACGTACGACCGGAATCAAAAAATCCCGCGAGATTTGCAACCGTACCTGAGGTGTAAATCAGTGCCGCCGTTTCTCCGACGATTCGTCCGATCGCTAAGATAATGCCGGATAAAATACCCGGGATTGCGCTTGGGAGCACAATTTTAAATATGGTACGCAGTTTTCCTGCGCCGAGTCCGAAACTTCCTTCGCGAAATGAATCAGGGACACACAAAAGTGCTTCCTCCGTCGTTCTCATGATGACCGGAAGTACCATGATCGCGAGTGTCGCCGCACCTGCCATCATTGAATAGCCCCACTTTAATGCCGTCACAAAAAATAACATACCGAACAGTCCGTAAATGATGGACGGAATGCCGGAAAGTGTCTCCGCCGTAACACGGATGATCCCAACCAGCTTGTTTCCTTTTTTGGCGTATTCTACGAGATAGATTGCCGCACCCACACCAAACGGCACGGATAACACAAGTGCCAGCACCGTCATAAAAAGTGTGTTGATCATTGCCGGAAGCATCGACACGTTATCCGAATTATAAGTCCATGCAAACAGCGACGGTTTTAAGTATGGGATACCGCGTATTAAAATATATCCCACCAGAAACACCAGAACACCTACCGTCAACACTGCTGCCACAAGTACTAACAGCAGCAATAAGAATGAGCCCGGATGTTTCATATATGATTTGATCTTGTCTTTCAAAGACTGCTGATTGATCGCAGCAATCTCAGATTCCATATGTTTTTCCATCTGATTCCGCCCTTTCTAATTATCCTTTGTACGTCTCTTTAAAATAGAGAAAGAGACATTGATGATGAGGATAAACACAAACAGTACCACACCGGTTGCGATCAATGCTTCTCTGTGGAGATCCGTTGCGTATCCCATTTCCATTACAATATTTGCCGTTAAGGTACGGACACCTTTAAAAATACTAGATGGAACTCTCGCCTGATTTCCGGCTACCATCATAACCGCCATTGTCTCACCGATCGCACGGCCGACACCGAGTACAACTGCTGCCATGATACCGGATTTTGCTGCCGGAACGATTACGGTAAAAACACTTCTCTCATGTGTTGCACCAAGTGCAAGTGCTCCTTCATAATAGCTGTTTTCCACGGCACGGATCGCTGATTCCGATACGCCTATAATTGTCGGCAGGATCATAATTCCAAGCAGGATCGACGCTGTTAAGATACTGTTTCCATTTCCTTTAAAATGTTCTCTGATAAACGGTACCAATACAACCAGACCGAAAAATCCATATACAATAGAAGGAATACCTGCCAAAAGATCCACGATCGGTTTTAAAATGCGGTACAGTTTTTCCGGACAGAAGCGCGCCATAAATATTGACATTAATATTCCAATCGGGACTCCGATTAAAAGTGCTCCTCCGGTTACATAAATACTTCCCAGAATCATTGGAAAGATTCCGAATATATTATTGGTCGGTTTCCATACTTTTCCCGACAAGAACTGCCATACACCGATTTTCTGCATTGCCGGAAATCCGTTTGCAAACAGAAACACACAGATTAAAGCTACTGCAATAATGGATATGACTGCCGTAAAGAGGAAAACGCCTTCCATTACTTTTTCTTTGATATGATTCATTGTTATCTCCAAACTGATCAAAAGTCGTGTACATTATTTATGCAAAGACCGGCAGAGTATCTGTCTCTCCCGGTCTTTACTTAAGGTCTTATAATAAGGAACTATCTATGAAGCAATAGATTGCACGCTGCAAACATTCTATTGTTATGAATTACTCTGTAACGCCATCCCAGGATGTGATTTCGCCTGTGTAGATGCCTTTGACTGTATCTTTGGAAAGATCTGCAGTCGGGTTGTCGTTGTTTACGATGACTGCGATACCATCCATTGCGATCACGGTTGCTGTTAAGCCACCCTCTGTCTCAGAATCTTTTAATTCACGGGAAGCCATACCAATATCACAGGTTCCATCCATAGCTGCTGTCATACCTGTGGTGGAATCGCTTTCCTGGATCTCGATCTCTGCACCGCTGTTGACTGCGACATATGCCTCTTTTAATTTTTCCATAACAGGTGTTACGGAAGAAGATCCTGCTACAACAACTTTTCCGCTTGCGCCGTTTGACTCGAATGCTGCTGCACCGTCATCTACCGGGATGTATTTGTTATCAGAAATAACTGCCTGTCCGTCTGCACTCATGATGAAGTTGATAAAATCCTGTGCTACATCACTTGGTGTTCCTTTTGTTGCAATATTAAATGGTCTTGCGATCGTGTAATCTCCGCTCTTGATATTATCTACGGTAGCTTCCGCTCCATCGATGGAAACTGCTTTTACACTGTCGTTTAAGGAACCAAGTGATACATATCCGATGGAGTACTCATCACCTGTTACTGTTGTTAACATAACATCGGTACTATTTGTAATGATTGCTTCATCTGTTGTATTATCGATTTTCTCACCGGCATCATTTTTCTCTTCTACACCAAACAGCTCGATAAATGCTCCTCTTGTACCGGAACCATCCTCACGGGATACGACGTTGATATACTCGCTGTTGTCGAAATCACCAGATGCTGTAGTGTCTGCTGTGGTATCTGCTGCCGTCGTGTCTGCTGTCTGATCTGCTGAACTATCCGCAGCATCTGCACTTGCATCTGTATTTGTATCTGCTCCGGCACTTGCACTTGCATTTCCACTGTTACCGCAGCCTGCGATCATACTGGCTGCCATCATACCTGTTAATAACATACACATTACTTTCTTTTTCATTTTCTTAATCCTCTCTTTTTTCCAATTTGCAGGTTGTCCGTCCTGCCATTTTCTTTTCATTTCCTTTTGACAGTTTTTACTTTACGGCACTTATGTAAAATGCATGAGAGATGTTTGGTAAAATGTATGTAAAATAATGGTAAATGTTTCGCTTACTTTTCCGTATTTTCCGCCTGCTGATAACTCATAGCAAAAAAATACTCCTGGGAATTCAGCTTTACATCCGAATCTGTCACTCTCGAATAATTACCGTCACTGCCGAGTTCCCTTGCTTTTACATTGTCTTTTAACATCAGGTGAAACATAGCCATAATGCGCTCTTTGATCGCCTTATCCCAGATCGGTGCTGCAACCTCAACACGCTTTGTTGTATTTCTTGTCATAAAATCCGCAGATGCAATATAAACTTTTGCCGTTTCTTCTTCTGCTCCAAACAGATAGATTCTGGAATGTTCCAGATATCTTCCTACAATGCTGATCACCCGGATATTTTCGGTATATCCCTCCACACCCGGGATCAGACAGCAGATCCCACGGATGATTAGCTCGATCTTTACGCCTGCTTTGGATGCTTCGATCAGTTTGTCAATGATGACCTTATCCGTCAATGCATTCATCTTTGCACCGATATAAGCAGGTTTTCCTTCTTTGGCTTTTTTAATCTCCTCATCGATCATGGCAAGTACCTTGCTCTGCAGACACTTTGGTGCGACTAAAAGATATTTCGTTTTCTCCACAAGCTGTTCTAAGCACAGCGCATGAAAGACCTCCGCTGCCTCCTCGCCGATCTTTTCATTTGCTGTCATGACTGACAGATCCGTGTATAATTTTGCTGTCTTTTCATTATAATTACCGGTTCCGATCTGCGTGATATGACGGATCTCTTCCCCTTTTTTATAGGTGATCTGGCAGAGCTTCGAATGTACCTTGATGTGGTCGATCCCATAAATGATGCGGCAACCAGCATCCTCTAACCTTCTTGACCATTCGATATTATTTTCTTCATCAAAGCGGGCACGAAGTTCCACCAGTACAACAACCTCTTTCCCATTCTCAGCGGCATCGATCAATGCCTCTACAATCTGGGAATTTTTTGCTACACGGTAGAGCGTCATCCGGATGGATACAACTCTCTCATCCTCCCCCGCCTCCTTTAACAGCCGGATAAATGGCTTCATACTCTCATATGGAAAACTTAAAAACCGGTCTTTTTCTTCGATCTGACCGATCATCGGAAGATCATTGCGGATGCATGATAGCTGCTGTGGTATTCTTTTTTCAAAAAACAGCTCTTTTCTGTCACGCAGAGAGTCCTGTATCTGTGAAAAGAAAGACAATTCTAACGGTGCTTCTGAAAAATAGACCTGATCTGCTCCGATTCCAAGTTCTTTGCGCAGATTTTCAATGATCGTCACATCCAGCACGCGGCTGTGTTCCAGTTTTACCGGGCAGAGTCTGCGTCTGGTGCGGATCAGTTTTTCCATAGAATCACGATAGTCGAGATCCTCATCATAAAATGCCTCATCCACATCAATATCTGCATTACGGATAATACGGATCAATGATTTGCTTTTTACCGTATAACGTTCAAACACCAGCGGCAGAAAATGAAGGATCAGTTCCTCCACTAACATATAGCGCCCTTTTCCCGAAGGAACCTTGATCAGACGCTCAAATACTTCATTGCTGCAAGGAATAATTCCAAGTTTTTCACCACTTTTTGTTCCAAGCACAACAACCGCATAGATTTCCTTATTTTTTAAAAACGGAAATGGCTGTTTTTTTCCGATTACCTGGGGAGATAAAAGCGGCATCAGTGCCTCTTTAAAATAATGTTCCAGAAAAACTTTATCATCCGGCTGCATATCTGCAAAACTTAAGAGTTCTACCCCCTCCGCTTTCAAAAGCTGCATATAATTCCTGTACACCAGATCTTTCTGTTCCGACAAGATCCTTGCCGCATCAAAAATTGCCGCAAGCTGTTCCTTTGCTGTCATTTTTGTTTTGTTATCATGTGCTGTTTTATCCACAAGCATCTGGTCGTGAAGTGATCCGACTCTCACCATAAAAAATTCATCCAGATTGCTCTGAAAAATAGATAAGAAAGACATGCGCTCACACAGCGGCACGAATGGATCCGCTGCCTCCTCCAGCACACGCTCATTAAATTTTAACCATGATAATTCCCTGTTTTCCAAATATTTTTGTTTTTTTTCTGCCATCCTCTTTTCCTCCGTTGCTTTTTACATCTTTTCAATCTGTCTGCGCAGTTCTAACATCTGATTGTCAACTTTTGCAATCACATCCGAGTAATCTTTTGTTTCACGCTCCACATTTTCAATCTGTCCTGCGTTCTTCTTATAACACATCTGATTGTCAAGCTCAGCCCAGTAGTCCATTGCAAATGACCGGATCTGAATCTCCACCCGGATCTTTGTTGTTTTCTCTAAATAGGTAACCGGGACCTCCACAATCAGATGAATACTCTGATAACCGCTCTTTTTGGGATTTTTTACATAATCCTTCTCTTTGATCAGGGTAATATCCTTTTGCTTTTTTATATAATCCGCCACGCGGTATATATCATCACAGAAAAAACAGACAACACGGATGCCTGCGATATCGTTTAAAGTGGTCACTGCTGCCTGAAATGTTACTTCTCTTCCTTTTCGCATCAGCTTTTTTGCAATGCTGTCCGTCTGTTTGATCCGGCCTGTCATACTACGAATAACCTGACGGTCAAACTGCTCCGTCAGGTCCGCATTGATCATTTTTAATTTTGCCTGCACCACATCCATCGCATAAGTATAAGAAAGCCGTACCATAGGTGCTTCGATCTGTTCTTTTAATTGTTTTTCCATGAGCGAAGTATCTGCCCCCGCTAAAGTCTCTTTTATTCCTATGCTTTTTTTCTGATTTTTAGAATCTTTCTTTGGCAAAATCCATATCTCCTATTTCGTAATCATCCTCATTTTCATATTCATCCTCATATTCGTCTTCATCCTCATTGATAAATGTCCGTCTCACCCTATGTACCGGTCCTGCCTGAAGTTTAAAGACAATAAACCCGATCACAAACATTGCTGCGATCACAATCACACCCGCTTTTGAAGTATGAAAAATCTGCGTGGAAATTCCCATGAGCATTGTTCCCATAAAGGATGCTCCTTTTCCAAAAATATCAAAAATGCCAAAATACTCACTTGATTTTTCCTTTGGTATAATCTTTGCATAATAAGAACGTGACAATGCCTGGATTGCTCCCTGAAATACACCAACAAATGTTGCCATTATCCAGAACTTCCATGCCGCATCCAGCCAGAGCGCATAAACGGCAACCAGAAAATATGCACCGATACATACCGCGATCAGACGTGCTGTATCAAATTTCTGTGCCAGTCTGCCGAAAATGATAGCACACGGAAATGCAACGATCTGTGTTAAAAGCAGTGCAAGGAGAAGGCTCGTATCGCTGATCCCGACATCTTTTCCATAAGAAGTTGCCATTTCGATAATTGTGTATACACCATCTATATAGAAGAAAAACGCAACCAGAAAAAGAAATACTTTTTTGTTATTTTTAATCTCACCGCACACACTTCCAAGTCTTTTTACCGTTTCTGTTACTCCGCTTGTTCTTGTTTCCACATAATAGTTCTGTTTATAATTCTTTAAAAGCGGAATCGTAACGACTGCCCACCACAAAGCATTGATAACAAATGCTATCGCGGTTGCCATCGTACCGCTGATACCGATATAATCTGCCCCAAAGATCAGGGCAAGGCTTGCAATAAACGGCACACAGCTTCCGATATATCCCCATGCATATCCCTGCGAGGATACATCATCCATGCGCTCATCTGTCGTCACATCCACGAGCATGGAATCATAAAAGATGAGACTGCCGGAAAATCCGACTTTGGTGATCACAAATACCACCAGAAATAACATGGCACTCTTCGGAAGTGCAAGTGCGGCACATCCAATAACTCCTACCATCATAAAAAGTGTAAATAATGGTTTCTTCCGGTTCTTTCCATCTGCAACCGTTCCGAGCACCGGCCCTAAAATTGCCACGATCAAAGTGGAAATTGAGATCGCATAGCTTAAATATGCCGTAGAGTCAGCAGCAGATATGCCGTTCTGTGTGGCCATATTTTTAAAATAGATCGGTATGATCGTGGACACTAAAAGTGCAAAGGCAGAGTTTCCGACATCATACATTACCCAGTATTTTTCAAGTTTATTCAATTTCTGTTTCATTTTCACTAACCTCGATTCTTCATGATAAAATCAAAAATTTCATGATAATATCTGCATCTTGTTTTATAATCTGCATTAAAAATTTCATGTTTGGATGCCGGCATACAGACCAATGAAGCTGTATCCACATGATTTGCAAAAACTGCGATCGCACGATTATCTACCATATGATCATTTCCTGCTATAAAGATCAAAACAGGGATCTTAATGCGCTCTAAGTTCTTTTTTTGCATCAGTACCTCTGTTGCCTTCATCGATGCCAGAAGCCATCCATATGTACCTCCATTCGTCTGGTACCTGGAATTTTCCAGTCTTTGTCCCAAAATATAGTAATAGCGTTCTGAGGCGAAGGC
>ERZ791629.734-NODE-734-length-11219-cov-1.42798_pt1 | contig 11219 bp, 9 predicted proteins | sample MGYA00510057_ERZ791629 | MGnify/ENA primary metagenome ERZ791629 (study PRJEB30046, sample SAMN00715161) | human gut metagenome | study: EMG produced TPA metagenomics assembly of the A metagenome-wide association study of gut microbiota in type 2...
ATCTTCGCCAAAGTTCACCCCATCACCACGCGTCAGCGCAAGGGCAAGTTCGCCATTTTCGTAGCGGAGTGCCATAGATAATCCGTCAATCTTATATTCCACCACAAACTCAGGATCATCTAACTGCTCTTTCATCTGCTCCACAAAATCAACGACTTCCTCCTTCGAAAATACATCCTGAAGACTTAACATCGGAACATTATGGTGCACCAAAATACCTGCTGTACGCTTTGCCGTACCACCGACATGCTGTGTCGGCGAGTCTTCCGTTACAAGCTCCGGATGTTCTTTTTCCAGACGTTTTAACTGCCGCATCAAAATGCTGAATTCATAATCTGAGATTTCAGGATTATCCTGATTATAATATCTGTCGCTATGATAATTGATCTTATCTCTTAATTCTTTGATCTGTTCTTCCGGTGTCATCTGTCTCCTCCATCCCGTCTGTGAATCACTGTCGTGTTTGATGAATCTTTTACAAGCCGCATCAGTTCATCATATTCCTGTGATGTTACTTCGCGGTAATTCCCGGCTTTTAAATCTCCCAGTTCGATATTCATAATACGGGTTCTTACCAGTTTTTCCACTCTGTATCCAAAATATTCGCACATACGGCGGATCTGCCGGTTCAATCCCTGTGTCAGGATGATGCCAAACTGCCTTTTTCCTGTCCGCCAGACTTTACATTTACGTGTGGTAGCATTCAATTCCACCAGCGGCACGCCACCTGCAAGTCCCCGCAGAAAACTGTCCGTCACAGGTTTATTAACGGTAACAATATATTCTTTTTCATGCATATTTCCGGCACGCATAATGCGGTTTACAATATCACCATTGTTTGTCATAAGCAATAATCCTTCGGAATCTTTGTCCAGTCTTCCAATTGGATAAATCCGTTTGGGATAGTTGATATAATCCACCACATTATTTTTTTCTCTCTTTTCTGCAGTACATACTACTCCTGTCGGTTTATGAAATGCCGAAAGTATCATTTCATCTTCTTTTTTTACCGGCTTTCCACAAAAAAGAACCGTCTGTCCCGGCAATACTTTTGCCCCCATGGATGCAGCCACACCGTCTATTGTCACATTTCCGGCTTCCACCTGGCGGTCTGCCTCTCTTCTGGAACACACTCCTGCCTCGCTGAGATATTTATTGATTCTGACTGCCTCCTGCATTTTTCACCTTTCTCTTTCTGCACAAAAGCGGAGACTTCTTTTTAAAGTCTCCGCCATTTTTACTATGACAACAAGTCTGTTGCTGGAATCCTGCTACACATCATATATTCAGCAGTTACTGCAACAGGGAAGTTTTAATATATCCGGTCTGACCATTCCATGTCACCTTTGTCCAGCCTTCTGCATAACTCATGACCACCGTTACTTTCTCGCCTGTAAATGCGGTTCCTATCTTGCTGTCTGACTCACTCATTCCAGAACGTACATTTACAGAATCCTTTAATGTAATAACTGTTCCCTCTGCTATGAAATCACCTGCAGATGTCTGTTCATCATTACCACCATTATCTGTTTGTCCATTGTCTGCTTCAGAATCAGCATTCTTTGTAGTCAGATATTCTGTTTTGATATATCCGGTCTGACCGTTATAATTAACAATACTCCACTCACCATCTGTACCTGTTCTTGTAAGTGCTGTACCCTGCTCTAACGTACCAAGTTTTTCTGATTCGGTATCTGCTGCTGCCCTTACATTTACCGTATCTACTGCATAAACTGTATCCGGTTCGCTCTGCGTCGGTCCATTTTCCTCAGGCTGGTCTGTATTCTCTTCCGGCGTTTCAGTCTGCTCTGCCTCCGTTGTTTCTTCCGGTACCTGCTCAGTACTTTCTGTTTCGGTATTCTGGCTTACAATCGTACCTGCCCACTCAGTGATCGCATTCGGAATTGTCGTCTGGATCATCTCGCTCAGCTTATCATCTGACGTAACTGCCGTGTCATATTTGTCCTGGACTTCTTTCTGGAGTGAATTGACATCTTCACTTCCCTCATACTCACTGATCAGGTTCTGGATGCTTGTATCTAACGCATTTTCTTTTATCTTTAAATTGTACTGGCTGTAAAGGTTATCAATATATACACTGCCATCATCATTCGTGCGCACATAGAAGAAATCCAGTCCCGGTGCAACTGTATCTACATCCTTAAATTTTACTTCCACATAAACAGACACAAGATATGAAGATGCATCAAGCCCCTGTTTGGTATAACATTTGATATTCTGGTATGCATCAACATACTGACTGAATACAGAAATATAGCTTTTCTCATTTTCTGACAATGGAGTGGCGATTGTCTGAAGAGTATCCGTATCTCCTGCTGCATATGCAGTGTAATACTGGTTGATCAATGTATTTACATCCTCATGTGCATCCACTTCAAATTCCTGCACTGCATCATTCGATGCCTCTGACGCAACTTCTGTTGCCGCAACATCCTGTCCGTTCTGTGACTGTTTCGTTGATCCGGCTTTCACTAAAATAAGCACAAGTGCAAGGAATAATACACCTGCTGTGATATACCGGACATTCTGTTTTATGAACATAAGGATCTTATTCGTCCCACTATTTTCTGTTTTATTACCTGTCTCTTTATTTTCTGTATCATTTTTTAATTTATCATCAACATTCGAAGAAGCCATTGTATTTTCCATCCCTTTCCATTTGTTATATAAAACTTCACAAAAATATGTAACAGGCGAAACATATAGTATGCCGCCTGCTATCTGACTGTCAAAATGCACCCGGCGGGAATCGAACCCGCATTGCCGGAGTCGGAGTCCGGTGTTCTATCCATTAGACTACGGTTGCCTGCTCTTACTATTCATATAAGGGATCTACAACGCAAAAACACTTTTTCACGCACGTTTTATCATAACAGACCATAAAATAATTGTCAACAAAAAATGCCGGCACAGGTTACCGTGTCATTCCGCACGCTTGTATTTTCCTGTTCTCCGGCATTTCTTAAAATTTAATGAAGATCTTTTAATATACGATTCAGAAGATCCTTTTTTTCACTATCCGATTCTTTTCCTATCATAACTGCCACCCAGACAGCAGTCCCCGATATTTTTTCTTTTTTCAGGAAACAGATATCCTCTGTGCTCTGACTGTTTTCGCGGTACCTGCTTACAATCCGGTTTAATTCTGAGAAAATTTCTATCAGCCTGTCGAAATCATTTTCCCTCTCCAGGATCATCGTTTCTCCATGGCACCTTTCCTCCCCTGTTGTTGCAATGATCTGCATACAAAGATGCAATTCACCTGTGATATCCGACGCCTCCATCAATACATCCGGCCGCATTTCTCTTGTTTCCAGAAAAATCTTTTTTGCCAGATCAACATCACGTTTTCTGAAACATTCGGCAAGTCTTTGTTTTAATTCACCTGTTTCTGCCTTTTCTCCAAGCATTCCCACCTTACATTCATACACACGCAATTTCTTAACGGTAACCCAAACAAGCAATAGAAATTCAGAAATAAATCCAAATACTCTTTTATGGTAGGCATCTTCTCCCGTCTCCAGTTCAATCCGCTCTGCCACTTCAAAAAAAATGGAAAACAGCCAGGACGCATATTCATCAAATAATTTTTTTGATGTGACAAGAATATTTCCAAAATAAGTCTGTCTGCCATTTACCAGCGTGTCAAACGCATCTGCATATTCCGGGTATTTCTCTGCTATGACTTTTCCTGTCATTTCAAGCGCCCGTATATTATGATTTGCCGAAAATCCATCATAGTAAGAATTATTTAACTGAACCTTTTTCGTTGTGACCAGGTCATATTTCTTTAACAGTTCCCGGTATTCCGCCTCCGTATAAATCTGTTCCTTTTCATTGATCAGATACCTTCTGTAATGGCAGGTACCGACATAATCCACATCATGACAATTTTTCCAGATCCAGTAAAATCCTGTCAGTTCACTGTAATAACAGTTCAATGCCGAGATCTGTTCTCCTGTATCATCTCCCTGATATCCAAAATCTTCCCCACATGCCCTTCCGACATGGAGCGGTACATACAGTTTATCCGACAGCGGCGTGAATTTTTTGTGTGTCATGGTATATATGCGCATGGACATGATATGTCCCTCCTCTTTTGTGTTGTGCTCTGCATAAATAAACTATAACACAATTATCCTTCTTTTTTAACCGATCCCATGTTCTTTTTTTATCATCTCTTTCATCTCATTCAAAATGTCTGCCGAATTTTTTAACTGGATTTTTTCTTCATCATCCAGCGAGATCGGTATCACATCCTCCACTCCGTCTTTTCCAACAATGGCAGGCATACTGATCACGACGTCCTCCATCCCATAAATGCCATGCATCATGGATGATACCGGCAGGATCGACTGTTCATTTCTTATGATACATTCACAGATCCTCTTTACCGCCATTGCGATTCCATAATACGTGGCGTGTTTCCGTTCAATGATCTCGTAAGCACTGTTTCTTACTTTTTCATAGATACGGTTTTCTGATTCTTCATGCATAAAATGTCCCCGCATTTCACAGAAATCGCTAAGTCTCACACCTGAAATATTTGCATTTGACCACGCTGCAAGTTCACTGTCTCCATGTTCGCCGATGATAAACGCATGCACACTGCGGTTGTCCACCCCTAAATGCTCCCCGAGTTCCCCGATCAGATATTTTAACCGGGCAGTATCAAGCACCGTTCCTGAACCGATCACACGGTGTTCCGGAAAACCAGAAAGCTTTAATGCCGTATAGGTAAGAATGTCTACCGGATTTGACACGATAAGGAGGATTCCCTCACAGTCTCTCTTTGCAATTTCCGGGATGATCTGTTTATAAATTTCTACATTTTTATGGATCAGATCAAGCCTCGTCTCATCCGGCTTCTGGTTTGCTCCTGCCGTGATGATAATGATCCCGGCATCTGTGATATCATCATAATCCCCGGCATATATTTTTACCGGTCTTGCAAATGGAAGTCCATGGCTTAAATCCATTGCTTCTCCCTCTGCCTTTGCATGATCTGCATCGATCATAACCATTTCTGAAAAAATACCGCTCTGCATCAGCGCAAATGCCGATGATGCACCTACAAATCCGCAGCCGATCATCGCTGCTTTTCTGATATTCATTTTTCCCATATGATTTTCCTGCTTTCTGCCATGTAAACATGGCTTTTTTTATAATATTTCCTGATCGCAGAAAAATTTATACATAAAAAGGGATGCCGCCATATGACGACATCCCTTTATGATCCATGACAATAAAATGTTTACGGATCATTCATTCTATTATTTCAGGCAACAACATCCTCAAACTGTGAATTATAAAGATTTGCATAAAATCCGTTTTTCGCAAGCAGTTCTTCATGATTTCCCTGTTCCACGATATCCCCATCCTTCATGACAAGGATCAGATCTGCATTACGGATCGTTGATAATCTGTGTGCAATGACAAAACTGGTTCTGCCACGCATCAGGTTATCCATTGCCTTCTGGATCGTAACCTCAGTTCTCGTATCAACCGAAGAAGTTGCCTCATCGAGGATCAAAATCTTATTATCTGCAAGAATTGCCCTTGCGATCGTAAGGAGCTGTTTCTGTCCCTGTGAAACATTGCTTGCATCCTCATTTAATTCCATCTGATAACCACCCGGAAGCGTCTTGATAAAGTGATCGGCATGTGCTGCTTTTGCTGCTGCGATCACTTCCTCATCCGTGGCACCTAAACGTCCGTAACGGATATTTTCCATGATCGTTCCTTTAAACAGCCATGTATCCTGCAATACCATTCCAAACGCATCCCTTAATTCCCTGCGGTTAAACTCTCTTACATCATGACCGTCTAATTTGATAGAACCGCTGTTTACATCATAAAAACGCATTAAAAGTTTTACCATCGTGGTCTTTCCTGCTCCGGTCGGACCTACAATAGCGATCTTCTGTCCCGGTTTTACATGAGCACTGAAATCTTTGATGATCGTCTGATCCGGATTATAGCCAAACTGTACATGATCAAAATCAACCGTTCCTGTCACTGTACTCACATCTGCCGGATTTTCTGCAGTCTGATCTTCCTCTTCCTCATTTAAAAAATCAAACACACGCTCGGATGCTGCCGCCATCGACTGCACCTGGTTGATGACCTGTGCTATCTGCTGGATCGGCTGCGTAAAGTTTTTTACATAACGGGATAAATGCCTGGATATCACCGATTGTGATCGTTCCACGGATCGCAAACAGTCCACCGGATAATGCCACGGCTGCATAGCCAAGGTTTCCGACAAACATCATGATCGGCTGCATCATTCCGGACAAAAACTGGGATTTCCATGCTGACTGATACAGAATTTCATTTGTACGGTTAAATTCATCGATCGTATCTTTTTCACGGTTAAATGCTTTGATAACTAAATGTCCGCCATAAACTTCCTCGACCTGTCCGTTGATGTGGCCTAAATATTCCTGCTGGTCTTTGAAGTATTTCTGGGATTTCTTAACCACAAATGAGATCAGTGCCATGGAGATTGGCAGGATCACGATCGCGATCAGTGTCATCAGCGGAGAAATACTGAGCATCATGATCAGTACACCGATCAAAGTAGCAACCGATGTAATGATCGTTGTGATACTCTGGTTTAATCCCTGACCTAAAGTATCGACATCATTGGTGATCCTTGATAAAACCTCTCCATAAGTACGGCTCTCAAAATATTTCATCGGCATGCGGTTGATCTTTTCAGAGATTTCTTTACGCATCCGGTAACAGATCTTCTGTGTCACACCTGTCATGATCCAGCCCTGGATAAAGTTAAAAGCTGCACTACACACATAAAGTCCAAGCACAAACAAAAGAATCTGTCCGATATAAGTAAAATCAATGCCTCCAGTGCCCTGAATCTTTGCCATCAGTCCTTCAGAAAGCGCTGTTGTTGCTTTTCCTAGAATTTTAGGGCCGATTACATTAAATACCGTAGAAGCTGCCGCAAAAATCATGACCACAATAATCGCTGCTTTAAAACTTCCAATATAAGATAACAGTTTTCCTAAAGAACCTTTTAAATCTTTTGGTTTTTCTCCCGGCTGCATGCCATGTCCCATCGGTCCTCTGCCACGGCGCTGCATTCCTGTTCTTTCTCTTTCATTACTCATTGACAGACACCTCACTTTCCTCGATTCCAAGTTCTTTTGCAGAAAGCTGTGAACGTGCGATCTGTCGATAGGTCTCACAATTTTTCAGCAATTCCTCATGTGTACCTTTTCCGACGATTCTGCCATCATCCAGTACAAGGATCTGTTCTGCATGCAGGATCGTACTGATTCTCTGTGCCACAATGATTACCGTACTGTCCTTAACTTTTGATGCAAGTGCCTTTCGAAGTGCTGCATCCGTCTTTAGATCAAGTGCAGAAAAACTGTCGTCAAACACATAGATCTTTGGCTGTTTTGCAATCGCACGTGCAATGGCAAGACGCTGTTTCTGTCCTCCGGAGACATTGCTTCCACCCTGTGCGATATCGCTGTCATATTTTTCCTGTTTTTCTTCGATAAAATCTGTTGCCTGCGCGATTGCTGCTGCTTCTTTGATTTCCTCATCCGTAGCATCCCGCTTTCCAAAACGCAGGTTCGAAGCAATCGTACCGGAAAACAATACACCTTTCTGCGGTACAAAACCAATCTCTTCTCTCAAATCTTCCATGCGGATATTCCGGATATCCTGACCATCTAGTGTAACACTTCCGTCCGTAACATCATAAAGCCGCGGGATCAGATTGACCAGTGTAGATTTTCCGCATCCGGTACTTCCAATGATCGCCGTTGTCTTACCTGGCTCTGCAGTAAAATCAATATCCTCAAGTACATCTGCCTCTGCACCCGGATAACGGAAGCTGACATGTGAAAAACGGATCACTCCTTTATGTTCTTTTAATTCTTCCGGAGTCTCTGCATCTTCTATGGAAGATTCTGTATTGATAACCTCATCGATGCGCTCTGCTGCGACTGCTGCTCGCGGAAGCATGATAGACATTGCTGTCAGCATCAAAAATGCCATAACGATCATCATCGCATACGTAATAAATGCTGTCATCGATCCAACCTGCATAGAACCTGCATCAATCTTATGAGCTCCTACCCATACGATACCTACGGTCAGAAGATTCATGATCAGCATCATTCCAGGCATCATAAATGTCATGACACGGTTCGTAAACAGCATTGTTTTTGTCAGGTCTTTATTCGCATCATCAAAACGCTTTTCTTCCTCTGTCTCCCTGCCGAATGCACGGATAACAGAAAGTCCTGTCAAAATCTCCCTTGATACCAGATTGATCTTATCCACAAGTTTCTGCATCAGTTTAAAACGAGGCATCGTAACTGCCATCAATACCATAACATATCCGAGGATCACAAGGATTGCAAGAATAATGATCCATCCCATTCCTGCTCCCGTCTGGATGATTTTTAAGACACCACCGATACCAAGGATCGGCGCATATGCAACCATACGGATCATCACGGCAGAAACCATCTGGATCTGCTGGATATCATTGGTACTTCTTGTGATCAGGGATGCCGTGGAAAAACGATCCATCTCCGCATTCGAAAAACGTACCACACGTCCGAATATTTTTTCTCTGAGGTCACGTCCGATCCCTGCACCGATACGTGCACCAACAAATCCTACCAGAACCGTTGCAACCCCCATAAGCAGCGCCATCGCAACCATTCTTCCTCCGGCTGACCAGAGGTAAGATGTCTGTATCTTATCAATATCCAACCCTGCCTGCGTATCGCAGTTAACCGCATAAGCAATTCCCATTGATTTTACCAGGGAGCTTCCCATCGTATCAATCGTATCGGAAACGGTATCACGCATAGATAAGATCTGGTCTTCTGTCATTGCCCCGGATGCTTTCATGGTCGAAAAAATCGTGCGCATATCCACGCAATTTGTGGCTACGGTATTTCCATCATCATCCTCTATCTCTTTTTCAAAAGAAGTAAGCGGCACGCCCATGGACTCCCCGATCTGTTCAATGCTCATATTATCAAGCATTGCCTGATCCATTCCGGTCTGTTTTGCCACACTCTCTTTAAAGGTCTGCTCATCCACCGATGACATCTGATAATTCATCAGGAGTGGTAAAAGCAGTGTATCATCCAGCTCCTCTAACTGTTTTTTATCTGTAACAGTCAGACGGTAAACCTCTCCATCCTGTTCGTAGCTGTTCTCCCAGCTTTCTTTTTCCTCATCTGTCATAAAAAGCTGTACTAATGTAAATTCATCTTCTGTTACTGCTTCCGGCAGTACATGCTCCACACCTTTGTTCTGGATACCGACATCAATAATATCCGATGTATATGCCGGAAGTGACAGATCACACCATGCCTGAACAATCAACAGCGCGATTACTATGATCAATCCCTTCCAGTATGGGAGCATATTTTTAAATATTTTGCTCATATTCTACTCTCCTTTTTGTCTCATTTTCCGGTCTGCAATTTCTTCTTTGGCTGCCTCATACAGTTCGTTCAGACAGTCTATCATACCTTCCATATCATCCCTGTCCATTTTTGAAATAACCGCATGTGCAAAATTACTCATGATCTGCTCGCACTCCTCTGTTTTCTTTTTCCCGGAATCTGTCAGTTTCACATACGTATTTCGTCTGTCCGCCTTATTGACATCACGCTCAATATATCCTTTATCCTCTAATGTCTTTAAGGTACGTGAAACTGCGGGTCCCTTCGCTTTCAACTTCGCAGTCAGTTCAGATACCGTCAGTTCTTCCTTTCCCATTTCCCCGTTGCAATGCCTGATCGCCAACATCGTCATACCTTCAATTTTGGTGATATCCGGCACAAGATCGCCCATATGCAGTTTATGGAACTGATACAGTGCAGAGAAAAATCTTGTAAATAAATCATCCATTTTTGTTTTTCTCACCTCGTTATTTAACATTGTTATGTATTCTCTTTGTTATTTATTTACAGTGGCATATATTAACACAGGGAAGATACTACGTCAAGTATCTTCCCTGCACTTTATCCATTCTTTATATTTTCTTTATATTCTTTTTTTATTTTTACTCACACACCTGATGCATCATATCAATTGTCCGTCTCATTTCTTCGAGATCAAACTGCCCCGGTGCACTTTTCTTTTTATGTGATGCAAACGTCACGCAGGAGCCAAATGTCTCCCCGCTTACTCTGCTGATCTCACCTAATTTTCCCATTGCCACAGTGATAATCGGAGTTTCTTTGTTTTCACAGTGAAATTCAGATGTGACTGCAAGAAGTCTTAAAACATCCTCCGGCGTTTTGGGAGTTACAACCAGTTTGACAATATCCGCTCCGCCTTCACACATACGGTCCAGCAGCATCCGCATAACTTCCATCTGTGGTGTTCCTTCCAGGTCATGATGTGATGCTACGATTTTCTTCCCTTTTTTTTGAATTTTCCGGATCTGCCTTGCAGTGTGTTCCTCCTCAAAAAATTCCAGATCGATCAGATCCACACATTCTGATTCTGTCGCAAGATCATGCAGATCTGTTAATGTTTCCCGGTCAACCGATGCCATTCCACCCTGTTTTGCAGTACGAAATGTATATAATAACAATTTTTTCTTTAGCAAAGGCGCTGCCTGCTGCAATATCTCCCGCACTTCATTATAATCCGTAAAATGTTCAAATGCATCCAGCCGCCATTCGATCATGTCTGCAGCGGATTCTGCAAGATATTCTATTTCATTTATAACTTCCTCTTTTGTTTTTTCAAGCACCGGAACACAGACCAGCGGACGCCCCGTTCCAACTTCGGTTTCTCTTATTTTCATGCCTGACACCTCCCATTACCTCTTACGTCATTGCTATAATTTTCATTATAACCATCACTTCTCTGTTATGCAAATATTTGACATCTTCTGCAATATCATTTAATATATTTTTAATTTTATCAAATACAAGAGACAGCGCATGTACTTTGGCGCTTAGAATGGAGTTTTATTATGAGTTTTACATTTTTAAACCAGCTTCCTTCTCCGGCAGAGATCAAACGTGATTTTCCGCTGTCAGAAGAATTAAAACAGTTAAAAAAAGAACGCGATGCCATGATCTCTGACGTCATCACAGGAAAAGATGACCGGTTTTTAGTTATCATCGGACCTTGTTCTGCTGACAGGGAAGACGCAGTCTGCGATTATGTCAGCCGAT
>ERZ791629.764-NODE-764-length-10812-cov-3.18853_pt1 | contig 10812 bp, 8 predicted proteins | sample MGYA00510057_ERZ791629 | MGnify/ENA primary metagenome ERZ791629 (study PRJEB30046, sample SAMN00715161) | human gut metagenome | study: EMG produced TPA metagenomics assembly of the A metagenome-wide association study of gut microbiota in type 2...
GAAACGAAATCCGGTCCCCGTCTGTCTGCAGACGATGTGATGCGGCGCACCAAACTGCATGAATACCAGAACAGCTATGCAGCGGCCATGGAACCATTCGGGCTGCAACGGGGTATCGTCGGTTCCACGGCAAAGCATCAGGCCAACTCGGATTATTACAGGCAGCAGGTAATCCGGTACGAGGAGGACATTGCCAAGTTGCAGGCAGATGTGGAGAAGGCACAGGAGGGCAGGAACACCATCCTCTCGTGGTTCGGCAAGGGCGACCTTGCCAAAGCAAAAAAGGAACTCTCGGACAAGGACGAAGAGATTGCCGGACTCAACAAGCGGCTCAAGGAGCTTCAGGCGGAAAAGGCGCGGTTGCAGGAGCGGCATAAGTTGGAAATAGGGAAACTGCGGGACGGTTACCAGAAAGAGATAGAGACAGCCATCCGCAGGGCGGAAACCGCCGAGCGTCAGTCAAAAGAGAAAGATGCCGTCATAGAAAGGCAACGGAAACAGATAGACCGACTTGACCGCAAGGCAAACCCCCAGCGTTACAGCCTCTCGTCCGGTGCCGAACTGGTGCGTCTCAATGTTCCCAATTACCGGAATCCGTCGCTCCATATTTGGACACGGGTCGGAGAGGAACTTTTTGAGGACACCAAGTTCCAGATAGACTATGATGTGGCACAAAGGCATTTCAACGGCCAGATCACGGACGAGGAGTTTGTCAATGCTGTTTTCGAACCGCAGGAACAGGTAAGCGGGAAGCAGGCGGAACTATTGGGGGCAGCTTTCACCCTTGCCGTCGGTGGCCCGGCACAGAATCATGTCGGTACCGGCGGTGGTGACTCTTCTGATTACCGTGGAATGATAACATAGCAAAGAGACATACCGCAGCAAAACGAAGATAGTTGATTGATAGTAAACATATTTATTGTAGATTCTTATCCGTGCTTGCAAGCCTTTTCAATATTTTATGTACTTTTGTAGTCAAAAACTGACAATTCTTCACCGGAAAAGTCAGCGAAAAATGATGACTATTTAGTTTACAAAAATAATTTTTTTTGCAATGGGTGGACTTTTAGCATTCAGAGTAGGAAATTTTGATACAACTGCAGAGCGTGAGCAGTTTCGGTTTCTCTGTGAGCAACTCAAAACTCACTATGAGGATTCGAATGAATTCTGTGTGTTCGCAGGCAACTATAATATTGGATGCGAGTTAGATGCTCTCTTTATAAAGAAAGACGCTATTATTTCTATAGAATTCAAAAATTATGGGGGTAAAGTTGTTGCCAATGAAAATGGAGAATGGACATGCAATGGTAAAATTATTAAGGGAGGCTCGAGAAAAACAGTCCTCCAACAAGCACGAATAAACCATTCGATAGTTAAGAAAGAACTTAAAGTCTTGGGGGTTGAAAAGAATCAAATCAAGGATGTCCCCCATCTTATTATATTTCATCAACCTATTGAATTGGAAAACAATTTAAGTGCCACCAACAAGTCTTGGCTTCACATTACTGATAGTGAACATTTCATTGAAAAGTTGGATGACATCACTTGTCCTCATACCGACCTTGATCCACTCGGAATTGTTAATCTTACGGAAACTCTCAACCTAAATCCCTTCTACCTGACGGAATTCAGCAATGCTACTTATGATAAACCAGTAGAGCCAATTGAGAAAATAGAGTTGTTCGAAGATATAAAGAAGTACGAGCCCCACACTGAAGAGAAGGAAAAAGAGGACGTGCCAAACTTTGAATCTTTTGTAATCGAAGACGAAAATAGTATAGTACTTTTGAATTTTGTAAAAAAGGTAATAAAATCATCGCTTAAGCTCGATAATTTTACTGTCATGGTGCTTGATGGCAAAAGGGCATCTTCATCTTTTGCTGCATACGGAATAAAATTAACTCGAGAATATGTTGTGATAATAAGTGCAGATGGCATAGACGAATATTGTTCAAAACTAACAAGATTCACTAATCATGATGTTAAAGCCGTTTTGCCTTCTACAATCTTTTGGGAAGAAGGTAAGGAACTTGTAGTTGAAGATGACAGCTCGTTTAGTGTTGTCGAAGAGCATCAATCAAAAGAACTATCAAATACTAATTCGAACGTTTCTTTCCGGAAGTCAAAGACAATCCTGCCACATTGGCTTGACAAAAAGATCTTCAACGACCACCGAGCTATTTATGCCCCAGAACATGAACGTTATGAGTATAATCTTGATCTCAACGAAGAAGAACTTAAAGTCTATCTTGGTACTTACTTTCCTCGCAGTTATGCAGAGATGTTTTGTGTTGTTGATAATCTTATGCAAAATAAACATCTGAAGGAAATGTTGGAACGGGATAAGATTAACGTATTGGATTGCGGTTGCGGTACAGGTGGTGAAATTCTCGGCTTTATTACAGCAATTGGAAAGCATTTAACACATGCAAAAATAAACATCACAGCAATAGACGGTAATGATGGTGCTTTAGTCATACTCAAGGATTTGATAGAGAGTAATCCAAATAAAAAAGTACAAGTCGAACTGAGTATATTAAACCAGACGTTAAACAATGGTGAAGACGTGGAAAATCTTGCATTCGGCGAGAAAAATTTTCATTTCATCCTTTGTGATAAGATTGTTTGTGAGTTGATTTCGAAAGAAGTGCTACCAATCAATGCATACGCAATAATGGCAAAGAAGCTTGCGACCTATCTTCATGAAAACGGTTTGCTGATAATGCTTGATGTAACAACTAAAGACGAACATTCAGGATATTTCTATCCTCAGTTAATGAATAGCTCAATAAATGACTATGTTCGTGAAAGCAGAACCATAGAGACGCTTCTGCCGTTGTCATGCGCTTGTTATTACGAGTGTAGAGACCTTTGTTTTATGCAGCAAACATTTAGCGTAAGTCACTCCCATAAATCAAATGACGAAAGCCGAGTGTGTTATCGAGTGCTATGTAGGAAACCTCTTAAAACAACTATCATGCAAGAGATAGAAATAGAAAACTTTGCCCATGTCATACACCCCACTAAATATAAGCAAAATGACGATTCGGCGATTTGCAGCCGATCTAAGAACAATAAAATAACAATTGATAGTTTCAACATAAATCTATAAATTTAATCATGGCTAAAAGAAGTTTTTACGTTAAAGACTCAGAACTTGATGATTATCAAGTAAAGGTAATCAACAAGAAGACGGACAATTCATACATAGTTAAGGGTTGTGCTGGTAGCGGAAAGTCCATTCTTGCCTTGTGGAAGGCAAAACAAATACAGGATGAGCACAAGGGCACCTATCTTTACATTGTGTTCACTAAAGCACTCATGCAATATATGGCTGATGGCATTTCACAGGTGGGCATTCCACAACGGAATGTTGACTATCATTGGCATTGGCAGAATAAAGCTGGATGTCCAAGTGCCGATTACATCATTGTGGACGAAGCGCAAGATTTTTCGAAAGAGGATATTGAACTATTCCGTTCAAAAGCAAGGAAAGCATTATTGTTGTATGGCGATTCAGCTCAACAACTTTATACTTTTATTAAAGATAAGCAAACTGTTTCAATGGAGGATATACAGTATTTTACAAAGTTCCCTGTTGAACAACTTGTGTTCAATCACCGATTACCAAAAAAAATAGCTCGTTTTGCTCAATATCTAAATTCGGAAAGTGATGAACTTGAAGAACGTTGCACTGAAGAGGGTGTTGAAAAACCAAAGATCATCAAATACAATAACATTACAGAACAGTATGACGCTATCATTTCGCTTATTCAAAACAAAAATATGGAGGATGTCGGTATTCTGTTTAGACACAATGATGAGGTAGAACACGCATATGAATATTTCAAGAATCATGGTGTAAACGTTGAAGCTAAGTTTGGAACGTTTATGGATCTGGATTTTTCTTCGGACAATCCAAAGATGATGACATACCATAGTTCAAAAGGGCTTCAATTTGAACACGTTTTTATTCCCGAATGTACTGTTGAGGATGATGATAACCGGAATCCATTGTATGTGGCAGTAACGAGAACCTATCGTGCTTTGTATATCATGCACTCAGGCAATCTTTCCAGTCTTTTTGATGATATTCCTACTTCACTTTATGATACGAGTCTTGCAAGTGGTTCAAAATTAACATTATAAGGCTTATTAACTCCTAAAAAACAAGGATAATTATGAGATTATATATACCAACCTGTACTCTGAATTTCAATAATATATTGTCTTCTGAGTCAATTTCGCCCTTAGGATTTTACGCAAGACGTGGTTTTGGTAACAAACGCTTCTATCCTGTTTTCGCGAACGACAAGGAGCAAGTAATTTTATTGTATAGCAAATATCCAAGGTTCAAAGTTGAAGAAAATGACCTTGAAAACTATCCTATGGTTATCGAGATAGAATCTGAAGATTATAAAGAAGGATTCTTTGAAAAGGCTAAGGAACATGATGGAGTAGATACCTATCTCTGCTATCATACCATTAACCTCAACCCTTTCCATTGTCGTATTTATTTCAATAGTTATCAAGAGCGTCAGGGAGTCCTGGTAAAGGCAGAACAAAGTCTTGAGAATAAGTTCTATAAACTTTACGATGCCAATATCAATGTTAAACCAGAGGAGAAAAAAACATTTTTGGGTGTTGCCAAAGACCTATTCACTCAATCTGAAAAAGATGATTTCTTATGGAACTCTTCATATGCAAATTGCAAGATAAAGGATGAATCTATAGATGTTGGTAGAGACGTTCTGCTAGACAAAATTAAAGGTTTCATTTATTGCTACCTAATAGGTGCTAATAGTTCGGTCAGCAACGAGATTGGCAGATTGAAAGCTTTATCGCGAAAACTTCGTAACACACTTTCTGCTGTTGTAAATTCTCCTGATAAAAGACCTACTCAAGCACAAGACGATGCTATCTTGAATGGAATCAGAGAATTTAACGAAATCTATTCCTCAATGGATGAAGATACTATTTGGAACAAAAATTTGTTAGAGTTAAAATTGTCAGACAATCCTCAAGGCCTTTCTGCAAAAGATGCCAAGAATCTTTTGCAACATTGGGGTGTTTATGACACATTCTGTAACAAACTTCATCTTCGTAGAGTTTATGATGCAAACGATTTGTGGAGTTGTTTAGAGTATGCTTCCCCAGAGGCGTTTACTCGTGTCACAGACAGTATGAATAGAGCTGTTCGTAAATTGGAAGCAAAAGAAAATGCTCAACGTGAGAAGTATGCTATTGAGTCATTGCTGAATGTTGATGATGATCTTTCTTTGCATATTTTGGACACATCTTACCAAAGTTCTTTCTACAGGGAACTTATTTGCTCCCAATTTAAGGCAGAGTACAAATCTGTAATGGAAAAGAATGGTGTAGAGGAGCCTTTGGCACAAGCATATAATGGAGGTATGATTCTAAAGAATATGCTTGGAGATAAATGGGACTCAAATCCTGCATCTGCTTATGTTGGAGCATTACTTAATCATTTTCAGGAGAACACCGCCTTTGATCTATTTGCTATTGATAATGATGTACTTTCATCATTTGCTGCATTCTGTCAAAAGGGTGATAACATTGACCGTTTGGTAGAGTACCTTGTACAAACGGGATTCTGTAATTATAAATTAGCTTATGGCATTTATGGTGCCACAAGAGGTTTTGCGTCTCTGCCTAAGACCTTTACATCCATACTGATTAATGGCAATAAGGATTATTATCAGTCATTTGCAAGTAATGTTTGGCGAATGCTTAATGGAGTAGAAATAAAAGATGCTGTCTTGCCAAAAACGAGCACGAATGCTTCGGTTATTGTGGAAAGTCAGTTGGGATCAAAGATCATTGAGAATATAAATAATGTAGAGTCAAAAGTTGTTGGGGTGGTAAATAAGGATGTTGAATTTGAAAATGCCGTACAAAGTCCTAAAACTTTCATGTATATATTAGAAAACATTCCTAATTTTACACGCACAAAAGCATATAAGAATCTTCTTCAAGCAAATTTTGCGGGAGATATTGGAGATTATACTCCAGAAGAATTCAAAGAAAAAATATATCAAACAATCGGGCAGAAGGATCTGAAGGCTCAGAAAGACAAAATTGATATTGCAATTAAATTAGAAGCAAAGCGACAGGATCCCGAGGCTTTCTTATGTATACTTGATAACTACTTTCCAGATCAGTCATCTAATGCATACAAGAAAATTGCCGCCCTTATAAAGACTAATGGCATTTCAACTTCTAAGCTATCTACGCAAACTCCCGTAACAGAGAATAGATTTACTATTTCTGGCGCTTCAGAAGGACAACGTAAGCTCCGTCCTGTCAATGCGACTTCAGCTAATTTTGTTGATGATATCAATGCCAGTAATTTCATATTGTCTAGATCTTATCTTCCAAAAGAAGTTCGTGATGTCTTAGCAAAAAAAATAATCTCTTTCCAGAAGGATTATGCTCCCAATGGTTATTATTATGGTCGGGAAGATAGTCCTCGAACAAATAATAATACGATAAAGCATTTTATCAATAAATGTACATTTACAAAAGGAAATAATCCTTCATGGATACCTTCAACAATGGAGAATAAGGCTTTGTTAGAAAGACTTAAACAAGAATTATACGATAGATATGCCAACAGATAAGATACTTATCACGAACGATGCTGGCGAGCAAGTTGAAGCTACTGCCCCTGTTATCATTTCAGCAAGTCGTTCTACAGATATACCAGCTTTTTATGCCAAATGGTTCTTCAATCGCTTGGCTAAAGGTTATTGCGCTTGGTACAATCCTTTTAACCAGCAAAAAATGTATATCTCTTTCAAGAATTGCAAAGTGATAGTATTTTGGACAAAGAATCCAAAACCTATTCTACCTTATTTGCATATCCTTGATGAAATGAGAATACACTATTATTTCCAAGTTACATTGAATGATTATGTTAATGAAAGATTTGAACCTAATGTGGCATCTGTTGAAGAAAGAGTCGAAACATTTAGGCAATTATCTCAAATGATAGGTAAAGAGAGAGTGATATGGAGATTTGATCCACTTATAATCACATTATCTATAAGTCCAAGAGAATTGCTTAAAAGAATATGGAATGTTGGCAATAAACTGAAAGGATATACTGATAAGCTGGTTTTCAGTTTTATAGATGTAAAAGCATATCGAAAAGTTCAAAATAATCTCGTAAAAGAAACCACATTCTTTACGAAAGAGGATGTTGAAAATGCAGAAGCAAACCATGCTCAGCGAATAGAAATTGTTGAAGGTCTTCAGAAAATCCGATTCATTTGGGAAGAACAAGGATGGAATGTTGAAATGGCAACTTGTGCTGAAGATATAGATTTAGAGTCCTATGGCATAGAACATAATCGTTGTATTGATGGAGAACTCATGAAAGGCATATTCTCTGATGACAAGGAATTAGTTTATTATCTTCATACATTGAAATGGCCGGAAAGAGATATGTTTGGAGAACTTCCGCCAATCCCGCAGAAGACGAAAAATGTAAAAGATTCCGGTCAGCGCAAGGTTTGCGGATGTATGGTGAGTAAAGATATTGGAATGTATAATACTTGTCGCCATTTCTGTGTCTACTGCTATGCCAATACAAGTAAAGAATGCGTCATCCGAAATGCTGAGAAACATAATGATGAAAGTGAAAGTATAATTGGATAATTATGCAAGAGTCAGAAATACAACAATATCTCCTTCGCAACTATCCACAGGAAAATGCACACTGCGAGTGGAAGGAGTTTAAGAATTTGAAGAACTCATTCTGCGGGGACGAAAAAGATGATGTCATCTCGTATGTGTCTGCCATTGCCAATATGGAAGGTGGACACTTGGTGATTGGTGTGCACGACAAAACATTGGATATTGTCGGAACGGACACATACAATTATGATAGGCAGAAGGCGATACTGCGACTGACAGAAAGATGCGTAAATCTTTCAACAGAAGGTCTAGATATAGATGAGTTTGTCACAGATGATACCAACCGTAAAGTATGGGTTATCCATATTCCTAAACATCTACCTAAGCGACCTGTGTTTGCCCATAATAAGGCGTGGCAGCGAATTGAGGATTCTCTCGTAGAGATGACTGCTGAACGTATGAGCGCAATTCTTGATGAACCTATTTTCAGCGAGACGGATTGGTCGGCACAAATTGTAGCCGATGCAATGATTGAGGATCTTGATGAAGTCGCTATAGCCAAAGCTCGTATGATGTTCAAGAAAGTACACAGTCGAATACCTGAAGCCGAAGTAAATGCATGGACAGTGGAAACATTCTTGAGCAAGTGCGGCATAATGAAGAACGGAGGAATCACTCGTGCGGCAATCATTCTTCTAGGTAAATACGAATCTGCGTTCAAGTTACGTCCGGCGGTTGCACAAGTGACTTGGACAAGACGGGATGAAAAGCAGGAGGTTGTGGATTACGAACACTTCACCGTGCCATTTATATTAACCGTAGATGAGATTTTGTCAAAAATTGAAAATCTGACAATGCGTGAAATGCCGGGAGGCACGCTCTTCCCTGACACTATGAAGCAATACGATGACTATACCATCCGCGAAGCTCTTCATAACTGCATTGCGCATCAAGACTATACGATGCAACAGAGAATCAATTTCGTGGAAAATCCAACTTACCTTTATTACTCCAATGCAGGGAGTTTCATTCCTGGCACGTTGGAGAATGCTTTAACGAATGAAGAACCTCAAGCATATTTCCGCAATGAATGTCTTTGCAGGGCAATGGTTGATTTCAATATGATAGATACAGTAAGTAGAGGTATAAAGAAGATGTTCAATGAGCAGTGGCGTCGTCACTTCCCAATGCCTGATTATGAAATTGACGCCAAAAACAGAAAAGTATCGGTACGCATTTATGGCAATGAGATAAATGAACAGTATACCAACTTGCTCAAAACAAACAAATCATTGACCTTGTGGGATTGCATATCATTAGATGCCATCCAAAAGGGCAGAACCATTCACGAGGACATTGCACAGGATTTATTGAACAGAGGACTTATTGAAGGCGAAGCCCCTAATTATACAATCTCTTTAGGGATTGCAAAAGCTACTCGACAACTGCAAGGTTACACTAAGCAAAAAGGACTTGATAAGGAAAAAATCAAACAGATGATTTTGCAGTATCTTAAGAATGCCGGTACAGATGGAGCCAAGCGTGATAGCATTTATGAGTACGTCAAAGACGTAATGCCGCAAGTCAAGACACATGAACAGCAATTGAGACTATTAGGGGATATACTTAGTGCGTTAAGTACCGATAAACTTATTTATCCGAAAGGACGAACATGGTTTTTGAAAGAATAGTTATAACGGAGTATTATGACGGTTTATCCCAATTATAGCGGAAATTATAACGGATTCCGTCATATTATAGCGGATAATGAAATCCGATTAAGTCATGTCAAATTCGTAAAATGAAGAAGTATGTTATTAGGAGAAAGAATAAAAGAGTTAAGAGAACAGCATGGAGTGCTGCAAAGACAATTGGCTGCTCTGCTTGAGATAGATACTCCGATGTTCAGCAAAATAGAGCGCGGAGACAGACGAGCTAAACGAACACAAGTGATACAATTGGCAGAATATTTCAAGGTAGATAAGAATGAACTTCTCACTCTGTGGTTAGCAGACAAAGTATTAGATGCGGTAGAGGATGAAGACGAATTAAAACACAATGCGATAGAGGTTGCACAGAAAAAAATAGGCTAACATTTACAATTATCGGGAACTATATGGTATCATAACTATATAGTTCCCGATAAATATATTTGGTTTTCAACACAATAACAAATAATCATCGGCTCAAGTGTGGAGTCGTTCGTTTATCTGGCAGGAGGCTCTGGTAAGCCCAAGTACAAATAAACAATACCCCACACCGAATAGTCTATATCTGGATAATGATATATAACTATGCACGGTGATGAGTGTCGTATTGCCTATCCTTGTACTTTGAAATTTACCAGATTTCCTGCCAAGGATTAGCGAAACACTTTCACTAAACTAATATGTCGCCGCCCATACGGGCAGGCAGGACAAAGTTAGAAAATGTTTTTCAAATACGAACACCACGCGGGGTATTGTACGGACAAATTTCGCACGAAAGTTCCGGAAAATCAAGATTGACCCGACGAAAAGTTTATCGTTATTTGGGAACATATACACCTGAATTCAGAAACGGGAGAAGCGATAAAAAAACACGGGACGATGCCCGTAAAGAAGAACTCAAAAAGACGACCGAAGAACAGCGTAGGAAATCTATACTAAAGAAATACAGGGAACCACGAAAACAACGACCGGAAAAACGGGATGCAGGGGGGGGGGAAATCCAATGCCGCTTATCCGGTGACAAACAGTAAGTATTTATACTACTTTTCACGAAAAGAATCCGGGAGGTTTGAACATCCCGACAATTATTTTTACTTTTGTGGAGTACTGAAACGCATAATCTTAAAATCAAATAACAAACTCGTATGGTAGATATTTTTGAACGCCTCGAAAAGAATGCCGGAGGCCCTATCGGTATGTACATGGGTTATGCCCACGGGTATTTCGCATTCCCCAAACTCGAAGGAGAAATCGGTCCCCACATGACCTTTCGGGGACAGAAGATGCTGAACTGGAGCCTGAACAACTACCTGGGCCTGGCCAATCACCCCGAAGTGCGCGAAGCCGACGCCAAAGGTGCCGCCGAATTCGGCATGGCAGCCCCGATGGGCGCCCGCATGATGAGCGGTCAGACCAAATACCATGAACAGTTGGAGCGCGA
>ERZ791629.768-NODE-768-length-10710-cov-5.62412_pt1 | contig 10710 bp, 6 predicted proteins | sample MGYA00510057_ERZ791629 | MGnify/ENA primary metagenome ERZ791629 (study PRJEB30046, sample SAMN00715161) | human gut metagenome | study: EMG produced TPA metagenomics assembly of the A metagenome-wide association study of gut microbiota in type 2...
ATAGTGAAATTCTTATGCCTAAAGATACAAAATCTTTAGGTAATAACAAAGCCCCTGCTTGTGAAAGTCGGGGCTTTGTGCATAAAAAAAGAAGGTGCGCATTTTGACACACCTTCTCACACCAAATTAGTATTTTACCATTCCTGAAGTAGACATCCGTTTTATTCTTCCATACACATATATAAATGCGGGAATCAGAAAAATAACTGCAAATATCCATGCCGTAGGGTCACCAAAACAAACAGCTAAATAGCCCAATATTGGTACTACATAAAGACTGACCATTATACGGGCAATCATTTCGGATACCCCCGACAACATAGCCAAATTGGTAAAGCCCACCCCCTGAATGGAATAACGCAAGATACAAAGTAAGCCCAAAACCGGAAAGAAAGAAACGGAAATATGCAAAAACAATTCCGTATCTTTCAATATCTCCCATTCTGCTGGGTCAACAAATAACAAGGCAAAAGTACGTGCTCCCAACATCAAGACTACAAACATAAAACCACAATAAATAACCATCATTAACACACTCGCCTTGATTCCCAGCCAGATACGCTTCGGTTTTCCCGCACCGTAATTCTGTCCACTATAAGTAGCCATAGCTATACCCAGACTCTCAAGCGGACACATACAAAACATCTTAATACGCATAGCAGCCGTAAAAGCAGCCACACAAGCAGTACCCAATGCATTATTCGCACTTTGCAACATAATACTGCCAATAGCAGTAATAGAGAACTGTAATCCCATCGGCACACCGATATACAGTAAAGTCTTTGCCAACGCTCCTCGAAATTTATGCTCTGTCGGAGTTCCCTTCAGAATCTCAAAATGACGCATCATATACAAATAACACAATACAGCCGAAACCCCTTGTGAGAATACCGTAGCCACAGCTGCTCCCGCCACTCCCCAATCAAGTATCAAAATACAAAAGAGATCAAGCAAAATATTCAATATCGTAGAAAAAAGCAAAAACCAAAACGGAGTTTTGCTATCACCCAATGCACGAATAATACTTGAAAGCAAATTATAGAAAAAGGTACAGGGCACCCCGATAAAAGTAATCAGCAAATAAAGATAAGCATCCTCAAGAATATTCTCCGGAGTCTGCATCATCTGAAGAATATCCGAACAAAACATACTAGTTACAATAGCAATTACTACAGACATCACCGCTGCCAATTGTAAACTAACTGCCACAAAACGCCGCATCATACCATAATCCCTTGCTCCAAACTTCTGTGCGACAGGAATACCGAAGCCACCACAACAGCCATTGCAAAAGCCTAATATCAAAAACACCACCGAAGTGCTAGCTCCTACAGAAGCCAAAGCATTAATTCCAAGAAACTTACCCACAATAGCAGCATCCATCAACGAATAAGTCTGCTGAAGTAAATTACCCAGCAATAAAGGAAAAGCAAAATTCAATATCAAAGGGAACGGACGTCCCGAAGTCATCTCTCTCGAAGTTGCCATAACATGAATGTATTGTAAATCCGAATACAAATATATATCATCCTTTGTAAAAATACATATTTCTAGAACTTCATTTCAATGAATACCCATTAATTAAATGATACATATCAATTTTTCCCGGAGAACTATCGTCTTTCCCAAAATCCTGAATAAAAAAGCAACAACACAGCAAACAACTCCAAACGTCCTATCAACATCAGGAACGACAATATCCATTTAGCAGCATCAGGCAACGCCGCCCATGAAAAAGCAGGACCGAATGCTCCTAATCCCGGTCCCACATTGCCTAAGCTAGAAATTACTGTACTCATCGCTTCAATTATCCCCACCCCGAAAAACATCAGCAGTATCCATCCGGCCAAAATACAGAACAAATAAAATACAAAGAATGTATTCACTGAAGCAATGATGGAAAGCGATATAACCTGACGGTTCACACGAACAGGCAATACAGCCCTAGGATGCAGCATCCGTTTGAATTCATTTTTGATATTACGCGCCAGAATCATAAGGCGCATATTTTTGATTCCCCCACTAGTAGACCCCGTACATCCACCTGACAACATAGCAAAAATAAGAAGCATCCATGTAAAAGATGGCCACAAGTTATAATCATCCGTTGCAAAGCCGCATGACGTATGCGCCGTAGCCACTTGAAACAGAGCCCTGCGGAATGCCTCTTCCCAATCATAATGATTCTGAAAAACTAAGGCAAACGTAATAACAAGTGTCAGAATACTCACTGATTTCATAAACCAACGGAATTCATCATCCTGAAATAAACGCTTGCCTTTCCCTTTCAGACACATAAAATAGAGAGAGAAATTAATACCCGAAAGGATCATAAATATCGCTATTACATATTCTATAAACGGAGAGTTCCAATAAGCTACACTAGCTTGTTTGGTAGAATAACCACCTGTAGCCGTTGTAGAGAATGAATGACATACCGCATCAAAAAAACTCATTCCTCCTATCATCAGCAGCACAGTTTCTGCAATTGTAAGAATAGCATATATCATCCACAGCCACTTAGCCATCACATCAATCCGGGGATGTGTTTTGTCATGCGTCACTCCGATAGCCTCAGCTGAAAAAAGTTGTATAGTTCCTCCCCCGAAAATAGGAAGCACAGCAATAGTAAAAAAGACAATACCCAAGCCACCTATCCATTGTGTCAAGCTACGCCAAAATAACAGACCATGTGAAAGAGATTCTATATTATCCAATATAGTAGCTCCTGTAGTAGTAAAACCCGACATGGTTTCAAAAAAGGCATCCGTCACCGAAGGGATTCCTCCACTAAAATAAAAAGGCAACATTCCAAACAACGTAAACAAAAACCAAGTAAAAGTTACAATACAGTACCCATCTCGTCGTGTCAGCCGATTCTCAGCACCTCTACTACAAATTAGCAAAACTCCACCGACCAATGTATTCAAAAGAATGGTATATAGAAAATATTGATAATCTTGCTCACCGTAACATAAGGAAACAGCCGCACAAAGCAGGAACATAGCAGATTCAATAAAAAGTAATACCCCCAATACACGGAATATCATTTTTTTATTTATCAAGCTATTATTCCGGCTTCCACCTTTATATAATTTATCTGGATTATAAAATTCTCCCATCTTTTTATACTTTTTATATTTGACAAGTATATAGCGAATACTATGCCAAAATGAAAAACAACATTATAAACTATTGATAAACAAACAGATATTATATGAAGTCATAAAAAAGGGAAACACTACCCTTTTCAAAATGAAAGGGAGCGTATTTCAAAACAACAAGGTTGCAGATATGACGATCTCAAGCAAAATTTAAATTACATACATATCTGCTAACACTACAACATCGTCCTCATCATAATGAATAATGAATAAATATTTTAAAATTACCCACTATTTTACTATTTTTGCATCCAAATCGATAATCCTCTACTAAATTTAATTCGCCTACTGTGGAATTATTCTACAGCTGTTGCCTGTTTTCCACACTTTCCCTATCAACAAAAGGCAGTAATAAAACACTGATTATGAAAAGGAAAGGCTATTTACAGTAGTTTGGCACGCTGCTTGTATTCCTACTGACGGCATCTTAAACAATAACAAAACTAAAGTATGAAACTATTTTTTACACACAAAGAAATTGCGCTAAAAAAGAAAAGAACAGCGCTTGTAGTAATAGGTATTGGACTAGTTATCGGGATTTACCTGATTGTTTCCCATCGACCGGCAAAGATGCCGGAACTTCCAGTAGTTGCCATAGCACCGGCAACGCAAGACGATGTGGAAATATATGGTGAATATGTAGGACGCGTACGTGCACAGCAATTCGTTGAAGTACGTGCCCGAGTAGAGGGATATTTAGAACAAATGCTTTTCGCAGAAGGTACATATGTCACTAAGAATCAAGTGCTGTTTGTTATCAATCAAGATCAATATCGAGCCAAAGCTGACAAAGCGCGTGCCCAATTGAAAAAAGATGAAGCACAGGCACAAAAAGCAAAACGCGATTTAGAACGTATCCGTCCGCTATATGAACAAAATGCTGCCAGCCAGTTGGACTTGGACAATGCTACTGCTGCATATGAAACAGCAGAAGCCTCGGTAGCTATGAGTAGTGCCGACCTTGATCAAGCAGAATTGGAACTAGGTTATACGATAGTTCGTTCTCCGTTAGCAGGACATATCAGTGAACGTCACGTGGATTTAGGGACATTGGTAGGTCCAAGTGGCAAATCACTGCTTGCCACCGTAGTAAAAAGTGATACTGTATTAGTGGATTTCAGCATGACAGCTCTAGACTATCTGAAAAGCAAAGAACGTAATGTGAACTTAGGTCAAAAAGACTCTACCCGCTCTTGGCAACCCAATGTTTCCATTACTCTAGCAGACAATACTATTTATCCATACAAAGGACTGGTAGACTTTGCCGAACCGCAAGTTGATCCACGCACAGGTACATTCTCCGTACGTGCCGAAATGCCGAATCCAGAACGGATATTACTTCCTGGACAGTTCACCAAAGTAAAACTATTATTGGATGTCAGAGAAAAAGCTACGGTAGTTCCGTTAAAGTCCGTTATCATAGAAAAAGGCGGTGCCTATATTTATGTAATGCGCAAAGATTCTACAGTAGAGAGACGTTTCATTGAATTAGGACCTGAATTCCAGAATCAAGTAGTGGTGGAAAGAGGCTTGGCTCCCGGAGAAGACATTGTTATAGAAGGATACCACAAGCTGAATCCAGGCATGAAAGTAAAAGTAAGTCCTGCTGTAGAAGACAAAAAAACGGAGGAAAAAGATACGATCGGATAATTTCACTCCCGAATACGAATTCCCCTATGGAGGAAAATTTACGCATTCAAAAAAACAATAGACATTATGAAAGTTAGTTTCTTTATAGACAGACCGGTATTTTCAGCTGTCATCTCCATATTAATAGTCATTGTCGGTATCATCGGTCTCACGATGCTACCCATTGACCAATATCCGCAGATTACCCCGCCGGTAGTGAAAATCAGCGCATCCTATCCGGGTGCCAGTGCCCTGACAGTATCACAAGCAGTAGCCACTCCTATAGAACAGGAATTGAACGGTACTCCAGGAATGCTTTACATGGAATCAAACAGTTCCAATTCGGGAGGTTTTTCAGCCACCGTCACTTTTGATATCTCGGCAGATCCCGATCTGGCGGCAGTAGAAATACAGAACCGTATCAAGTTAGCAGAATCACGTCTTCCAGCAGAAGTTATACAAAATGGTATTTCGGTAGAGAAACAGGCTGCCAGTCAATTGCTGACCCTATGCCTTACCTCTACCGACCCGAAATTCGATGAAATATACCTTAGCAACTTTGCTACTCTGAATGTACTGGACCTAATCCGCCGTATCCCTGGCGTAGGACGTGTTTCAAACATCGGAAGCCGATATTACGCCATGCAAATTTGGGTACAGCCCGACAAACTGGCCAATTTCGGTCTGACCGTAGCCGATCTGCAGAATGCACTGAAAGACCAAAATCGGGAATCAGCAGCCGGTGTACTGGGACAACAACCCGTACAAGGATTAGACGTAACCATTCCCATCACTACTCAGGGACGTCTATCTACTGTAAGCCAGTTTGAGGAAATCGTAGTCCGTGCCAATGCCGATGGTTCCATCATCCGTTTACGTGATGTGGCCCGCATCTCACTCGAAGCACAATCATACAATACCGAGAGTGCCATTAACAAAGAAAATGCAGCGGTATTGGCCATCTATATGTTACCGGGAGCCAACGCTATGGAAGTAGCAAAAAGCGTGAAAGAAGCTATGGAGGAAATCAGCAAGAATTTCCCCGAAGGAATGAGTTACGAGATACCTTTCGATATGACCACATATATTTCGGAATCTATTCATGAAGTGTACAAAACACTGTTTGAAGCCCTGATACTGGTTATTATCGTAGTATACCTTTCACTCCAAAGCTGGCGTGCAACAGTTATCCCACTAGTTGCCGTACCTATCTCACTGATTGGAACTTTCGGATTCATGTTGATTTTCGGATTCTCGCTTAATATCCTGACCCTGTTGGGGTTGGTACTTGCCATCGGTATTGTGGTGGACGATGCTATCGTGGTAGTAGAGAATGTGGAGCGTATCATGGAAGAGGAGAAACTATCTCCCTACCAAGCTACCAAGAAAGCTATGGAAGGACTTACAGGAGCCATTATCGCCACTTCTTTGGTACTGGCAGCAGTATTTGTTCCCGTAAGTTTTCTAGGTGGAATTACCGGACAACTTTATCGCCAGTTTACGGTAACCATCGTAGTATCCGTATTGCTGTCTACGGTAGTAGCTTTGACATTGAGTCCAGTCATGTGTTCGCTTATCCTGAAACCGGAAGATCCGAACAAGAAAAAGAATATCGTATTCCGCCGTATCAATGAGTGGCTGGCTATCGGCAATCATAAATATGTAGGGCTTATCAAACACATTGTGAAACACCCGCGTCGGGTACTGAGCACATTCGGCATGGTATTGATCGCCATCCTGTTAATCCATCGCATTATTCCCACCAGCTTCCTCCCCATCGAAGACCAAGGGTATTTTAAAATAGAGTTGGAGCTACCCGAAGGTGCAACGTTGGAACGTACACGTATCGTAACAGAACGTGCTGTGGAATACCTGATGAAAAATCCGGCAGTGGAATATGTGCAAAGCGTGGCGGGAAGCAGTCCGCGTGTAGGAACCAGTCAGGCACGAAGTGAACTGACTGTCATCTTAAAACCTTGGGAGGAACGTGACTCGCAAACTATTGACAATATTATGGCACAGGTAAAAAAAGACATGTCACAATACCCCGAATGCAAGGTATATCTTTCCACCCCTCCCGTTATTCCGGGATTAGGCAGTTCGGGCGGGTTCGAAATGCAATTGGAAGCACGTGGAGATGCCACTTTCGAAAATTTGGTACAAGCTACGGATACATTGATGTATTATGCATCAAAACGTAAGGAATTATCAGGTTTATCTTCGGCTTTACAAGCGGATATCCCCCAACTTTATTTTGATGTAGACCGTGACAAAGTAAAATTCTCAGGAGTACCTTTAGCCGATGTATTCTCGACTATGAAAGCTTATACAGGTTCGGTATATGTAAACGATTTCAATATGTTTAACCGCATCTACCGTGTATATATTCAAGCAGAAGCACCCTACCGGGAACATAAGGAGAATATCAACCTGTTTTTTGTACGGGGTACAGACAATGCCATGATACCGCTCACCTCGCTGGGTACCACTTCGTATACCACTGGTCCGGGCAGCATCAAACGTTTTAATATGTTCAACAGTTCTGTGATTCTCGGTGAGGCCGCAGACGGTTACAGTTCAGGACAGGCTATGGAAATTATCGAACAAATAGCCCGCGAACACCTACCGGAAAATATCGGTGTAGAATGGAGCGGACTATCCTTCCAGGAAAAACAGGCAGGTGGACAGACCGGCATGGTGCTGGCATTAGTGTTCATGTTCGTATTTTTGTTCCTTGCTGCCTTATACGAAAGCTGGATGGTACCGGTTGCAGTATTACTCTCTTTGCCTGTAGCCGCATTAGGTGCTTATCTAGGTGTATGGGGCTGTGGACTGGAGAATGATGTCTATTTCCAGATCGGATTGGTGATGCTGGTAGGACTAGCCGCCAAAAATGCAATTCTTATTGTAGAGTTTGCCAAAGAACAAGTAGACAAAGGAGTAGATGTAGTACAAGCTGCACTTCATGCTTCACAGCTCCGTTTCCGACCTATTTTGATGACTTCATTGGCATTCATCTTAGGTATGTTACCTATGGTCATTGCCAGCGGGCCAGGTTCAGCCAGCCGTCAGGCTATTGGTACAGGTGTATTCTTCGGAATGATCTTTGCTGTAACTGTGGGAATTTTGTTAGTACCTTTCTTCTTTGTACTGATATACAAGATGAAAGCGAAGATGAAACAAAAATAAGGATATAAAAAGATGAAAGAAATGATGAAACATACATTATTATATATAGCCGTATCAGGAATGACTTTGCTGACTTCTTGCCAATTAGGTAAGCACTACACACGTCCCGACTTACATCTTCCCCAACAATTAGATACATTACGACAACAGGATACATTATCTATAGCCGATATGCAATGGTGGGAAATCTATACGGACACAACCTTGCAAAGCCTGATAGAAAAGACGTTGGATAACAACAAAGACATGAAAATAGCTGCGGCACGTGTAAAAGAACTTGCCGCAATGAAGCGCATAGACTTTGCCAACCTTTTCCCCCAACTGAACGGAAGCGCTTATGCCCAAAAAGAAGGAAGTAATTATGGTGGTGACAACTATAAAAATGACCCCGAACTGGGTGGTAAACTTACCGTGACTTGGGAATTAGACTTATGGGGTAACCTGCGTTGGGCAAAAGACAAAAGCATAGCACAATTTCTGGGAAGCATCGAGGCGCAACGTGCCTTGAAAATGAGTATTGTGTCCGAAGTGGCACAAGCCTATTTTGAATTGGTCGCATTAGACAATGAGCTGAACATCGTTCGTCAAACACTCTATGCCCGTAAAGAAGGAGTACGCCTGGCAAAGCTTCGTTTTGAAGGAGGACTGACTTCAGAAACTTCTTATCAACAGGCACAAGTGGAGTATGCACGTACCGCAACCTTAGTTCCTGAACTGGAAAGGAAAATTTCATTGAAAGAAAATGATATCGCATTCCTGGCAGGCGAATACCCGCACCACATACAGCGTTCCATTCTACCCGAAGAGGTAAAACTACCTGAAACATTACCAGTAGGTCTACCCTCCACTCTGTTGGAACGTCGTCCCGATGTACGCGAAGCAGAACAGAAATTAATAGCAGCCAATGCCAGTGTAGGTATTGCCTATACCAATATGTTCCCACGACTCAGCCTCACAGCACAATATGGCGTAGAAAGTGAAGAATTCTCTGATTTCTTTAAATCACCCATTCATTATATCAGTGGCAATCTTCTAACTCCTCTCTTCGCCATGGGAAAATACAGAGCAACCCTAAAGGCTAAGAAAGCCGCATACGAACAGGAATGCTACAGCTATGAAAAATCAGTGCTGACTGCATTCAAAGAGGCCCGCAATGCCATTGTGGACTTCAATAAGATAAAAGATATCTACGAATCGCGTCTGCAACTGGAACGTTCCTCTAAAGCAACAATGGAACTGGCCCAATTGCAATACATCAATGGAGTAATAGGCTATTTGGATGTATTGGATGCACAACGTAGCTATTTCGATGCACAAATAGGATTAAGTAATGCAATAAGAGACAAACAAATTACATTAGTAAAATTGTATAAAGCATTAGGGGGTGGATGGTAACCATCCCCTCTTAATTTGATTTTCCTTTATCCGGAAAATCAAATTAAGATATATGCCTGATAAGACGTATTGTTCTCTACCGGTGTAAGTGACAAATAACCCGACTTCACTTTTCCATTTTCCAGATATAAAGGATGCTTTTCTTGAAGCGCAAGATGAGAATGCCATGCCTCACCGGGCTTTGCATAATATTCTATAACATACCGTCCCTGCCCGCCATCACACACATAGTTATCATATATCAAACGTGCTACCACTCCCATATTCATACGAAGATTTATTTCCACACACGGATGAATGGCATACCCGCCGTTTTGGGTACGGCATATCATCATATCCACCCCCAGATAGCCTTCGTAACTCCCTTTGATCACTTCCGCCAATTCCACCTGTAACGCCCTCCCAACCTGATGTAAGATTTCCGCAGAAACATATGTGGATATCCTCGCTTCAATAACCCGATCCGCAGCCAACAAGTTTTCTTTATAAACACCTCTCTTGTCTGTTTCGAATAAAGAATACCCTATAAAATGTACCTGTTCCCACTCGTCTGCAAAAAACTCCATGGCAAAATCCAAAAGCTTATCATAAAAAGGTTCTCCTATCACCTCATGCTGAGTGGTAAGTATGTGTCGAATCCACCCTTCCAGAGGGATGGTAAAACTACCTGAAACATATTGTATCCCTCTCCCACTACCAGACCATGGAGCTTTTAACAAAGCACGAGGATGAGACAACACAAAAGCCTTCACTTCCTCTGTTGATGACAATACAAAAGCCTCCCCCAATGTGGGAATATTCCCACCTATATGCCTACAAAGGCGTCGTAACACTTTTACAGCCGTCTGACGTCCGGATATTTGACGGATACGCTTCATACGCTCTACTGAAGGATATGCTGTATCAGGAAATCCAGCTTCCTGCAAACGACGCACCAAAGACGGATTCCATCCCCAAGGAATCACTTTATTATAAATGGGGAGGAATTCTGAAGTCCAATTGACCGAAGGCGGCAAAAAAGATTGTCTTTCCATTGTTTTCATACGCAGAGCAGAATCCAGCCATACAGTTCCTCCCTGTTCTGCATACCATGCAGGCAACATCCCGCCTCGGCCGCCATTCGCCGGGCACTGGCAGGTGCCATATAATAAGGATCACCACAAGCCAATGCCATATCATTTTCCGGATTGAATAAATAAAGCGCTTCCATTTCCGGACACAAAGATAAATGTTTTAGAGTACAAACCATTTCTCTTGTTCGTCTTTTAGTTGAAAAAAAATAATATTTTGCTATCTCCAGTTTGCAATTTGAATTAGTATTGCTATATTTGCA
>ERZ791629.773-NODE-773-length-10671-cov-4.65533_pt1 | contig 10671 bp, 7 predicted proteins | sample MGYA00510057_ERZ791629 | MGnify/ENA primary metagenome ERZ791629 (study PRJEB30046, sample SAMN00715161) | human gut metagenome | study: EMG produced TPA metagenomics assembly of the A metagenome-wide association study of gut microbiota in type 2...
ACCCAGAAGCAGGTGTACGAAAAGACCATCTCCAACGCCAAGGAGACCCGCAGCCGCGGGGCACGGGTGCTGCTGTTCACCACCAAGGACGCGGAGGTGCCGGAGGGCGTTGCCACCGAGGTCATCCGCTTGGACGAGTATGACGACATTCTGATGCCGCTGCAGCTCATCGTGCCGCTGCAATTGTTCGCTTACTATATGGCTGTGTTGCGCGGCTGCGATGTGGATAAGCCCCGCAACCTTGCCAAGAGCGTAACGGTGGAATGACCGGGGAGAATAAGATTTAGAATGGTCTCCGCTGTGTGCTCTGACCATTTTTAGCGGAAGAATATTTTTTAATTTTACAAGTCTGGAAAATCTGCGGATTTTCCAGACTTGTTTTTTCACGGGAAAAGCCATCCTCTAAAGGGCATCTCTTCTTGTGAAAAAGTGGTTTAGAACCGCCCACAGGCGTTTCTGAACCACAGTAAAAATCATCTTTTCTCTGAATATGGTCGGAGCCGCGCGGAGACCATTCTAAATCGTCTATAACACAAAACCGCCCGTTGCACGAAATGCTGTGCAGCGGGCGGTCGTATATATGCAGGGGAAGAGGAGCTTACCAGAACCAGTAGCGCTTCTTGAGCACGATGTAGGCAATGGCGATGAGGATCACCACCACGCCGCCTGCGATGAAGAAGGTCCAGTTGATATCACCGAACCGCAGGTTCTGGTTGGTCAGCAGGTAGCGGCCGGCAGTGTCGGCGGTGATGACGCCGTCTTTGTAGCTGTTCAGGAACTGCCACTTGTTGCTGATGGTGTTGTACAGGTACAGGCGGGAGTAGGTGCTCACGTCCAGTTCCAGCTGCACCGCGCAGGGAAGGGTACGGCCGTTATCCAGCTCAAACTCCAGCCCCTCTTCGCTCTCGGTGAAGGTGATGGCGGTGTCGATCTCGCTGGTGGTACTCTTCACGTCCTTACCGGAAACGTTCAGAGTGTAGCCATCGCCCACAACGCACAGGGTCTTGCCGGTGGTGCGCAGGGCGTTCAGGATCTCGCCGGTCACGATGGGAACCTCAGACTGGGCGAACACCACCTGATCCTCGGTGCTGTCCTGAATGGTCTGCACCACAGGGTCCAGCGGGATAGTGGTGTTGTCGTCCGGGGTGTTCGTGCCGTCATTGCTGCTGTCGCTGCCGGAGGCGGCATCTGCCGAGCGGTTCACGATGACGGTGACCATGGCAGTAGCCTTGCCGTTGGAGATGGTAATGGAGGTAGAACCGGTGCCTACCGCCGTGACCACGCCCGTGGGGCTGACCGTGGCAATGCTGCTGTTGCCGGACTTGAAGGTGAAGGACTGGGATGCACTGGCAGGGGTGGCCTTGGCCGTAATGGTGCGGGTGGCACCGGGCTTAAGCACGATGTAGTTGGTGTTGGGGGTGATCACCTGTCCGCTGTTGTTGGAGGTGGTGCCGCTTGTGCCGGTGGAGGAATCCGTGGGCAGGGTAAGCACCGTAACGGTGGTGGTGGCTACCACCGAGCCGCAGGTTGCGGTAATGGTGGCTTTGCCGGGAGCTACGCCGGTCACACGGCCAAAGCTGTTCACCGTAGCAATCTTCTCGTTAGAGGAGGTCAGGGTGACAGTGGCGTAGTTGGAAGCAGAGCTGGGGCGCACCTGCAGCGAAGCTGACACCGAGTTGCCCACATAGATGGTGTTGGAGGAGAGGGAAAGGTCCATCTCGGTCACGATCATGGAGGAGTCCATGGATACCACGATGGTGTAGGCGCAGATCTGGTTGCCGGCTGCTGCCGGAAAGGTACATGCTGCCCGTCGGCTGCCGTAACGGTGGCAGTGCCAACGCCCACAGCCTGTACCACGCCGCTGCTGCTTACGGTCAGCACGCTGCTGTCATCGGTCAAAAAGACCACAGAGTCGGTGCTGTAACTGGGGCTGACCACGGGGGACAGCTGCTGAGAAGCGCCCAGCAGCATATTGGCAGAGTAGCTGCCGGTGGCAATGCTCTCGGCGGGCACGTCCTTGAGCCATGGCAGTGAAACGCCGTTCTGCTCTTCAACGGGCAGACTGGCTGCGGCAGCGCTTAGTGCGGTGCCGCATACCAGCACACCCAGCATCAGCACACAGGCGGCCAGTTTCTTTGCGGTTCGAATCATGTTGTTTGTACCTCTTTGGGGTGGTGTAGAAGGGGGCATCCTGCCGTGCTGCGTAATCCGTTTTTAGCGGAACAGCACGCCCAGAGCCTCCATAGCATACTCAAAATAGGTGACCTGATCGTATTCCACGCGGGCGGTCACGCTCATACCGTTGGAAAGATCTACCTTGTCGCCGCTGCGGCTCACCACATAGGTGGCGTCGGGCTTGATGGTCATCTTGTAGTAGGAGCCGTTGTTGCTGGAGGTCACATCGCTATCAATGGAGGTGACCGTGCCGGTCAGCGTGCCGTAGGAATACTCCGACAGGCCGGTGATGGCGATCTTGCAGGGGTCGCCGACATGCAGCAGGGGGCGGTCGTTCACCGTCACCATGGCCATGATCTCCAGATCATCGTTCTCGCTGGCAACGGTAGCCAGTGCAGAACCGGCACTCAGCACCATGCCCTCCTTGTAAGGGCTGTCCATGTGGATCACGCCGGAGGTGGGCGCGTAGATGAAGTAATCGTTGGCGCCGGTGTTCAAAGAATCCAGCTGCGCCTGCAGGTTATCCACGTTGACCTGTGCGCTGGTAATGCTCTGGGAGATGGACTGCATGGTAGAGTAGTACAAAGACTCCAGCTCGCTCTGGTTCTGCTCCATCAAAGCCTTGATCTGGGTGTCGGAGTAACCGGCAGCCTGATAGGTGGTGGCGTCAAAGGTCTTTTGCGCTACCTGGCTTTTGTAGGTCTGGTACTGGTAGTAGTAGGGCTGGTCCTCGGCATTCGTCTCGTCGAAATAGTTGGTGTCGTCCTGAATGCATTTGAGCAGCTTGTTGTACTGATCCAGCTGCTTCTGGTAGATATCCAGCTGGCTTTGCAGGTTATCCTTCTGCATATCCAGATCGGTGCTCTTCAGCCGGGCGATCAGGTCGCCTTCGTTCACATAGCTGCCCTCAGAGACATACAGCTCGGTGATGGAGCCGGAGTAGCTGGACATGATGTAGGTCTTGTTGGCGGCCTGCACCACACCGCTGTTCTGGCTGACATAGATGCGGTTGGTCTGGGTGCTCCAGATCACCAGAAAAATCATGAACAGACCGGTCAGAATGACAAAAGCATACCCGTAGGGGGGCAGCTTTTTGTCCATCATGATCCGGCGGTCCTGCAGATCCGAAAGGTTCTGAATGGTTGTCGTCATAATTATTTGGTCTCCATAAATACGTCGATCACGGCATCGTCATCGTCCTGATTGACATAGATGGTATAGTTGTCGCCGGTCAGCTTGATGTCGTTTTCAAAGGCCATGATCTGCAGCTTGGCGGTAGCCAGCTGGTTGTGGCTCATCGGACCAGTGTAGTGGGCGTACAGACAGTTCTTCACCCGCAGCACAGCGTCCATGTGGTAGCCGGGCTCCATCTGGGTGATCATCTGGGTAGCCTGCTGCATCATGTACAGTTCCGGCACATGATCCGGGCCGGTACCCATCTTTACCGCCTGCACCAGCGGGCCGATAGGCTGTGCGCCGTTGCTCTTCATAAAGTTCTGCATCTGGGTCAGGATGACCGGCAGATTGCCCAGTTCCTCAGGGCGCACGAGGCGGGAGAGGACATTGGTCAGCTTGAGGGTCTTGTTTTCAGCAACTTTGATCTCATTCATGATAAATTACCCCTAATCCTGTTATATTTTTAATGTGAACCGAAACAAAAAGGTGCCCGGAAGCGTCTGCCTCCGGGCACACCATAACGAGGCATTTTTTGGTTTCCCAGCGGGAAAGCGCTTATGCTGCATCCGGGCAAAGGCTGCGGATGCGGTGCGGTCAGTAGGTGATGGACTCGCCGTCGTCGTCCTCTTCCACCACAGCAGAAGGTACCTGCGGAGCGGGCTCGGACTTGCGCTTGCGGAAGATGCCCTGCTGCATATTCCACAGTTCGGCATAACGGCCATCCTTTGCCAGCAGTTCCTCATGGGTGCCGCGCTCCACGATCTTGCCGTGATCCATCACAAGGATCAGGTCGCAGTCACGGATGGTAGAAAGGCGGTGCGCCACGATCAGCATGGAGCGGTCTGCCAGCTGCTCGTAGATCATGTTGAAGATCAGCGTCTCGGTGGCAAAGTCCAGATTACTGGTAGACTCGTCCAGAATGTAGAGGTTAGAGTCCTTCAGGAAGGCGCGTGCCAGTGCGATACGCTGCTTCTCACCGCCGGACAGGCCGTTGCCGGCTTCCTCCAGATAGGTGTTGTACTGCAGCGGCAGGTGACGGATAAACTCATGGGCATCGGCCTTCTTGGCAGCTTCTTTCACCTCGTCCAGCGTGGCATCCATGCGGGAGATGCGGATGTTGTCGTAGATGGTCTTACTGAACAGCTCGATGTTCTGGGGCACATAGGCAATGGCGCGGCGCACCGAACTGTTGGTGTACTCGGCCAGATTTGCGCCGTTTATGTCGATTTCGCCGTCCTCGGGGTCGTAGTACTTCAGCAGCAGTTTGGTAATGGTGGATTTGCCGCTGCCGCTGCCGCCCACCAGCGCCACCTTTTTACCGGCGGGAATGGTGAAGCTAATGTGATCCAGCGCGGGAGCGCGGTTGCCGTAGCGGAAGGTAACGTCCTTGAACTCGATGTCGCCCTCTACCTTGTCCAGCTCGCTCTGCTCCACACCCTCGGCGGTCTCGTACTCAGAGGGGTAGTCCATGATCTCGGTCAGACGCTTCATGGAGATGCTGGCTTCCTGGATCTGCATCTGCAGACCGATCAGGTTGCTCAGGGGGGAGGTGAAGTAGCCGGACAGGGTGCTGAAGGCCATAAAGCCGCCCAGCGTCATCTCGCCGTTCAGCACCTGCGTGATGCCCACGTAGGTGGTAAGCATACTGAAACCGGTGGAGATGAAGGAAGAGATCAGGCCCTGCGTGGTGCTGATGCGGCTGGAGCGCAGGCTGATCTTCAGGCTCTTCATGTACTCGCGTTCCAGATTATCCAGCTCGGTCTGCTCGTTGGCATTGCACTTGACGGTCTCGATGCCGCGCAGGCTCTCGATCATCTGGCTGTTCAGCGCAGCCGACTGTGCCATGCTCTCTTCGTTGATCTTTTTATAAGGCTGTTTGTACACCAGCACCAGAAGGATGCTGACCAGCGCCATGAACAGCGAGATGGAGAACAGCATGGCGTTCATGCGGAACAGAATGATGCCGGTGATGACAGCCATGGAGATATCCATCACAAGGCTCAGCGCGATGCTGGTAAAGATAGATTTGATGGTGTTTGCGTCCGAGTAACGGGTGGTGATATCACCGGTCTTGCGGGTGGCAAAGAACTTCATGGGCAGGTTGAAGATGTGCCCGAAGTAACCCAGCATCAGCGGGATATCGATCTTAATGGACAGATGGATCAGCACCCATTGGCGCACAAAGCCGATCAGCGTGCTGGTAATGCTGACCACACTGAACACCAAGATCAATGTGACCAGCAGGCTGTTCAACCCGTAGGGCAGCACCTCGTCCATCAGGATCTTATTGAACATGGAGGACGCGATGCCCAGAATGGTGGTGATGATCGAACTGAGGATGGCGTAGAAGAACAGCTTTTTCTGGGGCAGCAGCAGGTTGATATACCGCTTCATCATGCCGCCCTTTTCAATCTTGCCGCCCTTGAACTCCGAGGTGGGGTTCAAAAGCAGCAGAACGCCGGTAAAGTTCTTGTAGAACTCGTCCAGACTGATCTTTTTCAGTTCCGTGCCGGGGTCGCCGATGATGACGTAATCCTTGCACTTATGTTTTTTGCCCTTTTCCTCTTCTTCCTTGCGGCTCTCGGCGTCCTGCAGCATATGCTTGCGGCGTGCGCCATCATCCTTGATGGTGGTCTTTTTGAACACCACAACAAAGTGAGCCAGACCCTGATCGGTGATGACCTGTGCAATACAGGGAAGCGAGAAATCGCTCAGAAAGTTTTCGCGGTCCACGCGGACTGCGGCGGTGGTAAAACCAAGTTCATTGGCGGCTTTTTGCAGGCCTACAAGGTTGGTGCCTTTCAGGTCGGTGCCCATCATATCCCGCAGGCGGGTAATGGTAACTTCCTTTTTGTAGTGCAGGCACACCATGGCCAGACAGGCAGCCGCACAGTCGGTGGTATCGTGCTGCCGGACGTAGGTATAACGCATAGATGTTTCCTTTTACTCTCAAGATTTATTCAAACGACACCAAGCCGCCCTGCCGCCCTGCGTTTGCCGCACAAGACCACCGGCCTGCCTGCTGATTTGACCAACGAAAAAATTGCGCTCCTGCACGGCAGTCTTCTGACCGGGGAGCGCCTGTCTGTGGGCAGAAAAGACTGTGCAACCTGCACAGTACCTTTTCCACGCCTATAAACTTATAAAAGTATACCACAACCACTAGGGTTCTTCAAGGCGATATTTTTTAAGAACCGTAAAGAAAGGGTGAAAAAGATGCAGATAAACAAAAAAGCGATGGAAGAATATCCATCGCTTGCTGGCGCCTCTTGCCTGACTCGAACAGGCGACACCCTGATTAACAGTCAGGTGCTCTAACCGACTGAGCTAAAGAGGCATATCAGTGACTGCGAAAAATATTATACCGCAGTCACCGCACTTTTGCAAGCCCTTTTTGCAAAAAATGCTGAGTAATTTGTCAGTTATGAAAAAAGCAGCGCAAAAACGCCCGTAGGTGCTTCTGCGCTGCTATAAAAGAATGCTTTTTTGAAATTACTTCAGCTTGCTCTTGGCCTTCATGCGCTGGTCGTGGTTCAGGATCTGCTTACGGATACGCAGATTCTCCGGGGTGACCTCCAGCAGCTCGTCCTGTGCCAGGAACTCCAGGCAGCCCTCCAGGCTCAGCTTGCTGATGGGGATCAGGCGCAGAGCGTCGTCGGAGCCGGAAGAACGGGTGTTGGTCAGGTGTTTGGTCTTGCAGACGTTCACGTCCACATCCTCGCCTGAAGCGGTGTAGCCGATGACCATGCCCTCGTACACCTTCTCGCCGGGGCCCACCAGCAGGGTGCCGCGCTGCTGAGCGTTGAACAGGCCGTAGGTGACGGCCTCGCCGGTCTCAAAGCTGACCAGAGAACCGGTGGAGCGGTTGGCGATCATGCCAGCCCAGACGTCGTAGCCGTCAAAGATCTGGTTGATGATGCCCTCGCCGTGGGTATCGGTCAGGAACTGGTTGCGGTAGCCGAACAGGCCGCGGCTGGGCATCCGGAACTCCAGACGCACACGGTCAGAGCCCAGGGACTCCATCTGCTGCAGGATGGCCTTGCGCTGGCCCAGACCGGTCATGACGGCACCCTGATACTGGGTGGGCACGTCGATGACGACATGCTCCATGGGCTCGTAAGTCTTGCCGTCGATCACCTTGGTCAGAACGTGCGGGGGAGAGACCTGCAACTCGTAGCCCTCGCGGCGCATGGTCTCGATGAGGATGGACAGGTGCATCTCACCACGGCCCATGACACGGAAGGAATCGGTGGTGGCGGAGTCCTCCACCTTCAGGGCCACGTCCTTCAGCAGTTCCTTCTGCAGACGGTCGCGGATCTGGCGGCTGGTGACGAACTTGCCCTCACGGCCGGCCAGCGGGCTGTCGTTGACCGAGAAGGTCATCTCCACGGTGGGGTCGTTGATCTTGACGAAGGGCAGCGGCTCCACGTTGGAGGGGCTGCACAGGGTGTTGCCGATGGTCACGTCCGGCAGACCGGAGAATGCCACGATATCACCTGCGGTGATGTTGTCGCAGGGCTGACGGCCGTTGGCCTGGAAGTCGTACAGCTTGGTCAGACGGCCGCGCATCTTCAGGTCGGGGTTGTGCCAGTCGCACACGACCACTTCCTCGCCCACCTTGGCAACACCGTTCTGGATGCGGCCGATGCCGATGCGGCCCACGAACTCGTTGTAGTCCACAGAGGACACCAGCATCTGGAAGGGAGCCTCAGGGTCGCCCTCGGGCGGCTTGATGGTGCTCAGCAGGGTGTCGAACAGGGGGATCAGGTCGGTGCCAGGCACATCGGGATCCAGGCTGGCGGTGCCGTCACGGCCGCAGCAGAACAGGATGGGGCAGTCCAGCTGTTCGTCGGTAGCGCCCAGATCCATCAGCAGGTACAGCACCTCGTCGATAACTTCCTTGATGCGGGCATCAGGACGGTCGATCTTGTTGATAGCCACCACAAGGCTCAGGTTCTGCTGCAGAGCCTTCTGCAGCACAAAGCGGGTCTGGGGCATGCAGCCCTCGGCAGCGTCCACCAGCAGCAGCACGCCGTTGACCATCTTCAGCACGCGCTCCACCTCGCCGCCAAAGTCGGCGTGGCCCGGGGTGTCGACGATGTTGATCTTGACACCCTTGTAGGTGCAGGAGCAGTTCTTGGCCAGAATAGTGATGCCGCGCTCACGCTCGATATCGCCGCTGTCCATCACGCGCTCGGCCACGGCCTGATTGTCGCGGAAAGCGCCGCTCTGACGCAGCAGGGCATCCACCAGGGTGGTCTTGCCGTGGTCAACGTGAGCGATAATGGCAACGTTGCGCAAATCGTTACGAACCATAAATTTCTACCTCTCTATTTAAAAAGACTCATAAAAAACGAACGAACGTCATACAATCCTAAGTTTATAACAGAACAGGGTGGTTTGTCAAGATTGTATAAAAATTTTTTCTGCAATTCAGCATTATGCCCGTAAACTTCCCGCAGATTTGTGCGGCGTGTACCTTAAAAATATGCTATACTAAAACCATAAAACGAACCGGAGGTGTTTTGCATTGAAGCTGACATTTTTAGGCGCGAACCACGAGGTGACCGGCAGCTGCACCATGCTGGAAGCGGCAGGGCAGCGTTTCCTCATCGACTACGGCATGGAGCAGGGCAAGAATGTGTACGAAAACCAGCCCTTGCCCGTAGCCCCCGGCGAGATCGACTTTGTGCTCATCACCCATGCCCATATCGACCATACCGGTCTTTTGCCGCTGCTGGCGCACAACGGCTTCCGTGGCAGGATCTATGCCACCATCCCCACCGTGGAGCTGTGCGGTATCATGCTGCGGGACTCGGCGCATATTCAGGAGTTTGAAGCCGAGTGGAAAAACCGCAAGGGCAAGCGCTCCGGCGCAGAGCCGGTGGAGCCCATGTACACTGTGCAGGATGCCGAGGCCGCCTGCCGCCTGTTCCGGGGTGTGGAGTACGGCAAGCGTATCGAGCTTGCCCCGGGCATCGAGGCACGGTTCGTGGACGTGGGGCACCTGCTGGGCTCTGCCAGCATCGAACTGTGGATCACCGAGGGCAGCACCACCACAAAGCTGGTGTTCTCCGGCGATATCGGCAATCTGGAGCAGCCCATCATAAAGGACCCTACCTACATCCAACAGGCAGACTATGTGTTCATGGAGTCCACCTACGGTGACCGCAACCACGACCCCCGGCCGGATTATGTGGCAGAGCTGGCAAAAATCTTGCAGCGCACCTTTGACCGGGGCGGCAATGTGGTGGTGCCTAGCTTTGCCGTGGGACGCACGCAGGAGATGCTGTATTTTTTGCGGGAGATCAAGGAAAAAGGGCTGGTCAAGGGGCATGGCAACTTCCCGGTCTACATCGACAGCCCACTGGCCACCGAGGCCACCCGCATCTTCCGGGATACAGACCCCGACTGCTTTGACGCCCAGACCCGCGCTTTGCTGGAAAAGGGCATCGATCCCATCAACGTGCCGGGGCTGCGCATCAGCGTGACCAGCGATGACTCCCGCATGATCAACACCGACCGCACGCCCAAGGTCATCCTGTCCGCCAGCGGCATGTGCGAAGCCGGACGCATCCGCCACCACCTCAAGCACAACCTGTGGCGGCCGGAATGCACGATCCTGTTCGTGGGCTTTCAGGCCGTGGGCACCTTGGGGCGCACCCTCATCGAAGGGGTGGACTCGGTCAAGCTGTTCGGTGAGCCCATCGAGGTAAAGGCCGAGATCTGTCAGCTGACCGGCATGTCCGGCCACGCGGACAAGGACGGTCTGCTGCGCTGGGTGAACGCCTTTACGGAAAAGCCCCGGCGGGTGTTCGTGATCCACGGCGAGGACGAGGTGGAGAACCGCTTTGTGGACACCCTGACCGAGCAGGGCTTTACCGCCTGTGCACCCTACAATGGTGCGCAGTGGGCCATCGGTGCCGAGGGTGCAGTCTGCCTGCAGGAGGGCACAAAGGTCCGTGTGGAGCAGAGGACAGGCGAGGGTGCAAACCGCGCCGCTACCGTGTTCCAGCGGCTGCTCAGCGCCGGCAAGCGCCTGCTGCGGGTCATTGAGCACAACGAGGGCGGTGCCAACAAGGATCTGGCCAAATTTGCCGACCAGATCAACGCTCTGTGCGACAAATGGGACAGGTAATGCTGCGGCCTTTTGCAGCAGAGCAGCCCGGGAAAAACGCAGCAGCGTCAAAAGCTTGCAGGTGCACTGCGCCGCTGAAAAAAGAGGAGAGATTTTTGTAAAAAACCGTTGACAAGCGTCCCACCAGCTGGTATAATAACCCATGTCGTCAGGCATGAAGCCAAGCATCTGGGGGTTTAGGA
>ERZ791629.796-NODE-796-length-10228-cov-4.23631_pt1 | contig 10228 bp, 7 predicted proteins | sample MGYA00510057_ERZ791629 | MGnify/ENA primary metagenome ERZ791629 (study PRJEB30046, sample SAMN00715161) | human gut metagenome | study: EMG produced TPA metagenomics assembly of the A metagenome-wide association study of gut microbiota in type 2...
CCACGCCGTCACGGTGTTTGAACGCGCCGACCGCGTGGGAGGCCTTTTGATGTACGGCATCCCCAACATGAAGCTGGACAAGGCAGTCATCGAGCGCCGGGTCAAGCTGATGCAGGCCGAAGGTGTTGTGTTCCGCACCGGCATGGATGTGGGCGGTGCCGTGCCCGCCGAGCAGCTGCTGGCAGATTTTGATGCCGTAGTGCTGTGCTGCGGCGCAAAAAAGCCCCGCGACCTGAACGTGCCCGGCCGGGACGCCAAGGGCGTGCACTTTGCGGTGGACTACCTGACCAGCGTGACCAAGAGCCTGCTGGACTCGGGTTTTGCAGACGGCAAGGCCATCAACGCAGCCGGCAAAAATGTGCTGGTCATCGGCGGCGGCGACACCGGCAACGACTGTCAGGGCACTGCTCTGCGGCAGGGCTGCACCGACCTGATGGCACTGGAAATGATGCCGCAGCCCCCTGTCGAGCGCACCGCCGCAAACCCGTGGCCGGAGTGGCCCCGGGTGCTGAAGGTGGACTACGGCCAGACCGAGTGCATTGCCAAGTTCGGCAAGGACCCGCGCGTGTACCAGACCACCGTCAAGGAGTTTTTGAAGGACGAGGCCGGTAACCTGACCGGTGCCGTCATCAGCTGCCTGAAGCCGGAGCGCGACCCCGAGACCGGCCGCACCAGCATGGTGCCCACCGGCAAGGAATTTACCTACGACTGCCAGCTGGCGTTTATCGCCGCAGGCTTTACCGGCTGCGAAAACTACACAGCCGATGCCTTTGGGGTGGAGCTGACCGCCCGGGGCAATGTAGCCGACCACAGCTTTAAGACCAACGTGGACAAGGTATTCGTCTGCGGCGATATGCGCCGCGGCCAGAGCCTTGTGGTGTGGGGTCTGCGCGAGGGCCGCGATTGCGCCGCCGAGGTGGACCGCTGCCTAATGGGCTACTCGAACCTTTAATTTGCCATTCTCTTTCCTATCCTAAACAAGCAGAAGCGGGAGCCCGTTCAAGGCTCCCGCTTCTGCTTTTGTTGTATGCTGTTTAATTGGTATCGTATTCCGGCTCTGTACTGCCCTCCGGGGGCGTTTCCGGGGTGGTAGGCTCGGTAGCGGCAGGCTCCTCCGGGGTGGCAGTGATCTGCACACTGGGGTCTGCGGCGATATACACAGTGATCACCGTGCCCACCGTGACCATGGCGCCCTCTTCCTCGCTGGCAGAGACCACACAGCCCGTAGCGTAGGAGCCATCATTCACCACCATAAAGCAGCTGGCCACAAGCCCCCGGCTGCTCAGGATCTCAATAGCCTTATCCTGCGATGCACCGACGATCTTGGGCATCTCCACCTTCTCCGGGCCCTGACTGACCACGATCTGGATCACCTCGCCGTTCTCCATCATCTCGCCGGCCTCCGGCTCCTGCCGGATGATCTGTCCGGAAGGCACGGTATCGCTGTACTCCAGCACCGCCCGGAACAGGTACATACTGGTGTACTCGCGGTTATTCTTGATTTGTTCGTAGTCGATGCCCACAAAGTTGGGCACAAGGTTCTGGGGCTTCATTTCCTCGCTGCTGGCAGCTTCCGAGCTCGGCTCCGAAGAGGGAGTTTGTTCCTCCTTGCTGCTCACGATGCCCCACAGGGTGAGCAAGATCAAAACGGAAAGCAGGATCAGAATGCCCGCCAGCAGCCCTTTCAAACTGAGCAGGTGTTCCCTGCCCTGCCCGCTCTGCTCTGTCCGCGCCGGATGCATCGGGGTCTCCGGCTTCATGGTGCGGGTCAGCTCGGCGGTATATTCCTTGGAAGAAAGCGCCTGATACAGCTGCGGCACGGTCTGGATGCGCTCCATGACCTTGAGCCGCAGCCCCAGCTGCAATACATCGGAAACATAGGCCGGTACGGCAGGCTCTACGGTGCGTGCCCGGGGGTTAGAGTCCGACACCACACGCTGGGCAGCGGGCATGGGTGCCTGCCCGCACACCATGCGGTAAAAGACGGCGGCAAGGCTGTATTCGTCGGTGTAGCGCCCCTCAAACTCGGCGGTAGTATACTGCTCCGGCGCGGAGTAACCCTCGTACAGCTGCTCGTGCAGACCGCTGCCTGCGGTGCGCAGACCCACGGTGGCGTACCCGGCCAGACGACAGCGGCCATCCGACATTACCCGGATATTCTCCGGGCAGATGCCGCGGTGCACCAGCCCTGCCTTGTGCATGGCCGCCACGCCCTCAAACACCGGGCGCAGCATGGCGCAGGCCTCCTCTGCCTGCACCGGAGCGGGACGATTTTCCAGCCATTGCTCCAGCGGGGTGCCGCCTAAGTTTTCCAGCACCGCATACACGGTGTTGTTGGCTTCCACCACATCCAGCACGGCCTCCAGACCGCTGGCGGGGGTAATGCGTTGGATGGCGCGGTACAGGTCTGCAAAGTCCATGCGGGTGGTCTTGAACAGCACTTCACTGCCCTGCTTGGGGCGCAGGACGCAGTCCGCACCCCGCTCCGCAGAAAGGGTGACGGGCAGGTACTCCTTGATGGTCACCCGGAAAGCGCCCAGATTCTCCACGCCGCTGTACAGCACGCCCTCGCCGTCCAGACTGCGCATCTCGCCCACCGTGTAGCGCCCGGCCAGCACCGTACCCACCGGCAGACAGCCCGCCGGGTTGCATTCCTCTAAGATCTTCCCACAATGGGGGCAGACGGTCGCCGCAGGCGGCAGTTCCCCCATGCAGAACGGACACAGGCGTTTTTGCTCCATAGTGTTCTCTCCCCTTCCAAACTTCTATACATTTTATTGTATCATAGTGTTCCCCGCCGTGCAAGCTGTCCGCATTTTGGTGCACACGCAAAAAAGACCGGGGCCCGCAGCCCAAAGGGCTGACAGGCTCCGGTCTTAAAGATGCAAGGGGTTTCCCTTATGCTGCGCTTAGTGGATGAACACAGGGCCCAGCGGGTTTGCAATGGGACTTACATAGCCGCCCAGCAGCTTGGGGATAGCAAGGCTGATGTCGGGGATGTAGGTCAGCAGCAGCAGTGCAATGAACATGCACAGGTAGAACGGCAGGGTCGCCTTGACTACCTTCTCCATGGGACGCTTTGCAACGGCAGAGCCGATGAACAGAACGGAGCCAACGGGAGGAGTCAGCAGACCGATGCCGCAGTTCAGAACCACGATGATACCGAACTGGATGGGATCGATGCCGATGGAGGTGGCGATGGGCAGCAGGATGGGGGTAGCGATCAGGATGATGGGAGCCATATCCATGATCATGCCCAGCACCAGCAGGATCAGGTCGATGAGCAGTGCAATGATGTAGGGGTTATCGGTGAGGTCGGTGATGGCGGTTGCTGCCAGATCAGGCACATGCAGCATGGTCAGGCAGTTGCCGAACACTGCAGAGGTAGCGATCAGGATCAGCACGATGGACAGGGTGTTGACGCACTCGTCCAGAGCGTGCCACACGCCCTTCCAGTCCAGACCCTTATAGACGAACACGGAAACGAGCAGAGAGTAGATAACAGCGATAGCAGCGGACTCGGTAGCGGTAAACACACCGCCGACAACGCCGAACACCACGATGATGACAGCGGCCAGTGCCCAGATGGAAGTGCCCAGCTGCTTGACAAAAGCCTTGATGCTGAAGGGATCACCCTTGGGGTAGTTGCGCTTGACCGAGATGATGTAGGAGCCGATCATCAGCACGATAGCCAGCAGAGCGCCGGGCAGGTAACCGGCCAAGAACAGGCTGCCCACGGAGATACCACCGGCGGTGGTAGCGTAGATGACCATGTTATGGCTGGGGGGAACCAGCAGACCCTCGCAGGAGGAGGTGATGGTAACAGCGGTGGAGAAGTCTGCACCGTAGCCCTGATCCACCATCATGGGGATCATGATAGAGCCGATGGAAGCGGTATCGGCGGAAGCGGAACCGGAAATGCCGCCGAAGAAGTAGGAAGCCACGATGTTGACCATGGCCATGCCGCCGCGCATCCAGCCCACGCAGGCGTCAGCCAGTGCGATCAGCTTTTCAGAGATGCCGCCGGAGCCCATGAGCACACCCATGGTGATAAAGAACGGCACAGCCATCAGGCTGAAGGAAGAAATGCCCTTGACCATCAGGCGGCAGACGTCGGTCAGTGCCTGACCCTGCACCAGCATGCACAGCACGCTGGACAGACCAACGGCGTATGCAATGGGGAAGCGCAGGAAGATCATAACAAAGAAGCTGACAAGAAGGACAATGATTGCCAGTGTCTGAACTGTCATATTACATTTCCTCCTTTACAAAAAAGCTCTTGATATGGTTATACAGCGACTCGATCTCGAAGATGATCATGGCAACACCGGCCAGCGGCACCGGGAAGTACATCCAGAAGCGGCTCAGCCAAGGCATGGAAACATAGAAGCCACGGCCGCCCAGCGTGGTGGCGTAGTTCCAGCCGACCGCCATCATCACCACACCAAGGATCATCACGGCCACGTCAGACAGGATGTCCAGCGCCTTGACCACTTTCTTGGGCAGGTACATATCAAAGGCAGTCATGCGGATGTGTGCGCCGCGGCGGATGGCCAGCGCAGCGCTCAGCACAGCCATGTAGCTCATGCAGGTCAAAACGACCTCCTCAGACCAGGAGGGGTCCGGAATAAAGGGGACGTAACGGCCAATGACCGACATCGTGGTAATGAGGATATCTGCGATCAGCAGGATCTTGCAGATGAACAGAACCACCTTGTAGGTAAAGTCGTACGCCGGTCTGATCTTATCCAGAGTGGTAAAGATTTTCGGCATAGAAATTCCTCCATATAAAAGCCCGGCGAAGCCTGCGGGCGTATTCCCGTGGGCCCCCGCCGGGCAATGTACTACCTAGATTGGATGGAAAGCCAGCTTATGCCTTCATGTCCAGCAGCTTCTGGTACAGCTCAGCCTGATCAGAGGTGTTGTCCTTGATGACCTTAGCGCAAGCTTCCTGCCAGGGAGTCTTGTCGTCCACATCCACAACGTTGCAGCCGGAGGAGCGCAGCTCTTCCAGAACCTTGTTCTCAGCGGTCTCAGACAGATCAGCGTTGAACTTCTGGGTGTCGGCAGCAGCAGCCATAACAGCAGCCTGCTGGTTAGCGGTCAGCTTGCCCCATGCGTTGTCGGTGATAACAGCCTGCACAGCGCCCAGAGTGTGGCCGTCCAAGATCAGGTTGTTAGCAACCTCGGGGAAAGCGTTGGACTTGTAGTTTGCGATGGGCTGCTCAGCGCCATCCACAACGCCGGTCTGCAGTGCGCTGTACAGCTCGCCGAATGCAACGACGGTGGGGTTAGCGCCCAGACCCTCGACCATGCCGTTCATAACGGGGTCGTTGGACACACGCAGCTTCATGCCCTTCAGATCATCGATGGTTGCAACGGGCTTGACGGTGAAGAAGTGACGGAAGCCCTCCTCGCCGTAGAACAGGCCGCGAACGGGCAGGCCCAGCTCCTGGGGCTCGTTCAGGAACTCAGGAGCCAGATCGCTGTTGGCAAAGTTCCAGAAGTGAGCGCGGTTGTTGAAGGTAAAGGGGATGGACAGCAGCTTAGACTTGTTGCAGCCGTAGCTGGTCAGAGCGAAAGCAGAGATACGGCTGATGTCGATGGAGGTAGAACCGCCCAGAATAGCGTCCAGAACGTCGTTCTCAGAGCCCAGAACACCGGAAGCCTGCACATCGACGACCACAGAACCGCCGCTCAGCTCCTCGACCTTCTCCTTGAAGTGAGAACCGGTCTGGCCAACGATGGTATCCAGCGGGTTGACCTCGGCGTAGACCAGAGTCACCTTGGGATCGCTGGCAGCAGCAGCTGCATCACCGGCAGCAGCAGAAGCAGAAGCTGCGGTAGAGGTGGAAGCAGCGGTAGAAGTAGAGCCGCTCTTGGAACCACCGCAGGCGGTCAGAGCAACAGCAGCGGTAGCTGCACCGGCAACAGCCATAAAGCTACGACGAGAGATCATTTTCATAGGAATCGTCCTCCTTAAATAATTGTGAACTTCTCCGGGCGCACAGGTGCCGGAGCTTTCGTTCATTGACTGTACACACTTTAGCAAATTTTCCGAAATGAAACAAGAGCTTTCGAAAAATGTCCTGTTTTTCGAAAGAATGTCAAGATAGATTTTGCCATATTGCACAACCGTTTTCTGTCTTGTTTGTGCAACACTGCCGACCGGTTGGATACATTCCTGTATTCACAGCACAAAACAACACCCCGACAAATGTCCGTCCGGGCATCCATCGGGGTGTCTTTTTCAGCTTTTCTGTATCCGGTCGATCAGTTCCTGCTGGGCAGAGAAGCCATCGTACATGGGCTGCACCGCTGCGCGGAAGCGGGCTTTTTCGGCCTCGTCCAGCTCGGTGACGCAGATGCCCCGCTTGCGCATATTCTGCTCTGCGTTCGCCTCCCGCCGTGCCCAGAGCTCCCGCTCTGTCTGTGCGCTCTCCCGGGCGCAGGCACGGATCACCTCCGGGAAGCTCTCGTCCAGCGCGGCAAGCTTTTCCATCACCGCCGGGCTGGCCAGCTGCACCTCCGGCACCCGGGTGTGTTCGTCCTTCAGGAAAAAGGGCGCCACCTCGTAGTGTCCCATCACTTCGTAGCTGGGCCAGTTGTTCTCTGCCCCGTCGATCTCGGCGTTATGCAGGGCGGCATACACCTTGCTGTACACCACCTGCGCCGGCTTTGCGCCCAGTGCGGTGATCATGTCGCTCATCATGTCCGACTCCTGCACCCGGATGGTCAGCCCCTGCAAATCATCCAGCCCGGTCACCTTTTCCCGGGTGTAGAAGCTGCGCACACCGGCGTCGAACCACGAAAGCCCTACTAAGTCCATCCCGTCCAGCATGGCCAGAAACTCATCGCCGATGCCGCCGTCCAGCACCCGCCACATCTGCTGGGCATCGCTGTACAGGTAAGGCAGCTGCAACACGCTGAGCTCCGGCTCGTACTCTGCCAGCTGGCTCAGGGACACGCGGGAAAAATCCACCCCGCCGAACTGCATCTGCTGGATGACGCTCTGCTCCGCGCCCAGCTCTGCCCCGCTGTAAACCAGCACCTTTACCCGGCCGCCCGTGCGCTGCGCCACAAGCTCGGCAAAGGCTTTTGCCGCCTTGCTGGTGGGGTAGTCCTCCGGCTGATTCTCCGCATAGCGCAGGATAAGCGGCTTCTCCTGCTGCGAAGAAGCAGACTGCACCGTGCAGCCTGTAACTGCCAGTGCCGGGGCTGCCGTAAGCAGACGCAGCAGCTGACGGCGGGTCACAGCCGCGCCTCCCGGGCTGCCTTTGCCGCTTCCTTCCGGTACTGGGTGGGGGTCATGCCGGTGCGCTTTTTAAAGGCGCGGGCAAAGTAGCTGGCGTCCTCGTAGCCCACCATGGAGGCCACCTCCGCTGCGGAGCGGAAGGGGTCGGCCAGCAGTTCTTTAGCTGCGTTGATGCGCAGCTCGGTCAGACAGTCCAGAAAATTCATCTTCTGGTATTTTTTGAACTGCGCCGAAAGGTACGCCGGGCTGATGTGCAAAATTTCGCTCACGCTGTCCAGCGAGAGGTCGGCCATATAGTTATCTTCCATATACTTGCGCACATGGTCCATCACCAGTGCGTTGCGGTCGCTCTCCCCTTCCCCGGCGGGCTCGGTCTCCTGCTCCGGGGCGGCCGGAGCCAGCTCGGCCAAGCGGCGGCGGGCCTCGATCTGCCGGATAGCGCGGCGGATGGCGGCCTCGGTCTCGTCCGGGTCCACCGGCTTCAGCAGATAGTCGCAGGCACCCAGATGCACCGCCTCGTGGGCGTACTGGAACAGGCTGTACGCCGTGATAAAGATCACCTTGCACTCCGGCCGCTGCTCCAGCACCGCGCGGGCGGCATCCAGGCCGTTCATGCCCGGCATCTCGATGTCCATCAAAATCAGGTCTGCTTCCCAGAGCACGGCGGTGTCGGCGGCTTTGCGGCCATTTTCCGCCATCTCCACCGTCACCTCATGCTCGAACCGGCGCATGACGATATCCGCCAGCGCCTCCCGCTCCATCCTCTCATCATCCGCGATCAACAGACGAATCATTCCTCAAATTCCTCCTCATTCTCCACCAGCGGCAGATACAGGATCACCGCAGTTCCCCGCCCCGGCCGGGAGCGCACCACCACCCGGCAGCGGGCATCCAGCAGCCGCAGACGGGCAGCCACATTATAAATACCGATATGCTCCCAGCGGGGCGCGGGCTGCTCCAGTGCCGTGCGCAGCTGCTGCAGCTGCTCCGGCTCAATGCCCATGCCGTTGTCCAGTACCCGGATGCACAGCAGACCTTTTTCCCGCAGGGGGATCATGCGGATGCGCACCACGCCGCCCTCTTCCTTGGGGCAGATGCCGTGCTTGAAAGCGTTTTCCACGATAGGCTGCAAGATAAAGGACGGCACCATAGTCTCGGTCAGATCCAGCGAGTCCGAGAACGCCCACTCCATCTGCACCCGGTCGCCAAAACGCACATGGTAGATGGAATAGTACTCGTCCACAACGCGCACCTCCCGGGAGAGGGGCACCTGCTCATCGTTGCTCATCAGGCTGTAACGCAGCAGATGGGAAAGCGCCATGATGAGCGCCTGCGTGCGGTAGGCGGACTCTGTGCCCGCCATCTGCTGGATGACGTTCAGGGTGTTGAACAAAAAATGCGGGTCGATCTGGCTGCGCAGCTGCTGTAACCGACTGCGCTCCATGCGGTTCTGCAGTTCCAGCGCCTCGGTCTTTTGGCGATGCAACTCCCGCTCGATCTCGTTTTTCTCCTGTAAGGTGCTCACCTGCTGCGCCATAGAGTGCTTCATGCGGTTGAAGGACTCCGCCAGCTGGCCGATCTCCGGCTGCTTGGGCAGCGGGATGTCCGGGGTATCGAACTGGCTGCGGCTGATAGCGCGGGAGGCCTCGATCATCTGAGACACCGGAGTCAGCAGCTGCATGACCATCAGACCGGAGGCGCAGCCCAGCGCCACGCACAGTGCCACCACCACGATCTGCATCAGGGCGATCCGCTCGCCCAGCTCCGAGATCTCGGTGTAAGTAGTCTGGGCATCTAGGATCGAGGCTTTCAGCAGCTGCATGGTGTACTGGCTCAGATACCCACCGCAGACCGAGACCTTGTTGTAGTACAGCTGGGAAGCCTTTGCTTCCTGCCCACTGGAAAGGTAGCCTTCCAGCTCTTCCAGCAGGGTGTTGTAGCTGCCGTAGGTGGTCTCCACCGCGCCGTACAGCACCCACTGCTCATCGCTGACGTTCTGCAAGCCGTCCATATTGGATCGGATGCGCCACAGCCATGCGTTGCTGGTGGAGCAGGCTGCCTGAAGCTTTTCCAGCATTTCCTCAGTCTCGCCGTTCTCCCAGCGGTACGCTTCCAGAATGCTGATGGAGCTTTCCACACCGCCCTGAAAGCGGCTGATGGCGTTAAAGTTGCCCATCTGGTCGTCCTGCACCTGCTGCACCGCCCGTGCCTGATAGCCGTTCAGGGCAAGCTGCAATGCAAAGGCCGCAAAAAATGCTGCCAGACACAGCACCATGCGCTGCTTGAGCGTAACGCTGTGCTTCCAGTTGCGCTTTTCCATGCAAGGCTTCCCCCTTTTTCGTAAGGTGTATCTGAAAACAAAGAAAATGACGAATATTTCGCAAGCACAAGCGGGATTTAAGGCAAATAGCCGCAGGAATCCTTTGTGGATTTCAAGGCTGATTCACGCAAAATCCAGCTGTGCTTGTAGAAATAGACTAAATTTTCGACTTTTCAGATACACCCCAGATAATATCTTATTTTACCACGCCTTGCGGGCGGTTTGCAAGCCGGATGCACCGCCGCCGATGCATCTTTTGCTTGCTTCTTGCCGGTAAATGTGGTACTATGCCCAAAAAGGAGGGTAACTTTATGACCCAGAATGTTTGCGTTTCCGTTCAGATGGATGAAAAAAGCTTTCACGATTTTGCATCTTTTGACCTGCTGCGCCACAACAAGGGCTGGCAGCGTCCGGCGGTGTTCACCGCCATTCTGCTGGTGTGTGCCGGCATCTGCCTGAGCCAGATCGGCAAGCGGGAGGGTGCCGGGCTGCTGACCGCCGTGCTGGCCATCGTAGCCATCGGTCTGCCCGCCGTATACTTCGGCACCTTCTTTGCCAACCTCTCCAAGCAGATCAAAAAGCTGGGTCTGCCCCGCCCCTTCTACCGGCTGGAACTGGACGCCGCCGGGCTTTCCTTTTTGTTTGCGTGCGTG
>ERZ791629.799-NODE-799-length-10184-cov-13.5278_pt1 | contig 10184 bp, 9 predicted proteins | sample MGYA00510057_ERZ791629 | MGnify/ENA primary metagenome ERZ791629 (study PRJEB30046, sample SAMN00715161) | human gut metagenome | study: EMG produced TPA metagenomics assembly of the A metagenome-wide association study of gut microbiota in type 2...
ACCCCACCTGCCATAAGCTGTTTTATCCCCAATTAGGTGTAAAACTCTGCTCGATGGCGGGCGGCGGCGTACAAAAAATCTATATGGTGTTTTTAAGAGAACCGTCCCGGCGGGACAGGTCAGGCAGTGACCTGTTCCACCTCTGGGATGGGTTTGAGATTAAAATGAATTTCGATAGAAATGTGTCTTGTTTTATCTTCGTCAATGCGCTCATGCACGACGATTTCTTTGATTAAGCGGTTGAGGGTGGCTGCGTCCAGCTCTGTGATATTGGCGTATTCCTGAATGGCTTCCACCCATTGTTTTGCGTCATTGGCAAGCTGGACTTCATCGGACAGCCGCTTTCTGCCCTCGGACACTTTTGCTTTAAGCTCCGCTTGCTCGGTCTGTGTCTTTTCCAGCATGGTGTTGAAATTCTGTTCACTGATACGCCCTGCAATCATATCCTCATAAAGCCGCATTACCATTTTGTCCAGAACCTCAATCCGTTCCTCGTCCCTTGTGAGGGAGCGTTCCATTGCTTCCCGCTGTTCCCGCTGCTCGGCTTCACAGGTATTGGTCAAGCGGTCGGCAACCGCTTCCCCGTCCATCAGGGCGGCTCTGGCACATTCCCGGATTTTCCGCAGCACATGGCTGTAAAGGGTGTCATAATCAATCCGGTGCTGGGTGCAGTGGTTCTTTCCAAAGGCATTGTAGGTTTTGCAGGAGTAAATCTGCTGGGGATGTTTTGCGTTTGTGTAGCGTATCGTCAGTGACTTCCCACACTCACCGCATTTTATCAGTCCGGCAAACAGGCTGATTTCATTGGTCTGCCCCGGACGCTGGCGGGATTTCAGCTTGTTCTGCACAATGTCAAAGCTCATGCGGTCAATCAGCGGTTCATGCTGTCCCTCCACCACAATCCAGTCCTCCGGCTTCTTTTCCCCAATCGTGCCGATTTTGAAACGGTAGTCCTTTTTCTGGGAAGCAATCGCCCCGGTGTAGACGGGATTCATCAAAAGGTCTTTGATAACGGAGAAGTCCCACATATACCGCCCGTTTTCCGGGTCTTTCTTTTCCCATTTGGTGCGGGTATTGCGAAGCCCCCGTTCCCGGTTCCACCATGTGGGGCAGGGGATTTTTTCTTCCTCCAGCCGTCTGCGGATATAGTTCGGACCATGACCGTTTAGGGCATATCCGAAAATCAGCCGCACAATCGGGGCGGTTTCCTCGTCAATGAGCAGATGGTTTTTGTCCTCCGGGTCTTTCCGATACCCGAACGGGGCAAGACACCCGGTAAACTGTCCTTTCTGCGCTTTCAGAAGATAAGAGGAATGGACTTTCTTGGAAATATCCTTGCTGTACATCTCGTTCAGGATATTCTTGAACGGGGCAATATCGTTGTTATCCCGCAGGGTGTCGATACCGTCATTCATGGCGATATAGCGGACACCGTTTCTTGGGAAAAAGTCCTCAATCAAATGCCCGGTTTGCAGATAGTTCCGCCCCAGTCGGCTGAGGTCTTTCGTGATGACAAGGTTGATTTGCCTGCGCTCAATGGCTCTCAACATTCTCTGTAAATCAGGACGCTCCATATTAAGACCTGTGAAGCCATCGTCCTGATAGACTGCCACAACCTCCCATCCCTGCTTTTCGCAGTATTTTTCCAGCATATCCCGCTGGTTGGCGATACTGGCACTTTCGCCTTGCAGGTCATCGTCCTTTGACAGCCTGCAATAGACCGCCGCACGATAGCCCCCGGCAAGTGCCGAACCGATTGTTCTGTATTCCATTTCGTTCATCATAGCCATTTACCCACACAATCCAGACGGTATCTGGCTCTTTTGAACCTCATCTTCATTATAGCCTATATCTTTCTTTTTAGCAAGATATTCTTTTGTATTTGTTTTACCGTATTTCTGGGAAATCAGACTGACGAACACATCGGTTGCGTCCAGTTCCCCGTCAAATACAGTGGTCACATGAATCTCTGTTTTGTTTTTTGCCATAGGCAGTTATCCTCCATACATGAAAATAGCCAGACAGAGGGTGTCGGCAACGAAGTCCGGCAACGGGCTTCAAAAGACCTTGCAAACAATCTCAATCTGGCGATGGTTACTATTTATACTTTTCTTTTATTTTTCTGTTGTTTTGGTTGTTATAAGGGAGAAAAGCCCGGAAATAAGGGGTTTTCCCCGGCAACCGGCTCGGCAACGGGATAGCAACAGGGGGTGCAACGGGCGGTCATTTTCAGAATGGAAGCTCCATCTGTTCTGTGACCTCCACAAAACCATCCATCGTTTTTTCAGACGGGTTGCCGGAGTCCGTTGCCGGGTTTTCACGCTCCCAGCCCTTTTGTCTGCCATATTCTGAAAACATTCTTGGGTTCGGGAAGTACCGCCAGCCAGAAATGCACTGGTTCATAATCTCGTTGATTTCCCGGATTTCCCATTGCTTCGGCTCGTCAAAGGCATGGTTCAAGGCTTCCTTATAGAGCTGCTTGGAGCAGACCATGCTCCCGGTGTACTTATCAAGATACGCCTGTATCATCCCGGCTTTGGTGTCCTCCGGCATAAAATCCCGCTGGTGTTCTTTGAGATACCGCTGCATGGCAGGGCTGAAAGCCAGCTTGAACCTGCCGCTTCTGTAAATTTCCATCGCTTCTGCCCACATCTGCTCGATATAGGCTCTGGAAGCGGCTTCGTCCTCCAAAATGTGAACCTCGGCTTGCTCCGGGTACACCATGACGGGGATAAAGCGGCGGTTGCCGGAACGGTCAAGGGGCAGGAAGTCAAGGGCATTGGAAGTGCCGCCAAACACGCACTGACGGGGGCGGTCTGCTGGGTGGGTTTCATAGGGTATCTTGTAAACCTCTTTCTGTCGGCTTAAAAATGACTTGATTTCCTCAATGCTCTTGGCGTTTGCGGTTGCCATCATTTCCGACATTTCGATAATCCAGTGACCTTGCAGCTTACGGTACACATTGTCATCGTCCAGCTTCCGCAAATCATCGGAGAACCACTCGTCCCGGACTGCCAGCAGACGGAAGAAGGTGGACTTTCCAGCCCCCTGACCGCCTACCAGACAAAGCATGATTTCAAACTTGCACCCCGGCTGAAAGGCTCGTGAGATTGCACCCAGCAGGAACAGCTTCAACGCTTCATAGGTGTAATCGTCTGCGTCAGCCCCCAGAAAGTGCCGCAGACAGAAACGGATTCGTTCTGTCCCGTCCCACACAAGGGCACTTAGGTAGTCCCGGATGGGATGGTACTTGTTTTCATTCGCCACAATCCCGATGGCATTATCAATCTTTTTCTCATTGGTAAGCCCATAGGTTTCTTCCAGATAGAGAAGCAGATACTTCATATCCGTATCGTTCAGGGCTGTGCTTTCTCTGTGAAAACCGATGGGCTTTATGATGTCCTTGCGGTCGGTCAGGATGTTGTATGCGATAGCCCCGGAAAGCAGAGGGTCACGCTGGAATACGGTCAGGCAGTTCCGTATGCTCTGGCGGACACCGCCTTTCTCGGTGGTTTCCAGCCCCGCCTTGATTTCCTCAATGCTCTGGGGCGGCTGCATGGCGTTCATGGTGTTTTTTAGTTCTTGCTGCGTCTGCGGCTGCAAGCTCTGCCATTCGCTGTTCAAGCTGTATCACATCCTTTCCGTAGTCCGCAATCAAAGCCGCTTTTTCCTCTGTCTCCCCGAACAGCAGCACATCCAGCAGATATTCCACATGGGCTTGCTTTTGTAAGGCTTCCACAAACCGGGGATGAAAGGCTTCCTCTGGGGAGTGCGGGGCATATTCCGTTCTCCATGCCCGAAGCAGGTGGAGATAATCGGCAAGGATACGGAAGCAGCGGTTCTTTGCTTCCTGAAACTGTTCCTCCGGGGATTTCTGCTGGGGCTTGGGCTTTTTTGCCTTTCCCGGCGGTTTCCAGTCCTCATAGGAAAGCCCAAAGTCATTTGCCAGTTGTACGGCGGCTTCTTTCTTTGCCAGCCCATACAGGGCGGCGGCAAAATCAATCACATCCCCATCCGCACCGCAGCCGAAGCAGTGGTAACGCCGATCCAGCTTCATGCTTGGGGTTTTATCATTATGGAACGGGCAGCAAGCCATCCCGTTCCGACCTACATGGATTCCATAATGCTCCGCAGCCTGTCTTGTTGTGACGGACTGCTTCACAGCTTCAAATACATTCAAATCTATCCCTCCTTGAAAATAAGAAAAGCACCTGACATTCTCTGATTGAAAATGGCAAGTGCCTGTTAAAGTTCCATATCCTGTTGTCTGTGTTTCGCCTGTGCCGGGGCGGTTCTTTGAGCCTTTTTCTCGTCTGCCTTATCCTGCAAGACTTCCTTGATGGGCTGCTTCTTGGGCGACTCTTTACTTTCCTCTGTGCCGGGTGTGGCTTTCCGTACCCAGTAGCGGATGTCCCGCAGCTTCTTCAAATCCTCCTGTACCTCGGTCAGTGGTACTTTCAACTCTGCGATTTCTTCCAGAAGCGTTTCCTGCTCCTCTTGCAGCTCCTTTTGGGTACTGTCCTTATCATCTGGGTGCTTGGCAAGGTGGGCGGCGGCTTTTTCATACCGGGCAACCTCCGAGTGTTCCTGTTTGAATTTCTCCTTTGTTTTCTTAAAAAATATCTTCTGGTACTTCTCATAGACAGGCTTACATTCCTTGCAGTCTGTCCGGCTGGCAAGAATCCCGTCAATCACTTTGCTTCGGGCTTCCTTTGGCTTCATCTGATTGCGGTAATCTGCGGCTGATTTCCCGGAAGATTCCAGAAATGCTTCTAAGTCCTCCACAGTGGAAAGCCCCTTTTGCTGGAGATAGGACAGGGCTTCGCTGACTGCCTTTAAGTCCTGTGAAGTCCCCCGATTTTGTCCAGACCTCGTCCAGTCCTTCCGTTCTTCCTTTCGTATCTCCATATATTTCATCAGTAGATTGGGAAGAAGTGTCGCTTCCTCCGCCGCCTTTTGTGCAAGCAGTTCTTTCCGTTTTTCTCCCAGCTCGGTAATCCAGCCTTTGAGGTTTTGGATAAGCTGCCGGATGGACTTCATCAGGCGGTTGGCGGCTCTGATTTCCCGGTTCAGGTTGCCGATGTTCGTCTGGATACCCCGCTTTTCCATCTGCCGGACAGCAGCTCCCTCATGGACAGTAGGGATAATATCAAGCCCCTGTCTGGCATAAGAACGCAAGTCCACACGCTCTGGGCGGTCATTGGCTTCCAGATAGCGGTTCTGGATGACCTCCCATTCATGCCGCCAGATTTCGCAATACTTCTGGTCGTTCCAATCCACCGTATCCTCCTTGTGGCTTTTCCATCTGCCGGACGGAAGTTTTATCCGTTCCCCGTTTTCGTCAAGGTCATAAACCTTGCGGCTCTTGGGAAGCCATTTTCCATGTTCGTCCATTGCCCTCATAGTGAGCATGACATGGGCGTGGGGATTGTGTCCCGGCGGATGGGGGTCATGGATGGCAAAGTCAACAATCATTCCTTTGGAAACAAACTGCTGCTCACAAAACTCCCGGACAAGGACAGCGTACTGGTCAGGCGGTATCTCTCTGGGAATGGTAAGCACCCACCTCCTTGCAAGCTGGGAGTTCCATTGTTTTTCCACAGCTTCGGCGGCGTTCCATAGGGTATTGCGGTCTGCATACTCCGGCGGAGCATTTGCCGGGAGCAGGATTTCATTGTGGACGATACCACGCTTTTCCGGGTAGTGCTTCACTTGCTGGTCGTATTCACAGAACAGCTTTTCGCCACTCTGGTAAGCAGCGGCGGCAACCGCAGACTGCCGCTGGCTGCGCTGAACAATCGTGATTTCGTTGTGTGGACAGGGCATTTCGTGTCCCTCCTTTCGCTAATTGGTGGACGGGGTGGCGTTTTACCACCTCATTTTGGGCAGAAAAAAAGCAGGAGACCTTTTTCAGATTTCCTGCTCGGTGTGCCGCTATGTGGGCGGCGGGTATTTAATTGTAAAAGTTCGGGGCAAGTTGACCCGATGTGAAGCTGACAGTCGAGTAGACTAAGACCTCTCAATCTTAGCCCCTCACAGATCCGTACGTGCGGCTTTCCCGCATACGGCTCCTCGTAGTAACATTCGCTTCAATATAAACAATAGTACGTTTTAGGTTTTGCTAACGGGTAATACTTGAGCATTTCCACAAATCCATTCCATGTGTATGCCCGTCTACAACCTCTCCGATTCATGGCTTTGAATAGAAACTGTTGTACTCTGTGCAGGAATGTTGTTATCTTCCGAAAATTCCATGTAACACCATAATACCGATAGTGTCCAATCAGTTTTACGTTCAACTCTTTAATTATTTCTCGCATTGGTCGATTTCGATTATCGTAAATCCAGTTCTTGTATGCTCTAACCTTTTGCTCAAACTTCTTTCTTGAAGTCTGTACCTTTGGTACGAAACCTCCCTTTCGGGTTTTGCTACAGTAGAAGGTAAATCCCAGAAAATCAAATGTTTCAGGCTTACATTCTCCTCTTGCTCTACGATTCTGCTCTGCAAATCTCCCAAATTCAATCAGTCTGCTTTTACTACTTTCCAGCTCCAGTCCAAACTTTTCCATTCGTTCCTTTAACTCTTTATAGTATCTTTCAGCTTCTGACTTATATTGAAATCCTGCAACAAAATCATCCGCAAAGTTGACGAGAAAACACTCTCCCTGCATTTTCCTTTGCACCACCAGCTTAAACCACAGCGTCAGCACATGATGCATGTATATATTTGCAAGCATCGGACTCATTACTGAGCCTTGTGCCGAACCTTCCTCTGTTGGCTCGAATTTTCCTTGCTCCATTATTCCTGCTTTAAGGTATTTACGTATTAGCCACAATAAGTTCCTATCCTGTATATTCCATTCAAGGAACTTCATCATCCAATCATGGTCGATATGGTCAAAGAAACCTTTGATATCGGCATCTACGATATAGCTGATTTTTCCATAGCTTATCCGTTGGTATACTTCTTTTATTGCTTCGTGACACCCCCTATTCGGTCTGAATCCATACATGCAGTTTAGGAATCTCGGTTCATAAATAGCTCCCAGTATTTTCTTCACTGCCATTTGTACAATCTTATCTTCATAGGAAGCAATCCCTAATGGTCGTTTCTTTCCATTTCCTTTAGGTATATATACCCTCAGTGACGGAAGTGGCTTAAAGGATTTGTTTTTCAACCTCTGTACCAGTTCCTTGATATTTCTATCAAGGTTCTTCCCATACTCATCCTTAGTTACCTTGTCAATTCCGACTGCTTTGTTCCCATCTAATTCCTTATGGCATTGCTTTAGCATATCTTCATTTATCAAGTGGTACACTGATGTAAATATAGGATGTTTTGATGTTGCCGATATCTCAGCTATTCTTACTAATTTCGTTTCCATTATTTCCTCCGTCCCTGAGTACGGATAATGTGTCCTCAGTAAGACCTTTACTATGCAATCCCCTTCCCTCCATCGGCATTGCCCGATTTCTACAGTACTATGGGATTGTCCGACCACCTACCATTCATTTGAAATCCTCCGTTTTCAGTTGCAACTTCATACTCTTCTTCGAGAAATGGCAGGTTCTCCCCAGTTGATGTGTATTCACAATGTAAAACATGATTGGTTCTCTGACTCCGCAGTGCCACATAATACTCGCCATATCGCATTACATGATATTGTCTTCCGCACCAGTTAAGACGTCGACCGACTGAAGTTAACGTTTCGAAGCTCAATCACTATTCAACCCTGCTTTCTTGCTGTCTACGCTTGTCAGATGCCGTTACCGGCATCATCCCAAGACTCGCTATTATCTGGTTGGCTAAACCTTGGATAAACCGGAATCCCACCGGCTTGACTACACACCCTTAGCTGGGCGCACAACTGGAAGTTATTTTACTTGCGTTCTATAAATCCTATGATTGAAAAAATCAATCCTACAATCCCAATTCCGATAACGAGCAGCCCCATTCCTGATGAGCAAAGAGAAATTATAATGGCAAAGAGTAGTATTGCAATACCTAATCCAATTTTCTTCATTGTAAATCCTCCTTTACAAATGCCGATTTGTTGTCATCTTCATTATACTTCATTGGCTATCGAAAAGATAGCATATTTTATGAAACTTGTCGGCTGGGAACAGCTTGCAACGCAAGGTGTCCCCAGATGGCAAGTCCACAAAAGGGTAGCTGGCGGCAGCCAGCGCAGGGGAAGCGTAGCGTCCCCTGTTTGATTTGAAGCAGACCATGACTGCGGAAAATCACAGCCCTCCGGCGAGGAGCCTTCGGAGAACGCAATGCACCAACCTCTGGGTGGTGTATAATTGCGCCCTTAGTAAACTAAGGGGTTTCCGGCTTCTCCCGTTCCAGCAGTTTTTTCAATAGTTCCTGCGTGTCCTGCCTGTGAAAAATGAGTTTCAACAACAGCATGACATCATCATCTGTCAGGCGTTCCGGCTCTTGCAGAAAACTTTCCAGCATACCGCCACGGGTACAGAGCCGGTGCGTCCGTTCCTTTCGGGTAAGCTGTTTCAACTGGTGCTGCAATACCTTTTCATCATTGATGGCTTTCCGCAGTTTCTTTTCGCTTTTCTCCAGCTTCTGGTTTAGCTTTTCCAGCATTGAGGTATCAGGCAAAGGCAGCGTCCTCCTTTCCCGGTATCAGCACATAAATTCGGTTTGGTTCTCCAATGCCCTGACGCACCCGCATGATAAGTCCGGCGATTTCCAGTTCATTCAGAGAACGCTTGACTGTCATGGAGCTGCGGGACAGGACTGCGGCAATGGCTGTAACAGGGAAGCAGACAAACAGGATTCCGTTTTCGTCCTCCTGCCCTTTGGACAGCATAGCGTCCAGCATCTGGCAGTACATGACCTTTGCGGTGCTGCTGACTGGAAATCCTGTCAACGCCCTGGGAAAAGGCATACAGGGCGGCAAGGGTGTGTCTATCGTCATAAATTCAAAATTCATTCGGTGTGTTCCTCCTTTTTCTTTGCTCGTTTGGATAAATAACGGGGGCAGTCAATCACAACCGCCCGGAAGCTCTGCTTGCACCCATGCTGGCATTTCCGGCATAATTCGTTGTAAGTGACACGCCCCCGGTCATTGAGGTAAAAGGAAAGCTCATGCTTCCTCTTTTTGCTCATTCTCGGCATATTGCGCTTCCTCCCGTTTTTGTGTATGGTTTCGGGGCGATTTTCGGCAAAATTACGGTCATAGAGCCGCTTAAAATCTCCCGAAGTATCAGCGATAGGGTAGACTATCCCCCTATCAGATTGTCGTGTTTCGGTATCATTTCGGTGTCAGTTCGCCAGTTCTCCCCGGTGTCGTTCCTCCCCTGAATCTCACAGCGGCGTATCGCTCCCTTTGGTACGCTCGTTTCGGTCAGGGTTCCTCCACATCCCTGCCAAAAGTCATGGCACTACATCGCCGGGGAAGCATATCCCACACAGGCTGGTCATTCGATTGGAATAATCCATCGATGAACTACCTGTATCATAGAACATTTTTGTGCCCTGTGCCGTATATCCACAAAGTAGGAATCAGGGGGAAAATCAGAAATTTCCACGATTGCGGAAAGTGTGATATAATCCAGTTAAACGGCAGAAATAAAACCACCGGAAAGGAGCGTGCGCCCATGAAAGTTGCAACAAGCATACAGGAACGCCTTTGGGAACTCCGCAAAGACAAAGGCTTAAATCTGGAAGAACTATCAAAGCTGACGGGCATTTCTAAATCAGCCCTTGGCAGTTATGAAAAAGAGGATTATAAGGAAATCAATCATGGCAACCTTATCACGCTGGCAGACTTCTATGGGGTTTCCGTCGATTATCTGCTGTGCCGGACAGAGAACAGGGAGCAGATCAACACGCCACTGACGGAGCTGCATTTGAACGATGAGATGGTGGCACTGCTGAAAAGCGGTCGGATTAACAACCGTCTGCTCTGCGAACTTGCCACCCATAAGGACTTTATCAAGTTTCTTGCGGACATTGAGATTTATGTGGACGGGATTGCCACCATGCAAATCCAAAATCTCAACTCCCTTGTTGATACCGTCCGGCATGAAATTATTGAACGGTATCGCCCCGGCGAAGATGACCCGCATTTGAAGGTGCTGCAAGCCGCACATATCAGTGATGATGAGTATTTCAGTCACATGGTTCTGGATGACCTCAACCTGATTATCCGGGATATTCG
>ERZ791629.808-NODE-808-length-10096-cov-3.84006_pt1 | contig 10096 bp, 6 predicted proteins | sample MGYA00510057_ERZ791629 | MGnify/ENA primary metagenome ERZ791629 (study PRJEB30046, sample SAMN00715161) | human gut metagenome | study: EMG produced TPA metagenomics assembly of the A metagenome-wide association study of gut microbiota in type 2...
TCGCGTGCTGGCACGGTTAGAGCCGGAGCAGGTAGCCCAGATGGACGCGCTGCGCGGCGCGCTGATGGATGCCATTCTTGCGGAAAATGCCGCGCGCAACATTAACCCGAAGGGAGAAACGAACCATGACAAAGATCTTTAAGCAGCTGGCCCGGCACTGGGCAGTCTGCCTTGTGGTGTTCGCACTGCTGTTCGTGCAGGCGTACTGCGACCTTGCCCTGCCGGACTACACCAGCAAGATTGTGGACACCGGCATCCAGCAGGGCGGCATTGAAAGCCCCCTGCCCCAGACGGTGCGCCAGAGTACGCTGGACGCGCTGAGCCTGCTGATGAGCGAGGAAGATGCGCAGAAGCTGCAAAACGCCTACCAGTACTATCTGCAGGACGATGGCGTGTTGCAGCTGCGCTCCGACCTGACCGAGGACGAGCGCACCGCACTGGAAGATGCTGTGACCACCCCGGACATCGTGCTGTATATGGCCGCCGCACAGGCCGCCAACACCCCCGCTGGACAGAACAGCATGGGCATGACCGGCCTTGCCGAGACGCCCTCTGCCGCTGCGGACGCGGACACTGAGACCGTCACCCCTACGGCAGCGAATCTGGACACCGTTTGCAGCCAGTTTGCCGCCATGAGCCAAATGCCCGGCTTTGACCGCAGTATGCTGCAAAAGCAGCTGGACGGTGCCATGAGCCAGCTGGACAGCACCCTGCTGGAAAACCTGAAAAGCCAGTCTTTGCTGCTGGTGCAGCTGGAATACGAGGCGCAGGGCGTTGCGCAGGATGTGCAGATGGGTTACCTCTTCCGGGTGGGCGGCCAGATGCTGGCGCTCACCCTGCTGATGGTGGCCGTGGCTGTGGCCGTGGGCTTCCTTGCCTCCCGGGTATCTGCCGCCATCGGCCGCGACCTGCGCCGGGAGACCTTCTCCAGCGTTATCGGCTTTTCCAATGCGGAGATCGAGAATTTTTCCACCGCCTCTCTCATCACCCGCACCACCAACGATATCCAGCAGGTGCAGTTCGTCTGCGTCATCCTGCTGCGCATGGTGGCCTACGCGCCCATTCTGGGCATTGGCGGCGTGCTGCACGTTGTAGGCAGCAGCAGCGGCCTTTCCTGGATCGTGGTGCTGGACGTGGCACTGCTTTTGTTGCTGCTGCTCTTCCTGATGAGCGTTGCCATGCCCAAATTCAAGGTGATGCAGCAGCTGGTGGACCGGCTGAATCTGGTCAGCCGCGAAATTTTGACCGGCATCATGCCGGTGCGCGCCTTCAGCCGCGAAAAGTTTGAGGAGCAGCGCTTTGACAAGGCCAACCGGGAGCTGATGGGCACCCAGCTGTTCACCAACCGCGCTATGGTGGCTATGATGCCCTTTATGACCCTGATCATGAACGGCACCAGCCTGCTCATCGTCTGGTTCGGCGGCAAGGCCATGGATGCCGGCACTATGCAGGTGGGCGAAATGATTGCCTTTATCACCTACACCATGCAGATCGTCATGTCCTTCCTGATGCTGGCCATGGTGGCCGTCATGCTGCCCCGCGCCGGTGTGGCTGCGGATCGTATTGACGAGGTCATCCGCACCAAAGCCTCCATCCACGACCCGGACGAAGCCACCGCAAAAGCTGCACAGGCGCACACCGACTGGCAGGGCGTTGTGCAGTTCGAGGACGTGAGCTTCCATTACCCCGGTGCAGACAGCGATGCGCTGGAACACATCAGCTTTACCGCAAAGCCCGGCGAGACTACCGCCATCATCGGCTCCACCGGCTGCGGCAAGTCCACCCTGCTCAACCTGATCCCCCGCTTTTACGATGTGACCGGCGGCAAGGTGACCGTGGACGGCATTGACGTGCGCGAGATGCCACAGGCACAGCTGCACGACCTGCTGGGCTATGTGCCCCAGAAGGGTGTGCTGTTCAGCGGCACCATTGACAGCAACCTGAAATTCGGCGGCGAGGATATCACCGACGCACAGGTGCACAAAGCCGCCGCCATTGCACAGGCCACTGATTTTATCGAGGCAAAATCCGAAAGCTATCAAAGTCCCATTGCGCAGGGCGGCTCCAACGTATCCGGCGGCCAGAAGCAGCGGCTTTCCATTGCCCGGGCAATTGCCAAAAATCCCAAGGTCTATCTGTTTGACGACAGCTTCTCGGCGCTGGACTACAAGACCGATGTAACGCTGCGCCGCGCTTTGAAGGCACAGACCGACAACGCCACTGTGATCATTGTGGCACAGCGCATTTCCACCGTGCTGCACGCAAACCAGATCCTTGTACTGGACGAAGGCAGACTGGTGGGCAAGGGCACCCACGCCCAGCTGATGGTCAGCTGCCCGGAATATCAGGAGATCGCCCGCAGCCAGCTGAGCCAGAAGGAGCTGGCGCTGGATACCCTGAATACAGAAAAGGAGGGTGAGTGATATGCCCAGACCCGGACGTCCCACCACCGAGCGCGCCAAGGACTTTAAAGGCACGCTGCGGCAGCTCATCCGCACCATGAGCCACTACAAGCTGCCCCTTGCGGCAGCCATGTTGTTTGCAATTCTTTCTACCATCTTCAACATTGCAGGCCCCAAGGTGCTGGCAAAGGCCACCACCGCCCTTGCCACCGGCTGGATCGCCCGGCTGCGCGGCACCCGCCACATCGATTTTGTGTATATCGGCCGCATCCTGCTGTTTTTGTTGGGGATGTACCTGCTGAGCAGCGCCTTCAGCTTTATTCAGGGCTGGCTGATGACCGGCCTTTCTCAGAAGGTCTGCTACGACTTCCGTCGCCAGATCAGTGAAAAGATCAACCGCCTGCCGCTGGCGTACTTTGAAAAGCGCACCGTGGGCGAGGTGCTCTCCCGCATCACCAACGATGTGGACACACTGGGCCAGAGCCTGAACCAGAGCATCACCCAGCTGATCACCAGCGTGACCACCATGATCGGTGTGCTGGTGATGATGCTCTCCATCAGTCCCCGCATGACCCTGATTGCCCTGCTGATCTTACCGGTATCGCTGGCGCTGGTGCTGGTGGTGGTCAAGTTCAGCCAGAAGTACTTCAAGGCACAGCAGGCCACCCTGGGCGTGGTCAACGGTCAGGTCGAGGAGATCTACGCCGGCCACAATGTGGTCAAGGCGTTTAACCGCGAGGCCGTGGTACTGGCAGACTTCAACGCCGCCAACGATAAGCTGTACGAATCCGCATGGAAAAGCCAGTTCCTCTCGGGCCTGATGATGCCCATCATGAACTTTGTGGGCAACCTGGGCTATGTGGCGGTGGCCATCGTGGGCAGCATTTTTGCCGCAAACGGCGTTATCACCATTGGTGATATTCAGGCCTTTATCCAGTACGTCAAAAACTTTACCCAGCCCATCCAGCAGCTTTCGCAGGTGTCCAATATGCTGCAAAGCATGGCTGCTGCTGCCGAGCGGGTGTTCGAGTTTTTGAACCAGCCGGAGTGTTCCCCCGCCCGCCGCGCCGACCCCGCCGACATTGACGGACAGGTCACCTTTGACCATGTGCGTTTCGGCTACACCCCGGACAAGACCGTCATCCACGACTTCAGCTGCACGGTGCAGCCCGGCCAGAAGGTAGCCATCGTAGGCCCCACCGGTGCGGGCAAGACCACCATGGTCAAGCTGCTGATGCGCTTTTACGATGTGGACGCCGGTTCTATCACCCTGAACGGCCACAATGTGCGGGACTTTGACCGCAGCGCTCTGCGCGAGGGCTTTGGCATGGTGTTGCAGGACACATGGCTGTTCAAGGGCACCATTATGGAGAACATCCGTTACGGCCGGCTGGACGCCACCGATGAAGAGGTGATTGCTGCCGCAAAGGCTGCCAACGCCGACCACTTTATCCGCACCCTGCCCGGCGGCTACCAGATGGAACTGAACGAGGACGCCTCCAACGTCAGTCAGGGACAGAAGCAGCTGCTTACCATCGCCCGCACCATTCTGGCAGACAACCGCATCCTGATTTTGGACGAGGCCACCAGCAGCGTGGATACTCGCACTGAGCAGCGCATCCAGACCGCCATGGACCGCCTGATGGAGGGGCGCACCAGCTTTGTCATCGCCCACCGCCTTTCCACCATCCGGGATGCCGACCTCATCCTTGTGATGCGGGACGGCGACATTGTGGAGCAGGGCACCCACGACCAGCTGATCGAGGCCGGCGGCTTCTACGCCGACCTGTACAACAGCCAGTTCGAGGATGTGGTGGATTAAAGCACCTGTCATCACGATATAATTGCAAAAAGAGCACCTGTCGCCTTTTTAGGGCAATAGGTGCTCTTTGTTTTACCCTCTCAGTCATCGCTGCGCGATGCCAGCTCCCCCCGAGAGGGGGGAGCTTTTCTACATCTGTCGGTACCTGAGAGGGTTTTCGTCTTTTCTTTATGATTCCTCCACCGGTTCCAGCTTCAGGCCGAACAGCTTTTCCGAGAGGGACGGCAGCTGTTGCTGCAAGGCGCGGACATAGGCCATCACCACCGAGTCCGGCTCCGCTTTCGTAACAATACCAAACCGCATTCCCTTGTTCCAATCCAGAATAAACACCTGTGAAGGATCCGGTCTGCGGTAGTACACTGCCGGGGTCAGCATCAGGCTGGGCAGTTCATACTGTACACTTTTTACGCTGCGAATGATTTCTGCCTGTCGTCTCGCAGCCTCGTGCAGCAATGCGGTCTCATACAGTGACTGCTCTGGTGTTTCTGCAAACATCCACCGATACTGCACCGCCTGTTCCAGCGTAATATATCCACGGGGCACCTCCGGCGGCGTATGAAATGGGACGCCGATCTCTGGCATATACACTACCGGATAAAAGTGCAAGCCTCGCGCCGCGATCTCTGCACACTCGATCTGTAATGAAAGATCGATCTCATCATTCAGCAACGCCCTCCAGACATCCTTTATGCTGGCACAGCGGTGCATTATAGGAGAAAAGCGGTTGCTCAACTCCCCTGTAGCGGCAAACAGGTCAAAGCCTAGCATTTGCAGCGGCATATTCTGATGTCCGATCAGTAGATGCCGTTTGGGTGGATTTGCATTCAGCTTTACTGCCTGCGCATGATGCACCGCCTCATCGTACAATTCCAGCAGCTGCTTTGCCTTGGGGTAAAAATCCCATCCCGCCGGGGTCAGCACCACACGGCGCGGCACATGCTGGAACAGTTCAAACTGCAATTGCCCTTCCAGCGTGCGAATCTGCTGCGAAAGTGCCGACTGTGAAAGATACAGCGCCTCTGCCGCCGCAGAAAAGCTGTTCATCTCCACGATCTTTACAAAGCCCGCCATCGCGCTCTGGTTCATTCTTTCCTTCCCCCCAAATACATTAGGTTTTCCTTAATTATAATATGATAAACTTGAATTGTAAACAGCATTTTTCTACGCTACAATTGTTAAGGATTCAGCAAAGTGGCCTTCACCTTGCTGCACAACAAGAAGGAAAACAAGAAGAGAAAAAAGAAAGAGAGCGTACCTATGAACAAGATTTCCCGTAAGGGCTTTATCAAGATCGCCGCTGCTGCTGCCATGAGCGGTGTGACCGCCGGTGCTTTGGCTGCCTGCAATGCCGCCTCCGGCTCTGCTTCCGCTTCCACTTCCGGTGCTGCCGGCCAGTACACCCCCGGCACCTACGAGGGCACTGCCGAGGGTATCTCCTCCACTGTCAAGGTCACCATGACCTTCTCCGACAGCGCTGTCACCGATGTGATGGTGGACACCTCCGGCGAGACCGCTTCCTACGGCGCTGCCGCTGCCGATGAGCTGCGCGAGCAGCTGATGGCTGCCGGTTCTGCCGAGATCGACGGTGTTTCCGGCTCCACCGTCACCTCTAACGCCGTGATGAAGGCCGCCAAGAGCTGCTACGCACAGGCAAAGGGCGAGGCCGTGGTCTCCAGCGTGCAGCTGCCCACCGGCGATGAGAACGACTGGCTGGGCAAAGAGCCTGACATCGACGAGGCTTCCATCACCGAGACATGGGATACCGATATCGTCATTGTGGGCGCTGGCAACGGTGGTATGTGCGCAGCCGCTTATGCTGCACAGAACGGACTGGACTTCCGCATCATCGAGCAGAATTCTGCCGTTATGGATACCCGCCACTGGTACGGCACCATCGACAGCAGCGAAGCAAAGAAAAAGGGCATCGCTCCTGTTGACCGCGCCGAGCTGCTGAGCGAGATCTCCCGCTCCATGGGCGGTCGCTGCGACCAGCGCGTAGTTAAGACCTGGATCAATGAGTCTGCCGCCATGCACGATTTTGTTTCCGGCATTCTGGAAAGCGAGCCCTACAACTATGTATGCAACCTGACCTCCGGCGATGAATCCAAATGGCCGGATGATACGCAGGTGAGCCAGAGCAAGCTGATGTTCCCTGTGCAGCAGGTCGACTACAGCAGCGCCGAAAAGCCCCGCAACGTGGTATTTCAGGAGTATATCGAGAGCAAGGGCTACAGCATCGACTTTAACACCGGCCTTGCCAAGCTGGAAAAGGATGCCGACGGCCGCATCACCGGCGTTATCGCCCAGAGCACTGCCGACGACCACTTCATCCGCATCAACGCAGCCAAGGGCGTACTGCTGGCCTGTGGCGGCTATGCAGGCAATCCCTACATGATGGAGCAGCTGGACCCGCTGGGCACCAGCGTGACCACCGCCTGCTCCTATACCCCTGCTGACAAGGGCTATGGTATCCGCGCCGCTATCTGGGCAGGTGCACATCTGGATGCAGAGCCTGCTCCCGTGCTGTTCGACCGCGGTCTGGTGGCACCCGGTGTGGATGCCGGTTATGCGGACAACGGCTCTGCCTTTGGCGGCAAGGCCTTCCCCGGCACTGTGGGTCAGTACAACCCCGGCAGCCAGCCCTTCCTGAAGGTCAACCGCCATGGCGAGCGTTTTATGAACGAAAGTCAGGAATACGACAATGCCTCCCATGCTTCTTTCCAGCAGCCGGGGCACGTTTATGCCATGATCCACGATGCAAACTTCCGCAGCGACGTAGATCGTTTCCACACCATCGGTTGCTCTGCACTGACCCGTTACATCCCCGGCATGATGGAAGCTCAGCTGGAGCAGTACGAGGGTGAGGGCCTGATCATGAAGGCGGACACCATTGAAGAGCTTGCCGACAAGATGGGCTTTACCGGTGCTGACAAGGACAACTTTGTAGCCACCGTTGCCCGCTACAATGAGCTGTACGACAAACAGAACGACGAGGACTTCGGCAAGCCTGCAAGCCGCCTGAGCGCCATCCGCACCGCGCCCTTCTACGGCTGCTGGCTGGGTGCCTCTCTGCTGTGCAGTATGCAGGGTATTTCCATCACTGAAAACTGCCAGGCGAAGGATAGCAACAACGAGCCCATTCCCGGCCTGTACATTACCGGCGATATGTCCGGTAGCTTCTTCCAGAACAACTACCCCTGCGTCATGGGCGGCACCGCTTGTGGCCGCACCCTGACCTTTGCCATCAAATCCGTCAAGCAGATGGCTGGTCTTGAGAACGCCTGATAAAGCGCTGTTCTCCGACATACTCTAAGCGTTTCTTCTTTTCTTCTTTTTCATGTGAAGAGGGGCGGTCCCATTTGGGGCTGCCCCTCTTTGCTTTTTTTACCCCGCACGCCCCCTACACAAATGGCCGCGATTGTGCTATGATAAGGCTGAAAACCGGGCAGTTCATCCCGCCCGGTCAGAGATCGAGGTGTTTGTACAAATGTCGGATATTCTGGATACCTTACGGCAGGAAGGGGTAGACCCCGCCCTGCTTGCGGCAGTGCAGGAATACCGCGCCGCTCATCCGCTCAGCGAGGCGCTGCGCCCGCGCATCCCCGCCCCTGCCTTTACCTACTACGGCAAAGAGGTGTGGGAGCAGGCGCTGGCGGCCATCCTCTGCGGCGAAAACCTGCTGCTGGCCGGCGGCAAGGCCACCGGCAAAAACGTGCTGGCCGAAAACCTTGCCGCCGCCTTTGGCCGCCCCGCATGGGACATCTCTTTTCATGTAAACATGGATGCCGCCTCCCTCATCGGCATGGATACCTTTGCGGGCGGGCAGGTAGTGTTCCGTCCCGGGCCGGTGTACCGCTGCGCACAGTGCGGCGGCTTCGGCGTGCTGGACGAGATCAACATGGCCAAAAACGAGGCGCTGGCGGTGCTGCACGCGGTGCTGGACTTCCGCCGCGCCATCGATGTGCCCGGGTACGACCGCATCCCGCTGGCCGAGGAGACCCGCTTTATCGCCACCATGAACTACGGCTACGCGGGTACCCGGGAGCTGAACGAGGCGCTGACCTCTCGCTTTGCGGTGGTGCAGATGCCCACCATCACCCAAGACAATCTGGAAAAACTGCTGCGGGCGCAGTTCCCGGATCTTTCGGCAAAATATGTGCACCAGTTTGCACTGCTGTTTCTGGACCTGCAGAAAAAGTGCGACAGTGCCGAGATTTCCACCAAAGCGCTGGATCTGCGCGGTATGCTGGACGCGCTACGGCTGATCCGCAGGGGCATCCCGGCCGGGGCGGCGCTGGATATGGGCATCACCAACAAGGCCTTTGACTCCTACGAGCAGGGGCTGATCCGGGACGTGATCGCCGCACGCATCCCGGCCAAGCTGGATGCCGGAAAGCTGTTTGCCTGATGGACGCCCAAAGCTACACCGCGCAGGAGCGGCGTGCGGCCAATCAGGTCTGGGCCGCTGCCGGAGCCTACGGCTTTGAGCCGCTGTTTCTGGCCCGCAACACGGACGGCACCATTGATTTTTACATGAACTGCATCGTAGGGCTGGTGCATAAATACTACGGTGACGCGCTGATCCGGGACATTTTTTCCGCTTGGGAGGGCGACACACGCCAGCCCATGCTGGACGATATGGCGTGGCTGTACTTAGAAAACGCGGCCTACCGGCTGGAGCTGCCCCGCCGCCCGGTGCTGGAGGCACTACGCTTTGCCCACGCAGACTACTTTTTTGCCATTCAGTACAAGCTTTCGCGGCAGGAGTGGATGGCGAAAAACCAGCTGGTGTACACCATGCAGGCTGCGCGCTGGCGCAAGGTGCTGGGACGCACCGCCCCGGTCATGACCCCTTACGAAAGCAGCCTTGCCGCTGCGCTGGAGCCGGAGACCGTACCGGAACCGGCGCTGCTCAAAAACGAACTGCTGGCGCTGTTTGCAAAGTTCGCCCTGTTTGACGGCAAGGTACGCCAGAAGCCCGCGCTGCATCTGCGGCTGCAAGGCTTTTGGGCAAAGCTTGCCACCAAAACCATGCCCACCCAGATGATCAAAACCGACCGGGTGACGGTGGAACATTCCGGTGCGGTAGATGCCACAGGCAGCGGGCTGGCGGTGAACAAGCGCCGGGCAAACATCACCCTGAAGCAGCGCGCCGCGCAGGATCGTGCCTACATCGAAAGCTGCTTCGGGCGCTGCTTCTACCCGCCGGAGCAGCTGCGCAAGGCCGAGCAGGAGCTGTGCACCGGAGTGCATCTGGGCTGTCACTTGTGGTTCAGCGCCGGTGTACCCAGCCCGGCGCAGGCACCCACCCCGGAAGCGCGGCAGCTCGAGCGCGGCTGGCGCAGCAAGCCGAATTGCAGGCCGAACGCAACCGCGCCTACTATGCAAAAAATCAGGAGCTGCACCGCAGCGTGGTGCTGCGCCTTACTGAGCAGATCCGCAACTGTATTCTGGTGCATCAGCAGCCAGACCAGCGGGTGGCACGCAGCGGCAACCTGTGCGCCGGGCGGGTGTGGCGCGCCCCTTACCTGAACGATAACAGGGTGTTTTTGTGCCCGGAGGAGGAAAACTGCCCCGCTTTTACGGTGGATCTGCTGCTGGACGCCTCCGCCTCCCGCCTGCACTGTCAAGAGGTGATCGCGGCGCAGGGTGTCATTCTGGCCGAAAGCTTGGCCAACTGCGGTATTCCGGTGCGAGTAAGCGCCTTCAGCAGCCTGCGGGGCTACACGGTACTGCGGGTACTGAAAGGCTTTGCGGACAAGAACCGGCAGAACATCTTCCGGTACTTCGCCTCAGGCTGGAACCGGGACGGTCTGGCGCTGCGAGCTGCGGGCGATCTGATTCAGTACGCCCCCGGCCCCGCCCCGCGCCA
>ERZ791629.861-NODE-861-length-9534-cov-3.39403_pt1 | contig 9534 bp, 10 predicted proteins | sample MGYA00510057_ERZ791629 | MGnify/ENA primary metagenome ERZ791629 (study PRJEB30046, sample SAMN00715161) | human gut metagenome | study: EMG produced TPA metagenomics assembly of the A metagenome-wide association study of gut microbiota in type 2...
GGGTCGCGAGTTCGAGCCTCGTTTTCCGCTCCAGACGGCGGCATAGCCAAGTGGTAAGGCAGAGGTCTGCAAAACCTTTATTCCCCAGTTCAAATCTGGGTGCCGCCTCCAAATGAATTTATTATGCACTGTGTGATTGCACAGTGCATTTTTTGTTATATAATAAAATATTGAGCTGTGAAAAATATTAAATATAATTTTAAGGAGTTGTTTTTTTGCGTAATCGTGGTTTTGAAATAGTGAGTGATTTTAAAGATAAATATATAAATTTACCAACTCGAAAAACAAGTAAATCAGCAGGTTATGATATCGAAGCTGCTGAAGATAAAATCATAAAAGAAGGGCAGATGGCAGTAATTGCAACAGGATTAAAAGCTTATATGCAAGATGATGAATATTTAGGTATACATATTCGTTCTAGTTTAGCTTTTAAAAAGAATTTGAATTTAGTAAATTCTCAAGGTGTTATTGATGCAGATTATTATAACAATGAAGATAATGAAGGTCATATAATGATTGGTCTGATAAACTTTGGTGATGAAGATGTAGAAATTACTAAAGGTATGAGAATAGCTCAAGCCATTTTTTATAAATTTTTAACTATAGATGATGAAAAAAATGTTGATACTATAAGAAGTGGCGGGTTTTGTTCTACAAGAGAGTAATATGCAAGATTTAGACTTATTTTCAGCAATGGCTAGTGAAAATAATGAAAGTATAAGCGAAAATACCATAGAGATGGATGAAGACTATCGTCCATTAGCTGAAAGAATGAGACCGCGTAATTTTGATGAATATATAGGACAGGAAAAAATACTGGGCAAAAAATCATTTTTACGGAGAATGGTACAAGAAGATAAAATACCTTCGATGATTTTATATGGACCTCCAGGTACAGGAAAGACAACGCTTGCAAAAATGATTGCAGGTATGACAAAAAGTGATTTTTCTCGACTAAATGCTGTGTCTGCTGGTATCTCTGATGTGCGTAAAATCATTGAAAAAGCTGATGAAAATAGAAGATATTATCGTAAACGTACAATTATATTTTTAGATGAAATACATCGTTTTAATAAGGCTCAACAAGATGTATTATTGCCTTACGTTGAAGATGGTAGAATTATCTTGATTGGTGCTACTACAGAAAATCCGTATTTTGAAGTAAATCATGCGTTATTATCTAGAGTTCGTGTAGTAAAATTAGAATTATTAGATGAACAAAATTTAATTGATATCTTAAAAGTAGCTTTAGAAGATAAAGCTCGCGGTTTGGGTAAATATGAATTTAAATATGATGATGAAATATTATCGATAATAGCACAATATGCTGGTGGCGATGCTAGAGTGGCTTTAAATATATTAGAGCAAGCTGGCGATGTGGCATTAGAGCAAAATCATAATATAAATAAAGAAATTATTGAAAGTATTATCAGTGAAAAAATTCAAACATATGATAAAAACGGTGATAATCACTATGATATAGTATCGGCATTTATCAAGAGTATGAGGGGAAGTGACCCTGATGCGGCGTTGCACTATTTAGCAAGAATGTTGGTAGCAGGTGAAGATATTAATTTTATTGCTCGAAGAATTGCTATCTGTGCTTCTGAAGATGTGGGAAATGCAGACCCACAAGCTTTAGTTTTGGCTATGGCTACAGTGCAAGCTGTTCAATTTTTGGGTATGCCTGAAGCTCGTATACCACTTGCACAAGCAGTAACATATATAGCATCTGCGCCTAAAAGTAATGCTAGTTATTTGGCAATTGATAAAGCTATAGAGCAAGTAAAAAGTCAAGATTGTGGGCAAGTACCAATGCATTTAAGAGATTGTCATTATAAAGGTGCTAAAAAGCTTGGTCATGGTGTAGATTATAAATATGCTCATGATTATCCATACCATATAGTGAAACAACAGTATTTGCCTGATAAAATAAAAAATGCTAAATATTATATGCCAACATCAAATGGATATGAAGAAAAAATTGGTAAATATATGCAGTTTTGTGAAAAAATAAAAGCTTAATTTTGACAAAGAAGCATTAGTTTGTTAGTATATGAATATATCTTAGTTATTTACTAGGAAATATATATTTGTTATTTGTAGATAGATTTTTAGAGGGGAAAAGAAGATGAAAAAAAAGGTAGCAGTAGCTATGAGTGGTGGCGTAGATAGTTCGCTTACAGCTGCTTTATTGATAGAACAAGGTTATGATGTTATTGGCGTAACAATGACTTTAAGTGATGAAAGTAGAGAAGCAGGCGGTTCAACTGCTGTCAGTGATGCTAAAAAAGTAGCAGATGCGTTGAACATTCCACATTATGTAGTTAATTATCATAAGAAATTTAAAGATGATGTAATAAAATATTTTATCAGTGAATATGCAAAGGGTAGAACACCTAATCCTTGTGTGAGATGTAATAATACTGTAAAATTTGGTAGCTTATTAAAAGATTGCTTGAAATTAGGTGCAGATTGTGTAGCTACTGGTCATTATGCACGTATTGAACAAGATGAAAAAACAGGTAGATATTTATTAAAAAAAGGCTTCGATGAGAGAAAAGACCAATCATATGTTTTATATACTTTGACACAAGATGTATTAAAGCATTTTATGTTGCCACTTGGAAATTATAGCAAGGAAAAAACTCGTGAATTAGCTGGAAAAATGAATTTACCAGTAGCTAATAAGCCTGAAAGTCAGGAGATTTGTTTTATTCCAAATGATGATTATAAAGCTTATTTAAAAGCAAAAGCACCACATATTTTAAAACATGGTGATATTGTTGATGTCAATGGTAATAAGTTGGGTCGACATGAAGGCGTACCATTATATACTGTGGGGCAAAGAAAAGGATTAGGTATAGCTGCTGCTCATCCATTATATGTAGTCGGTTTAGATGTGAAACGTAATCGTGTAATTGTTGGTGAAAATAAAGATGTTTTTGCTAAAGGATTAGTAGCTAAAGATTTAAACTTTATCACGAGAGATGATTTCACTGAAAAATTTGTTACTACTGCTAAAATTCGTTATGGTGCTAAAGAATGTGAATGTACTGTGGAACCATTAGACAATGGCAATTTGGCTAAAATTTTATTTAGTGAACCACAAAGAGCGATTACACCAGGGCAATCTGTAGTATTTTACGAAGATGAAATCGTTGGCGGTGGCGGTGTAATTAAAAATATAATAAGATGATATATTAACGATAAAAGCAAGGGTAGATGGTACTCTTGCTTTTTATTTTATTGAGAATAAATATAATTATACAGATAATGTTTATCATTTTTATTGACATAGATTATCATTTGCTATATAATGCAGTTGTTAAAAGAAATAATAATTATTATCAAAATCAAAAACAAATATAAAAAGAGATTTTAAAATAGAAGGAGGAACATTATGACTTTAAAGGAAGCAAAACCAGGAATGGTAGTAAAAGTTGAATCTATAGAGGCTTCAGAATTGAAAGAGCGTCTTATGAGTATGGGAATGGTAAAAGGTACAAAAGTAAAGGTATTGCGTTCAGCGCCACTTGGAGACCCGATTGCGATATCTATTCGTTCTTTTAATATGTCTATTCGTTTATCTGATGCGGCAAAAATTGCAGTTACTCAAATTGCTTAATAATTAATGGGAGGGAGATAATAGTGGCAACATTATCCGTAGCGTTGACAGGAAATCCCAATACTGGGAAATCAACAATATTCAATGAATTAACTGGTATTAGACAAAAAATTGGTAACTGGCCAGGAGTTACAGTAGATAAAAAAGTAGGTTATACAAAACATAAAGATAGAGCTATATCTGTAATGGATTTACCTGGTACATATAGCATAAATGGACGTTCTCCAGAAGAAATTATTGTAGAAAACTATTTAAGTGGAGAAAAACCTGATATCATTGTAGATGTCATTGATTCTTCTAATATTGAACGTAATTTATTTTTATGTTTACAATTGTTAGAACGTCGTATTCCTGTATTAGTTGACCTTAATATGATGGACGAAGCGAATAGAAAAGGAATTAAAATTTCTACAGCTAAGTTAGAAAAATTATTAGGAATGCCTGTAGTAGAAACTGTAGGTCGCAGTAAAAAATCCACTAATAAATTATTAGATATCTTCACTTCTACAGTGATGGATAGTTATAAAAATTCTCAACAAGTGGAAGAACATATTGCTAATATTGAAAAGTTAAAAGCTACTATTAGCGATAAAGAAAAATTAGAAGAAGCAATTATAGAAGCACGTTATGCTTTTATTGATAAAATTGTAGAGCAAGTTGTTGTTAAGGAAAATGTAGGTAATAATCTCACTGAAAAGATTGATAAAATATTAGCTAATGGCTTTATGGCATTACCTATTTTAGTATTAATGTTATATCTTGTATTCCAGATTACTTTTACATGGATTGGTCAACCGATTGCTGATGAATTAGATGTACTTATAAATGAAGATTTTTATGGTTGGGCAGATGAAGCGTTGACTGGATTAGGTGTAGCTGATTGGTTACATTCTTTAGTATGTGATGGTATTATAGCTGGTGTAGGTGGAGTGCTTACCTTTGTGCCACTTATTTTCACGTTATTTTTCTGTTTGAGTTTCTTAGACGGTACAGGATATATGGCTCGTGTGGCTTTTGTCATGGACCCAATTATGCGTCGTGCTGGTCTTAGTGGTAAAGCATTGATGCCTATTATTTGTGGCTTCGGTTGTGCTGTTCCAGGTATTATGGGAGCTAGAGCGTTAGATTCAGAAAAAGACCGTATGATAACTATTTTAGTAACGCCGTTTTTAACTTGTGGTGCTAAACTTCCAGTAATGGCATTATTTGGAGCTATTTTCTTTGGTGAGAATGCAGCTGATGTTGTATTTGCTATGTATCTTATCGGTATAATTGGTGCAATAGTGGCATCTAGTATATTGAGCAAAACTGTATTTGAGAAAGATGATACAAGTTTTGTTTTAGAATTGCCACCATATCGTTTACCAGATATGAAAACAGTATTATTGGAAACATGGGATAAAGGAAAAGGTTATCTCATAAAAGCAGGTACAATAATTTTTGCTATGTCTGTAGTTTTATGGTTTTTAAGCAGTTATAATTTTGCTGGTCAAGTTGAAGATATGTCTGAATCTTTCTTAGCAAGTCTTGGCGGTATTATGTCAACATTATTTGTTTTCCATGGCTTTGATACATGGGAGGCAGGTTCAGCTATTATAACTGGTATTATGGCAAAAGAAGCAGTTATTTCTACAATGGGAATTTTATATGGTTTACCTGATTTAAGCCCAGATACAGAAACTGTTGAAGCTGTAGGTATGGTGGCCAATACAGGCTTACAGATGGCATTTACGACAATGTCTGCGTTAGCATTTATGGTGTTTAGCCAGTTATATACACCATGTATGACAGCACTTGGTACAATAAAGAAAGAAGCTGGTGGTTGGAAATGGATGTTTTTATCTGCTATTGGTAATTTTGTTGTAGCATGGGTTGTATCTTTATTAGTTTATCAAGTGGGTATATTATTAGGTTTTTGATAAATTTTGATATTTAGTATAAAAATAAAAGGAGGCTTTTAAATGACGACAGGTGATATTGCTACTTGGATTATAGCTTTGATAATCTTTATAGCTTTTGTTTTTGGTATGAAACGCATATATCATAATTTTTCTTCAGGAAAATGTGATTCTTGTGGTACAAATAATGGTTGTTCTGGCGGTTGCCATTGTGATTGCTGTGGAACAGATAATAAGCTAACTTCTAAGGTCAAAGATAAACAGCATTGATAATGATTATAGGCATTTTGCTTTATAATAAAAGGTCTATTATATATTATATTAAAAGGAGTCTTGATTATGTTTACAAGAACAGATTTTTGGATTGGTTTAGCTGTAGGTGTGGTAGCAGGTGCATTTGGTTATAAATATATGCAAAATCGTGTTCAGCAACAACCTGTTATTGCGGAAGGACAAGAACAAGTGTCTATGGAAGAACTTGTTCGTCAAAAAGAAGCTTTAGAAGATATGATTGCTGCACAGCAAGCTGCTGAAGTTAAATAATTTCAATAAAGAAAGGAGTGTTTATTAAAACACTCCTTTTTTAAAATCTATGTGTATTTTTATAAAAAATAATATATGGAGAATGTATTATGAAAAAGATGAGTTTAGGAATTCCTTTAGCTGTTGGAATGACAGGTACTGTTTTATCTTTGGTAACAGGAAGTAAAAAAATACATACTGTATTTGGAATAGCTTGGACAGCTTTATCTTTAGCACATGCGTATCAATATAAAAAAGTGATGAAAAATAATGTGAAGAAGGGTTTTAGTCAAATGAATATTCTAAATGCAGTGGGTATACCAACATCTAAGATGGATTGGTTTTTAAAATCAGTAACAGTAGGTTCTTATATACCAGGACGTATTCGTGTTTATAGTAAAGCTTTAATAAATAATGCACAATTAAAGTTAAAAGTTGAAGAAACTATGGCTAAATATAATGAACTAGACAAAGTTACTATAAATACAATAACAGGTTCTGTTCTTATTGAATATCAACCAGCAAAAATAAAAACTAATAAAGAACTTTGTGAGATTGAAGCATATATAAAAAAACGTGCAAATAGATAAGTGAGGTGGATTTTATGTCATATGCATCTGGTATGGCTATTGGATTAACTATTGGACAACAATTATTAAAATTTTTTTCTAAAGATGGAGGAAATAATAAAACTTTTAGTTTTTCAGAACTACATCAAGGATTGAATACTATAAATGAAGAAATAAAAGCACAAAGTTTTCGTTTGGCACATGCTATAAAAGGGCGTCGCCGTTATTATATTGATGCTTTAAAACAAAATGAAAAATTAGCTAAAGTATTAAGTTTAAAATTGAAAGAGTTACCATATATAAAAGAAGTTACTACTAATATTAATACGGGAAGTTTACTTATTATATATAGTTGTGTAGAAAATATTATAGATGATATATTTGCACAGTTGAAAAACAAGGTATTTGCTTTTAAACATAAAGTAACTCAAATGAGTAATCAAGCAACTACTATGGCTAGTGATACTATTTTAATGGTAGTGAAAGAGATAAATGAATGGGTTAAGAAAAAAACAAATAATGTCATAGATTTACGTGTACTAGTATCAAGTTTTTTTGCTTTAAGAGGTATACGTAAGATTTTAACTATGGGGCAACGTCCTAATGGACCACAAATGCTATGGTGGGCATTTTCTATTTTGAGAGGAATTGGTAAATAATGACGAATCAAACTATGAGATATTGTCAAATTCCATTACAATCTTATTTAACTGTAAATCAAAGAAATAAATTGACTTTACGTTTACATGCAATTAAAAATGTTGTTCTAGTAAGATATTATTCAAAGGCAGTACGTATATTTTATAAAGATAGTATAAATAAATTAGCAATTATACAGGTTTTAGGTTATAAAGTAAATATACCGGTAGTTAATAAACCAAAAGAAACTTTGCCAGTGAAGAAAGATATCAATAATGAATTACAAGCTTATAAACGAGATGCAATTATTTCTTTAGTAGGCTTTGTGGGTTTACAAGTATTGAAAAAATTTGCTCCGCAAGTATATACAAGTTTAAATATTGTGCGTAGTTTATTTGTATTGGGAATTGCACGTAATGTAATTAAAAATGGTTTAAAAGGTTTAATAACAGATGGTCAGCCAAATGCTGATACACTTACTTCGACAGCTGTTATTGCTTCAGTATTAGCAGGTAAACCAGAATCTAGTTTAAGTTTAATGACACTTTCTAATGTAGCCGAAATGCTTACTATTTATGCAGCAGAACGAGCTAGAAAACATATATCTAGTTTGTTGAAATTAGATCAACAATATGTATGGCGTGTAGAAGATGATGGACATGAAGTAAAAGTACCCATAGAAACTATTAAGGTAAATGATGTTATTGCAGTGCATACTGGAGAAAAGATTTGCGTTGATGGCAAGGTTTTAAGTGGTAATGCGGCAATTGACCAAGCTTCAATAACAGGTGAATCCAATCCTGCTTTAAAAGGACAAGATGATCTAGTATATGCAGGTTCAGTAGTACAGGGTGGACAACTTACTATTTTAGTACAAAAGGTGGGAGATGATACATCACTTGCTAGAATTGTACATTTAGTAGAAGATGCTCAAGCTCGTCGTGCTCCTGTACAAAATTTCGCTGATCGAATGGCTAATATGTTAGTACCTATTTCTTTTATTGGGGCTGCTATTGTCTATGGAGCAACTCGTGATTGGCAACGTGTTTTAAACTTATTATTTATTGATTTTTCTTGTGGATTAAAATTGTCTACAGCAACGGCTATATCAGCAGCGGTGGCTATGGCAGCTAAACAAGGAATTTTGATAAAAGGTGGAAATTATATCGAAGCTTTAGCTGATATTGATACTGTAGTAATGGATAAGACTGGCACAATTACAGTGGGTGAGCCTAAGATAATAGAAACACATACAGCTGAGGGTGTTTGTGAAAAGGAAATGATATTATTAGCAGCTTCAGCGGAAATTCATTCTGTACATCCATTGGCAGTAGCTATTCAAAATTATGTAGAAGAACAAGGCTGGATAGTACCTGATCATATAGATTCAGATACAGTAGTAGCTCATGGTATGGAAGCTAATGTGGCTGATTTTGATGGTTTTAAAGGTGGACATATTATTGTAGGTAGTCATCATTTTATGATGGATAGAGAAGTAACAGGTTTGGATAAATTTAATGATATTGAAACTATGCCAGGTTATAATATTTTATATGTAGCACGTGATGCTAAACTTATGGGCTTAATTATCATTAATGATCCAATTCGTCCACAAATGAAAAAGACTTTTAATCAAATGCGTCGTCATGGTATTGATGAGATTGTAATGCTTACTGGAGATAGTGAAGAAGTAGCTAATACAGTAGCACATAAAATGGGAATTGATAGTTATTATGCAGAAATTTTACCAGAAGATAAGGCTGAAATTGTAAATAAATTACAAAAAAATAGTCATGTCTTGATGGTAGGAGACGGTATAAATGATGCGCCAGCATTAGCCTTTGCTGATGTAGGTGTAGCACTTGGTGGTCGTCGAACTGATATAGCTGTAGAGTCTTCAGATATTACTATCAACTCAGATAATCCAATAAAATTGATGGATGCTTTAGAGCTTGGTCAAAATACAATGAAATTAATTCGTCAAAACTTTACAGCTACAATTACTATTAATTCAGCGGCAATGCTTCTTGGTGCTTTGGGTAGAATTAATCCACTTGTAGCAGCTATTATTCATAATACGGCTACTTTAGCGGTAGTATTAAATAGTAGTAGAATTTTGATGGGAAAAGATAATTTTTTTAATAAATAAATAATAAATTAAAATAGGTGTGATTTTTCATACCTATTTTTTTATTTGATGAATTGTCAATCCAAGTGCGACACTTCTTTTAAAAATAAATTAAATGGATTATCCCAATTTAAACATTTTCTTGGTCTA
>ERZ791629.862-NODE-862-length-9529-cov-2.52301_pt1 | contig 9529 bp, 7 predicted proteins | sample MGYA00510057_ERZ791629 | MGnify/ENA primary metagenome ERZ791629 (study PRJEB30046, sample SAMN00715161) | human gut metagenome | study: EMG produced TPA metagenomics assembly of the A metagenome-wide association study of gut microbiota in type 2...
GAGGCACCTATGAGGGTGACAAGCCCGGTGAACTGAAAGTGACCGGCTTCAGTCCGGCAGCGGACATCACCGGACAAAAAGACCTGCTGGCAGGTTATGCCTCGGGCGATAGGAACAATGCCGCCAAGACGGAGATAGAGTTGCGCCATGTGCTCACGCAGGTAGAGGTACGTGCCAAGAACACCAATGCGACCTACCGCTACGACGTGAAGGCGGTACGCATCGGTTCCGTCCATTCCACGGGCGACTACACGTTCCCTTCGGAAACAAATGCCAACGGCAGCTGGACACTGAAGGACGGAAGCTACGCCTCCTATGCCACCGCAGAGCTGACAGATCCGATACGCCTCACGTCTGACGCGAAAGGACTGATGGACGACAGTGGCACGGCGATGCTCCTTCCGCAACAACTTACGGCATGGGACACGAAAGACGACAAGGAAAACAAAAAGAACGGTTCCTATATCGCCCTGCTGTTGAAGATAACCACTGAAGCGGGTAGACAGGTCTATCCCTCCGCCGAGGGTGAATACGGCTGGGCGGCAGTGTCCATCGGAGGCCACGCGGAGAGCAAGAAGAACCTCTGGCAGCCAGGCGACAAGTTCGTCTACACACTCGACTTGAGTAACGGCGCAGGGGTAACGCCCCCCGACGGCCCCGATCCCGGCGAACCGATACTGGGACAACCCATCCACTTCACGGTGACGGTGAACGGCTGGGCGGTTCGCCATCAGGACGTGAACCTGTAAGACAGAAAACGAATTACGAATAAAAAACGAATGACAGATATGAACTACAAGAACAAACTGATGAGTCTCTCGCTCATCCTATTGGCGATGTTCTCTGCCTGTACGGACGAGGTGGAGAACGGAGGCCGTGACTCGGGCACAGGCGACCACCGCATCACCTTTGCCGTGGGCACGGCAGCCCCTGATGCCCGGACACGGGCGGACGGGAGTCGCTCTGGTACCACCGAATCATACGAAACCAGCTCCGTGGAGATGCAGGGCAAACTGGACGGGAAAACTGTCTACCTCACCGCCGAAGTCTCCGACGGTTTCCCGGGCGATGACCAACCCTTGACACGGGGCACGCAGGTGACGGGGGTCGCACAGGTGGATGAATTTAGCGTGTCGGCCACTGTTTTAGATGCTAACGCTTTTGAACCCGAGACATTGGATGTGATGTACAATGTGAAGGTGGCGAAGGACAACGCCTCTTCCACATGGACTACCGGGACACCATACTACTGGCCTACCGGCAAAAAACTGACTTTTTTTGCCTGGTATCCCTACAACTCGAAGAACCTGACCATCCCGAAAGATAGCAACGTCAAAGACACGAAACTGTTTTATGAGATACCCGAACAGGTAGCCGACCAAGAGGACTTTATGATGGCCAACAGCTATGAAGTGAGCGAGACATCAAGCGTGCCGATTTTTTTCAGACATATGCTCACGGCGGTGAAGTTCAAGACGAGCAACAACATCCCTGCCTGCACCGTCAAGTCCATCTCCCTGAAAGGAGTGAAATACAAAGGCTATCATAACTGGCAAGCACATGGCAGCGGTATATTACCTTGGGATCCGGATGCTGACACCAGAGACTTCACCTTGGACTTTCCCAATGGAAAGGAGGTAGCCGAGAATACCGAGACCGAACTCACGGGAAAGGGCGAGACTTTCTTCATGATGCCGCAGACATTTGGAGATGACAGCGAAGCCCGTTTGGAAGTGACGTTGGAGATGAATGGCGTGGAGCAGACCATCGGTGCCAAACTGAAGGATCTTGCCAATGCTTATGGTTCGTCAGTTTGGAATCTGACAACAACGGTTACATATAATATCTCGCTCGACCAGAATGTCGAGTTGGAATTGAACAAGGATGTCTTCGTGGCTTCGGGTGCCGACGCCGTGATTTATGTGAAGAGCAACTGTGACTGGGAGTGTACACTGAGCGACCCGAACGGCATCACCGGCAGCGCCGCACCGGCCTTGTGCAAGCCGACGCTGTAAGGCAGCCTGAATGGAGTGCAGTCGGACAGTTTCGATAATGAAAACGCGAAACTCACCCTTGAAACCATCCAACCGACCGACACTGAGACGCGCAAGGGCAAGGTGAAGCTCACGTTTACGTTCCCTTCCAAACCGGGAAAGACGGTAGAGAAAGAGGTGACGCTGACTTCCAGTCTGATGGTGGAATATCCGACAGGAAGTGACATCTGGTACAAACTGTCCCAAGGGTCTATGAGTTGCCACGACTTGATGACCACCGATACGCCCACCTTGCCCGATAATGCCGACTTTGCCACGGCCATAGCCAAGGTGGTAGGTGCCGATGTGACATATAGCCGCGAACTGGTAGCGACAAGAACTGGAGGAACTTCTTATGATGGCGATCCGGCCGTCTTCACTTACTTCGGTATCCGCAGAGCCAAAGCTGACGGTTCGACCATCGTGGTGAACCTTTCCAGAATCACCTTGGAGAACTATGGCGGTTCAACTTTCGATGAAAAGAACTTCATGACTTGGGGTGGAACTTACTATCCAGTAGGTAGCACATGGACGGTGACCAAAGACAACTATAATGTGAAGACTCACGTAGACGACATGGGTATGGATTTGTCTGTTTGGCAAAGCACTGCCATGGGTAACTGGGGATATGACCAAGCGTATGACTATAGTAGTTCTACTTTCCGCTATCCCGGTTACTACACCATCAAGAATAACAAGTTCGGCTACTACTCCATTGAAAAGGTCTCAAATTGAGAAACAGGCAAGGCAAGATCAATAACAGTTTGAACAATAAAAAAGACAAGATATGAACTACAGGAATAAACTAATGAACCTTTCTCTCATCGCGCTGGCAGTATTCTCCGCCTGTTCGGACGAGGTGGAGAACGGTACTCACCCGGGAAAGGGAGACCAGCGTTTGAGCTTCGCCGTAAGCATGGGAGGCACGAACGCATGGAAACCGACAGGTGGCACCCGTGCGGCTTCTGGTTTAGGGGAGAGTACGTACGAGCTGAAACCCATTGAGATGGAAGGCAAGGTGAACGGGAAGACCGTCTACCTTACCGCAGAAGTGACGGACGGATTTCCCGGCGACAACCGTCCGATGACGCGCGGCACGCAAATCTCCGAGACCAACAAGACGGATATGGAGACCTTTGCCTTATCGGCCTATACCGATGCCACCGGCACGCCCGACTTCATGTACAACGAGACGGTCACCTTGAATAAGGACGAAGGCCGTTGGTATCCCACGGGGACATACTATTGGCCCGGCAAGAAGCAGTTGAGCTTCTACGCATGGTTCCCCAGTGCGGCGGACGGCATGACGCTCACTGGCAATACCGATGTTGGCGCACCTGTGATAACCTATACCGTGCCCGATGACGTGAAGAAGCAACAGGACGTGATGAGTGCTGCAGCCATCGGAAAGGATAATCCGACGGCAGACGGTTTCGCCACCACCGACCTGACGTTCAACCACGCCCTGACGGCCGTGAAGTTCGTGGCAGGGGATGACCTGCCCAACTGCGTGGTGAAGTCCATCAAGCTGGATGGCGTGCGCTACAAAGGTACTTACACGTTAGGAACGGACGCATGGACATTGACTGATGACACGCAAGCCTTTACCCTGCGTTTAAACAAAGTGGTGGCAGGAAACGGTGGAGCCATTACGGAGGATGGCAAAGGCGAGACCCTCTTCATGATGCCGCAGACATTGTCCGACGACGCGAAGATCGAGGTGGTGCTGAATGACGGAACTGCCGACTTTACGGTGGGCGCATCCATTGGAGGCACGAAATGGGAAATGGGCAAGACCTATACCTACCACATCTCGAACAATTTTGTGTCGCTGGTTACCACCAACGACAAGTTCGTTGCCTTTACGGATGAAACCCTGACGGATCAGGTGGCTTTCTTCTTGAGTGCGTCCGCAACTACTGCCGGGACTACGGGTGAAATCTTAGCCCCGGCTGGAGTAACCGTTACACCCACCACTTTTGCAAGCGGAGCGTCCAACCTCCCCGTGAAGGTCACTTGGCCCAAGGACATGGGGAATTATGTAAGCATGGATATTTCTTTCGCTGGCAAGAAAAAACGGATTCTTATGTCCCGCCAGACACCCACCGAAGGGGATGCCTATTGGCTCTATTCCCTGCCCGAGACGACCAGCCAGCACTTGGAAAATGACATCATCGGCTTGCAGAACGCATCGGAATCGGACTGGATAGCCATGACCTCGTCTCCTACGTACACGAAGGACAATTATTCGCAGGTCATTTATGACAACTCCTCAAAGGGCGACATTTACCTGCAGACGTTGAGCATCCCGTTGGCGAACCGCTTCGCCTCGTTGCTTGCCACCAAAGAGGACTTTGACCAAAATGTGATGTACTGCGTGGAGCAGAAAGCCTTTACCGCCGATTTCGGCTTCAAGGGCTGCGAACGAAATATTTCCCGCGAATCGGAGAAATGGAACATCGTGCTGAACGGCGGACATTTCAAGGAGGATGTAACAAACCTGAAAGCCAGAGTGGTAATCTCCTCCGATGTATCTGATGAGCTGATCAACGATCAGGGACGTGATCTTACTTATGGCGAACCGGTGTCTATTGTCGTAAACAAAACTACATCTATGGCTGTGTCCGCCACTCCTTACGTGAAGAAGCGTTGGGACAACCAGCAAAACAATACGGCCAATAACGGCACACGCAAGGTAAACGTGCAGGTGAAGAACGACGGCATGGACGAGTGGTACGATTGCGGACCTGACGGATTGATGAGTGATAGGTTCACGTGGGGAAATAATTTTGCAATAGGATATAACCAATACCACGGAAGTGGTAATAATTGGGATAATGGTGCACTTCCAATAGTCCGGGATTATTATGAAGTGCATCAGAAACACCCGATGTTTGGCTTGCACAGATGGTCTATAATGAGGGACAACGGTGATGCAAATATAATGGGGAACGCCCTATATATGATATTCTGCAGTGCCAGACAGTGGAACGGATGGAATAATGGAAGCATCTACCGCAATAGTACGTCTGGGGAATGGTCATACATTGCATGCAATCAGGCAAACTGCATTACTGATCCTGAAAATCCCAATTACAATGATGTCTATAATGGCGGCCGATTCATCACCATTGGCGTAAATGGTCGTAACTGGAGATGGTCATCTTGGCAAAACTATCCGGGACCTCTTACAGTATGGATTCCGGTAGTATACACTGACTCCCATTGCGGATTGAACGCACGCCCTACAGACGGCACTCCCATTCCCGGAACATCGGTTAACGAATAGTGGCAAATCGCTTTAATAACCAACAAGATTATATATACACTTTAATTACATCAAGACTCTCCCCAGCACAGCGGGAGGGATTATGTATAATAACCCTACAACTTCCCGCACTTGTGAAAGACCGGGAAGTTTCCCTAACTATTAATACATACAAAAGACAGATGGAAACAACGAAGATACTTGAAAGGGAAAGAAACAACAAGGATGCCGTCCACCTCCACTGGAACGAGGCGGACGAGACATGGAACGCCTACGGCAAATCGGCGGAAAACGCCCTTGCCATCAACCGGGAACTCCGCACGCTGACGGACAAAGCGGAGCTGGACGGCACAGAGGTGACACACCTGAAAGTGACCACCGAACAGTTCGAGCGGTACGGCCTTGCCGACTACTGCGTGGCGGTGGACGACGAGAGATTGAAACTGAAGATACCCGTGCATGGCTGAACGAACGGACATGAAGGACTTCGCCGCAAGGCTTGAGGAAGAGGCGGAAAAGAAGGTGGAGAAGATAGAGGCCGGAGACCTGAACATGATCAAGAAATCATTCGAAGCCTCGTTGGTGCTCGCGGACGCTTTCCTGCAACTGAAAGCCTTCATCGCGGACTATACTTTCCGTGACGAGGCAGAGGAAATCGAGTTCTTCAAGACGGTCAAACCCCGAATCTGCCACCGGCTCATCTACTACCGCAAGATATACAACATCGAGATGAACCGTCCCGTAGGCAACGAGTCACAGCGGAGCTACCTGATAGACGAGATACGGGGCATCAACCGTTACAACGAGAAACGTTCGGACTTCGTGCGTTACTACCGCTCCGGGCTGACCCACTTGGACGCACTCTATTACCTGCGGGGTAACCTTGACACGGCACTCTACTTGGAGTCGTTCCATCACGAGCGTGATCCGTCATTCTCGACCAACTGTGACTTCATGGCGGCACGGCTTCTCGCCAACGAGCGGCTGATCCGCTACCTGACGAAAGAATTAGAGGCGTTCGAACTGCGGCAAGCCGAAGAATCGTTGCTGAAGGTGCGCCTGACGTGGAAAGCGACGAAGACGGAACTGACCGAACTGCTATTTGCATTGGACAGTCGCAAGGCATTCGGGGATGTCCCGTTGACAAGGCTGTCGGAGTATGTGCAGAGGGCATTCAACATCGAGTTGGACAAGAACCTGTCCCGGACATTCGGCGACCTGCGCATCCGCAATCGGCAGACGCCTTTCCTTGACAGCCTGAAGGCCGCACTGCTCAGGCGGATGAACCGCCCGCTGAACAACCGCCCCGGAGGGCGGAACAAAAAGACGCTTTGAGAAGGATAAGAATTGAATAATAACAAACAGAAACCTAAATAGAAAAGGACAATGAAACAGGTATTTATCAAGACATGGCTGCTGCTGTTCGTGTTACTGGCAGCGGCAGCCTGCGACAAGGACGAGAGGGAAATCGGCTACGACGCGCTGCCCCAAAAGGCGCGGCAGTTCATCGCGCAGTATTTCCCCGGTGCGGAATGCACCCGTGCGGTGCGTGACAAGGACGGCGGCACGACCGAATATGAGGCATGGCTCTCGGACGGAGCGGAACTGGAGTTCGACGAACAGGGCGAGTGGACGAGCGTGGACTGCAAGTTCTCCGCGCTGCCGGACGGCATCCTGCCGGAATCCATCGCGACGGACATCACCGCCCGTTACCCCGATGCCGTACCTTACAAGGTGGAGAAACAACCGGGCGGTTACGAGATAGACATCCCCGGCTGGGAACTGTACTACAGCTATCAAGGTACGTTCATCCGTGCCGAAAGGGACTGGTAAAACTGCATGAAACACCAATAACTAAAGAGCTATGATCATCTATGACAGCAAAATCGCCCGTCTGCTCCAAGGCCGGCTGAATCCCTACGATTACGTGACCCTCCCGATCATTACCTTGACCGCCCTCCCCTACGGAGAGAAAGGAATTTGGGAGGAAATGGAGATGAGCATCCACCGCCGCCAGTATACAGAATGCTTCCTTGCGTCACTACTGCCGTCCCTGCTTCTGGGCTGGCAGGTGTGCTGGGGACTTGCCGTCCTGCCACTGTTCATATATTACATCCTCTATTGGGCGGAACAGTTGGCTGTCGGCCATTCGGCATTTGACTACGAGGCAGAAAAGGAAAGCGAGGAAGTAAGCTACTTTGTAGTGAGAAAACGCATTGCATGGAGCAAATGGTATTGGAAAAAGAAGCTGCCGGCCATCGACCGGAGCTGGTTCTGCTAAAGGAACAGGGCTGGCTCCTATACAGCTACTACAAGCGTGGGCTGCTGTCTGTTTAAGTTGTGTTCGGGCATCCTGGGGCCTTCTTTATGATTAAACGAGATGCAGCCAACGCTTCCTTTCATCACATTCCTCTATTGGGCGGAAAAGGAAAGCGTGGAGATAAAAAAGGAAAAAGTGCAATTCAGACATATATACGAAGAGTTACGATGAAGAAAACGGAATGCGTCCTTGTGAAAGGTCGCCAGATGTCCGCCGAAGGGTAGCAATGCCCGTAGGACACAGTTTTTTGATTTTTAGGAAAGTTCAATCCCCAAAAGGGATTGGATTTATTAAGTGGGAAACCACTTTTTTACATGAGAAAACAAGACCCGCACTTGTGAAAGCCCGGAGCTTGTACTTTAGCATGGCAGCCTGCCAGCTTTACCCCGGCAGGCTTGTCATAGAGATATTTTTCAACAAAAGTTAGTTCACTTCGCATCAGCGGATGCGGTACAAGTGAAAGAATTCAAAATGTCTGGAAGCTTCCACCTGTTACAGTCCGAAGCTTCCGTTTTTTTATATGGACAGAATAAATTCAAAAACAAGAACGATATGGCAACATTAAAATTGAACAAATTCATACTTTTGCCGTGTAGGGCGGCTTCCGCCCTCGTGCGCTGCGGCTTCCCGGTGAGTGCGGGGATCATGATGAAAACGTTTTCCCCCGATACGGGCCGTATATTTTACGAGAACGCCGTGTGTGACTTCCTGCTGCACAAATTCCCTGAAATCGTGAGGTGGTATGAGGACTGCCCCTGCCCGACAGGATTCCTCACGGCAGGTTCACCGGTATGGGTGTTCCTTCCTGAAGAGGGAAAGGAAGGCGACGAACTTCTAAGGTCGGTACGCAAGGAGATCGACAATCGCCCCATACGTGTGATCACCCGTGAGAATTACCGGAGACGTATGTGCCTTTCCGGCCAGCTCATCAAACGGCTCGACCGCGCAGGTGACGACATGCTCTCCGAGTTCCTGTGTCACACCCTGCTTTCCAAGCAGGACGGCACGTATGTGGACTCTCGCAGATGGGAAAGCGCCAAGAAAGGTGACCCGGTGCACGGCTTCATATCCGACATGCTGGCGGCGTGCCTCTCCGCCAGCATGCCCATCGTGGACGGTGACCTGCCCGGCATCCTCACGCGGATGGCAAGACACCATATCCCGAGTGTCAGGGCGAAGCTGAGAGAACAGGACAGGATGATCCTGCAAGCCTGTCCCTCGCTGAATGAATATCAGCATGCAATGAAGTAGAAAATGCGTACCTTATAAATGCAGACGAAATATAAAAACAAGCTGCGAACGTTATTCTTCTTAACTTAAAATGTTGGAACGCCAATATCAAATATTTTATGCTTTTGCTGGTTATTTTATCTGTGTAATTTGTGGATATTATATAGAAGTATGTATTTATAAATAAAAATCATGAACAATGGTATAATATGGTTGAAGTTAAAAATATCGTTCGGTTATGCCATCTTGGTTCTGTTGTCCGCATTCATTGTCTATCAGTTCCGTCAGGAACAAATGCAAAGACACATGCTACGTAAGAAGGAGAAAGAGCTGGTGGCGATACACCGTCTGGCTGAAAGAATCTACATCGACCTGCTGGACCTTTCCACCCATGCCGAGATTGCCGTCACATGGGATGATGACGACCTCGGGGAATACAGCCGCAAACGCCACGGGGTCTGCGACAGCCTGCAACTTCTGAAAGAATATGTCCATACCCCGTTACAAAAAAGCCATATCGACTCGTTGTGCCTTCTTCTTTGGAACAAGGAACTTCTTTTATCCAAGGCGGTACATACCTTCAAGGAACTGCAGGACATAGGTGACATTGTACAAGAAAGCATTCCTGCCATTGTCTTGACAGCCCGGAAACAGGCTGCACGGCAAAAGGAAAATAAA
>ERZ791629.868-NODE-868-length-9455-cov-2.80606_pt1 | contig 9455 bp, 9 predicted proteins | sample MGYA00510057_ERZ791629 | MGnify/ENA primary metagenome ERZ791629 (study PRJEB30046, sample SAMN00715161) | human gut metagenome | study: EMG produced TPA metagenomics assembly of the A metagenome-wide association study of gut microbiota in type 2...
TGGTGGAGTTTTCAAAAAAGTTGGTGGAGTTTTTGAAAAAGCTGGTGAAGTTTTCTGAAAAGCTGGTGAAGTTTTTAGACCTCTTGAGATTTTTCATCAACAATGGAGAGAGTTTTAGCAAATAATGGTAACAATCTTCATAAACAATGCCCATTATTGAGGGGGTATAAGATGGGGTTGTCAAAACGTGGATAATGTTATCGTCTGGTTCGTAGGGGGGAGGTCGCTCGCCCGAAAACAGTTTGCTTTGTGTCTTCGGGCCCCCCCTGCCTCTACAGCTGACGATTGGATAGGCCGGTTTGGTTTTGACACACTCCCTTTTCTTTCTCAATAAAGTGCAGCTGTATCGTTCAGCAGTTGGTAAATGCTGCTGGCGATGCCCAATATGAAGATGCCTGCCACACAAATCAACAAACAGGTACGCATGGCGATACCGGTTTTGAAGGTGGCGATTGGTTCATCATTGGGGGTAATGAACATAGCTTTTACAATCAGCAGATAATAGTAAAGTGAAATAATGGTGTTTACCAATGCAATAAACACTATCAGATAATATCCACTTTGGAAAGCTGCTGCAAATACAAAGAATTTACTGAAGAACCCGGCAAATGGCGGGATACCTGCCAAAGAGAAAAGGGCAAGTGTCATCACCATTGTCAGGCGGGGATTGGTTTTGTAGAGTCCGTTGTAATCTTCGCGCTCAACCATTCCGTGGGTGTGTTGCTCGATGGCGTTGATTACCCCGAATACGGCAAGATTGGCTGCAATGTATACAATGATATAATAAACTAATGACGCCATTCCCTGCGGAGTGCCTGCCAGGACTGCCAGCATGATATATCCTGCCTGTGATATACTGCTGAATGCCATAAAGCGCTTTAAGTTGCTTTGGCGGATGGCAAACAGGTTGGCAATGGTGATGGTAGCGACAATGACCACGCACAGCATTTCACTCCATTGGGCGGTCATGGAACCGAATACTTTGACCAAAATGGCCATCAGCGCAAAGGCGGCTGCACCTTTCGAGATAACCGACAGGTAAGCGGCAACTGTGGTAGGCGCTCCCTGATAGGTGTCGGCAGTCCACAAATGGAAAGGCACAAGGCTCAACTTAAAGGCCATACCGGAGAAGAAAAATACCAATGCCAGTATTTGAAGCGGGCTTCCGGTGATGCCGGCAGGGATGTCCTCGAAATAGAGCGTACCTACGGTTCCGTAAATCATTGAGATGCCATAGAGGAATATACCGCTGGAGAAGAGGGCGGATAAAATGAATTTTGCTCCGGCTTCTGCACTGTGACCTTTGTATTTGTCGAAGGCAACGAGGCATGCCATAGGAACGGTAGCCAGTTCCAGTCCTAAAAAGAACAGGAGAAAGTGACCTGCGCTCACCATGAAGTACATTCCCAGTAACGTGCTCAGTGTGAGTGTATAGAATTCTCCCATTTTGTGACGAGTGTCCGGACGACGCAGCCAATGGGTGGATTGCAGGAATACAAGGATGGTGCCCAAAGTGAGAACACTTTTCATAATGGAGGCCATCGGAGTGGAATGATACATCCCTCCGAAAAGGATGACTTCATCGGGCCATATATTGGCAAGTAACTCAATTCCCAACAGGGCGCAGGCCAATGGGCGTAACCAGTGGCGAAGACGCACGGGAAGGAAAAGGTCGAGTACAAACATCAACAGAAATACGGCGGTGAGGCTCAGCTCCTGATGCATTTGCAAAATAGATGTAATGTCCATAATCGTATGTTATTGTATTAATTGAGTGATAATCGGTTCTACACTGTTACTAATCAGGTTGCTTATCCAGAATGGGGCAAGTCCCAGTCCGGCTACGCAGGCTAAAAGGAAGATTACTGCCACTCTTTCATCCCAAGTTGCATCGGTAAGTTTCAGATGGTCGGGGTTCAGTACCTTGCCATATAGAATCTTACCTACTACACGCAGAATATAAACCGCAGTAATCACGATACTTGTCGTAGCTATCAGCGTGCATACACGGTGGAAGGTATCGTTGTTTTGGAACGAGCCGACAAAGACGGTCATTTCTGCCACAAATCCACTCAATCCCGGCAACCCCAGATTGGCAAGACCCGCAATGACATAGCCCACAGCCAGAAATGGCATGATTTTCATCAGTCCTCCCATCAGGCGTACATCGCGTGTATGGGTGCGGCCGTAAATCATACCGATCAGGGCAAAGAACAAAGCTGTCATCAGACCGTGGCTCAGCATTTGGAGGATGGCTCCCGTACAACTGGTGCGTGTCATCATCAGAAGAGCGAAAAGCACCAGTCCGCAATGCGATACGGATGAATAGGCATTGATATATTTCAAGTCGGTCTGTACCACAGCGCTGAACGCACCGTAAACCACAGAAATGGTGGTCAGCACGAGGAATACATCACCCCACATGGCTGCTCCTTCGGGCATCAGATACATGGCAACACGAAAACAGCCGTAGCCTCCCAACTTCATCAGCACACCGGCATGAAGCATACTGACGGCAGTCGGAGCAGATGCATGGCCGTCGGGACTCCATGTGTGGAATGGGAATAGTGCGCCCAGCACACCGAATCCCAGGAAAATAAGCGGGAAGAACAGGTGCTGCATCGTATCGGGAATATGTAGTTTGGCTATCTCGAGCAGATTCATTGTCTCGCCTCCTGCTCCATAGAAGATACCCAGAATACCTATTAGCAGGAAAGCAGAACCGCCCATCAGCATCAGGGTAAGTTTCATGGCTGCATATTCTTTACGGCCGCTTCCCCATATACCAATCAGCAGGTACATCGGGATAAGCGCTACTTCATAGAACATAAACATGGTGAACAGGTCTGTCGAGATAAAGAATCCGAACACTCCCAAACTCAGCAGTGTGAACCATAGGAAATACTCTTTGGTGAGGGGCTGAAGTTTCCATGATGCAAATGTTCCGGTGAAGACAATGATAGCGCTCAGTAGTAACATGGCTACGGAGATACCGTCCACTCCGATGGAGTAACATATATGTAAGGGGGCATACCAGGATATACTGTCGGTAAACAGCATTTCTTCCATGGCACCGGCTTGGCGGAGTCCTATATAATCAATGGTGAGGTAGACAGACAGTGCCAGCAGCAGGGAAGCTCCGGTAACCATCACGCCACGTACTTGATTGACGCTGCGCGAAGCCCAAAGCCCCGCGAGCATCAATAAAGGAACTATGATGAAAAAACTTAGTATGTTCATTTGTATACTTAATTATTCGTTTGGCTGGTTAAACTAATAGTATCAGCGTCAGTATCAAGGCTCCTGCGAGGAACCAAATACTGTATTGCTGTACATTTCCGCTTTGCATATCACGTATCTCATCAGCTGTGGCGTGGGTGCTCCAGGCGGTGAAGTTGAAGAACTGGTCGATGACGTGACGGTCCCACCATGCTATCGGAGTACTGATGCACCGGAATATAATCTTCTTGGTGAAGAACATCCAGACTTCGTCCATGTAGAAGCGGTGATAGGCAGCTGTGTGCAAACGGCTGAAGGTGTGTGCCAGCTTGTCGGCGACAGGCTGTTTGGGACCTGCATACATCCATGTGGCAAGACCGATGGACAACAGTGCAATAATGATACTTGTTGTGGCTACCTGCATATCCAGGTGGATGGTATAAGCCTCTCCGTTGCTGCTGATTAAATTACCGAACGGGATGAATCCCGCCACACAGGTCACGGCTGCCAAAAACAGTAACGGGAAAGTCATGGTAAGCGGTGCTTCATGCGGAGTATGTGCAGCGTGGAGGGTTTTGTTTTCCGTGCCCCAGAAAATGCCATAATACAGACGGAACATATAGAATGCGGTCATCGCAGCTATACCTGTCATTATCCAGCCCATGACCGGGCTGAACCGGAAGCAGGCGGTCAGGATTTCGTCTTTGGAGAAGAATCCCGAGAAAGGCCAAATGCCCGAAATGGCAAGGCAGGCTATCAGAAATGTGATGTGGGTGACAGGCATGTATTTGCGCAACCCGCCCATCGCGCTCATTTCATTGCTGTGTACGGCATGAATGATGCATCCTGCCCCCAAGAAGAGTAATGCCTTGAACATGGCGTGAGTGAACAGATGGAACATGGAGGCCATGTAGCCCAATCCTCCTTCGTGGGGATTCATCGAGGTGCAAACGCCCAAGGCAACAATCATAAAGCCTATCTGTGAAATGGTGGAGAAAGCAAGTACACGTTTGATATCGCTTTGCACACAGGCTACACTGGCAGCATAGAATGCTGTGAAAGCACCGATGTAGGCTGTCCAGTGGAGTACTTCGGGAGCGTAACCGATGAACAATGGGAACATACGGGCTACCAGATATACACCGGCTACCACCATGGTGGCGGCATGAATCAGGGCACTGACCGGAGTAGGGCCTTCCATGGCATCGGGCAGCCAGATGTGTAATGGGAACATGGCGCTTTTTCCGGCTCCGCCGACAAACATCAGCCCCAATGCCAGTGGAATCATTGTTCCTGCTGCAACCAGAGCGCTTGCGGCAGGAGTGAAAGAGAATGTTTCTGCGTAGTAGCCGTAGATGAGGATACCAATCAGAAAACCGAGGTCGGCAAAACGGGTGACGATAAATGCTTTTTTGCTGGCTGCGATGGCTTCTTTCTTGGTATAATAGAAACCGATGAGCAGGTAAGAGCTGACGCCCACCAATTCCCAAAAGACGTACATTTGGAAAATATTGGTTGCTACTACCAGTCCCAGCATTGACATGGTGAAAAGACTCAGAAAAGCATAATAGCGCTGGAAGCCTTTTTCACCTTTCATATAGCCGAAGGAGTAGATGTGTACCATCAGTGACACGGTAGAAATCACAACCAGCATCATGATGGAAATAGGATCGAGCAAAATGCCCATATTGATATGAAGGTCGGCTGTGAACGGCAACCATTCAAAGTTGTAGGGCATGAGGGTGGGGAAGGTGCCTGCTGCCGTACGGCCGCCTGTGAAATAGTGAAAGGCGGTGAGGTAGGAAAGCAATGCCACTCCTGTCAGTGAAGCTGTGCCGATGGCACCTGCCACGCTGTTCTTCATGCGCATACCTGCCAGTCCCAGTATCAGAAAACTGAGGAAAGGAAGGATGAGGATTAGAATAGTATATTCCATAATCAATTTTTCATTTCGTTTAAGTTCTTCACTTGTATGTTTCGGATGTTACGATAGATATTGATGATAATGGCAATAGCTACCGCTGTTTCCGCAGCACTCACTCCGATGGCGAACAGGGCGAAGAACACTCCTTCCAGTTCGTTGGGGAAGAGGTAGCGGTTGAACACGGCGAAGTTGATATCGACGGAGTTCAAAATCAGTTCCACACTAATCAGCATGGCGAGCAGGTTGCGGCGGGGAAAGGAAGCAAGTCATAGATGCCTGCAAACATCATAAAGGTGGAAACCACCAGGTAATATTCCATGTGTACCATAATCAGACTTATCTTTTACGTGCAATCATTATACCTCCCACAATACAAGCCAGCAACAATATGCTGATGACTTCGAAAGGCAGTACATATTGATATTTTCCCATTCCCATCAGGGTGTGGCCGATGGTCTGCACATGCAGTTCGCCGGGAGTGAAGTGGGAGGGGAGAAACTCGTTTTTCAACATAACAAACAGGCAGATGCCCAGCCCGGCAAGGGTGGAAACAACTCCTGCCACCATTTTACCGTTTTTCAGCCGTTCGGACTTGTCTCCTTGTGAGGAGGTCAGCAGAATACTGAAAACATAAAGTACCGTGATGCCGCCGGCATAAATCAGCAATTGGACGGCTCCCAAAAACGAATAATTGAGCTGGAAGTAAATGCCTGCCGTGCCGAATAGTACAAACAGCAAATAGGTCGCTGCGCGCAGAATGCGTGATGTGGTGACCGCCAGTACCGAACAGACAGCGATAAACAATGCCAGCACAATGAATACAATTAGTTGTAGTGTCATAATATCGTTTGTTTTTTTATTTCTTATTCAGGATGAGAACCAATTTGCTGCGGTCGAACACTGCATTTTCAAATTCTGTATCAAAACAGATGGCATCGTGCGGACAGGCATTGACGCAGAGTTGACAGAACACGCAGGCGCCCAAATCATATTCATATTTCACCAATGTTTTTTTCTTCTTACCTGTTTCTTCATCAGTCTGTGTTTCGCTGGTGATATGAATGGTGTCGTTGGGACAGGCCATTTGACAAAGCCCGCAGGCAATACATTTATTGTTCCCGTTTTCGTCTGCCGGCATGACGAGACGCCCGCGAAAACGGGGAGAGATTTCCAGTGTAGCACGGTTCTCGGGATACTGCTCGGTTACTTTCGGAGTGAAAAATTCCCGTCCGGTGATTTTCATTCCGGTGAGCAGTGTACCGATACCGTGCAACAGTCCTCCTATATATGAACGTTTTTCTTCTTTCATTAGAAATGCAATTTAAATACAACAATAATAACCATCAGCAACAAATTGCAAAGACCTATCGGTACCAGGTATTTCCATTCCAGTGTAAGAATCTGGTCGATACGTAAACGAGGGAAAGTCCATTTTATCCACATCAGCAGCCAGACAATAAAGAATGACTTTGCAAAGAACCATACAAATCCGGGAATATAGTCCATGACGGTATTGAAGCCGTCCAAGCCGGGAATATGCAACGGCATCCAGCCGCCCAGGAAGATAGTGGCGGCTACTCCGGCAATAATGAACAGGTTGACAAACTCTGCCACATAGAATAAACCGAAGTGCATACCCGAATATTCGGTGTGATATCCGGCTGTCAGCTCACTTTCGGCTTCGGGCAAGTCGAATGGACCACGGTTTACCTCTGCATTGCCGGCTATCAGATAGATGATAAAGGCAATCATTGCCGGGATATGGCCTTTGAAAAGGAACCAGCCGTCGGCCTGGCGTTCTACGATTTCTGAAAATTGCATGGTATCGGTCAATACGACAATGGTGAGAATGCTCAGTCCGACAGACAGTTCATAACTGATCATCTGTGCACCGCTTCGCATGGCACCGATTAGTGAGTACTTGTTGTTGGAACTCCATCCGGCAAGCAGGATACCTACCACACCGATGCTGGAGGCTGCCATCAGGAAAAAGATGCCGACATTGAAGTCGAGCACTTCCATCCCTTTGCTGAAAGGCAAACAACTGAATGACAGGATAGATGCCAGTATCACAATATAGGGAGCGAGGTTATAAAGGAAATTGTCGGCGTGACGAATGGTGATGATTTCTTTTATCAACATCTTGAATACATCGGCAAAGACCTGTATGGTGCCCCAAGGTCCTACACGCATCGGTCCCAGGCGACACTGGAATGCTGCACAGACTTTTCGCTCCATGAATATCATAATGATAGCAATCACTGCGTAGGCAAGCATGATGCATACGCCGATAGCCACACACTCTATAAATACCGCCAACCCTTCGGGCATGAAGGAGGTAAGCATTGAGTGTATCCATTGGGTTACTATACTAAAATCAAACATATATTATTTCGTTTCGTTTTATTATTAATCTTATCTGTCTATGTCCGGTACCACGTAATCCACTGTTCCGCCGATGGCAATGAGGTCGGCTATCTTGGCACCGCGGCACATGGTTTCCATTGCCGAAACCAATGGCAGTCCGGTGGCACGGAACTTCAGACGGTAAGGATATTTATCTCCACGACTTTCCAAAAAGACGCCGAACTCTCCACGGCTGCCTTCCACCGCAGCATAATAAGAACCTTCGGGCACACGGATAATCGGTTTCATCTTTTGCTGAAATGCTCCTTCAGGAATATTATCAATCAACTGTTCGATGATGTTCATACTTTCCATGATTTCTTCCATACGTACCATGTAGCGTGCGAATGAATCGCCTTCGGTATGGACAATTTCCTTGAAGTCGACTTTTCCATACATAGAGTAGGGATGGCGTTTGCGAGTATCGCAAGCCCAACCGCTGGCGCGCCCTGTTCCCCCCGTTGCACCAAAAGAGATGGCGTCTTCGCGACTGAGCACTCCTACACCTTTCATACGTTCCTGTGCGATGACATTGCCGGTGAAGACTTCATGATACTCTTTTAATGTCGGACGGAGATAAGCGATAAAGTCTTTTACCTTTTGCACAAAGTCCGGCGCGATATCGGCCTGCACACCGCCGATGGTATTATAGTTCTGGATTAAGCGACCGCCGGTGGTTGCTTCGAAGATGTCCAGAATCTTTTCGCGGTCGCGGAATCCGTAAAAGAAGGCAGTTAGCGCGCCCAAGTCCATGCACAGACAAGAAAAGAAAAGCAGATGTGAATCAATGCGTTGCAGCTCGTCCATGATGGTGCGGATATACTGTACACGTTCACTCACTTCCACACCCATTGCCTTTTCGATACACATGCAGAGTGCATGGCGGTTTTGGTGTGCGCCCAAATAATCCAACCGGTCGGTTAAGGCGAGTGTTTGGGGATATGTCAGACTTTCGCACATCTTTTCGATGCCGCGGTGGATATATCCGCAGTGTACATCCAGTTTCTTTATAATCTCACCTTCCAGTGACACGCGAAAGCGGAGCACTCCGTGAGTTGCCGGATGCTGCGGACCTATATTAATAATGTATTCATCTTCGTCGAAGATGGTTTCTCGTTTTTCAATTACGCTGCCGTCATGCTGTACTTCCATGTATTGGGTGGTATCGACCGGCTCCTCGTTGGTCATCCGCAGCGGGTTGAGGCTTTCGTCATAATCTTTGCGAAGCGGATGGCCTATCCAGTCTTCACGCAGGAACAAGCGGCGCATGTCGGGGTGTCCCACAAAACGGATGCCGAAGTAATCATACACTTCACGCTCGTTGAATTCTGCGCCTTTCCAAATATCGCAGACTGTAGGCAATTCAGCTTTCTCGCGGTTGGCAGTGACAGCTTTAATTACTTTGTTCTCGCCGGTAGCTGTCTTTTCCAGATGGTAGACTACTCCCAATCCTTCTTCTCCCCAGTCCATTCCGGTGAGTGAACGCATAAAGTCATAGCCTTCCGCGCGTAACTTTTGCATCTCGGTGCGGAGTTCGTTAGGTTCTATTTTGATAATATCATCCATAAGTTATTCCTTTTGGGGTTCTTCTTCCTTGCGGTTTACTCCGCCAAAGAATTTTTCCAGTTTTACTTTACGTTGCAGTTGCATCATGCCATATAATAAGGCTTCGGGCCGTGGGGGGCATCCGGGAATATAAACGTCTACCGGTAATATTTTGTCAACTCCGTTCAGCACATGGTAGGATTTTTTAAACGGACCTCCGCTGATGGCGCATCCGCCCACTGCAATCACATATTTGGGGTCTGCCATTTGGTCATAAAGACGTTTTAATACCGGTGCCATTTTGTGTGTGATGGTTCCGGCTACCATAATCATATCTGCCTGGCGCGGACTGGCACGGGCT
>ERZ791629.890-NODE-890-length-9239-cov-2.15919_pt1 | contig 9239 bp, 6 predicted proteins | sample MGYA00510057_ERZ791629 | MGnify/ENA primary metagenome ERZ791629 (study PRJEB30046, sample SAMN00715161) | human gut metagenome | study: EMG produced TPA metagenomics assembly of the A metagenome-wide association study of gut microbiota in type 2...
ATTTCACTTTCAATATTTATAGGAACAATGATTTTGCTGTATGCTGCAAGTACAACTTATCATACAGTTAATGCAACACCTGGAATTAATAAAATATTAAAGAAGTTAGACCATTGTATGATATCGGTTATGATAGCGGGTTCCTATACTCCTGTATGCTTAGTTGTCCTTCATAACAAGACAGGATATGCACTGTTAGCACTAGTATGGGGAATTGCAATAGTTGGTATTATCTTTAAATTATGCTGGGTAACCTGTCCTAAGTGGATATCATCAGTTCTTTATATTGTTATGGGCTGGGCGTGTGTATTATCATTTACACAGATAATAAATGCACTTCCAACAGCGGCATTTGCGTGGTTGTTAGCAGGTGGAATAATATATACAATCGGTGGCGTCATATATGCACTTAAGCTTAAGGTGTTTAATGCCAACCATAAGTATTTTGGTTCTCACGAGATATTTCATCTGTTTGTTATGGCAGGAAGCATATGCCACTTTATTATGATGTTTAATTATGTGGCTGTAATGCCTTTAAAGTAGTAAGTTCTTTTAAAAATACACACAAATTATGGAAATAGAATTTTATATGTGTTATCCTCTATAATCGGGTCTGTAACTATTGTTGCAGACCCGATTACAGGTTGTCAGACCAACGAACGGAGGATTAATATGTTATTTTCAGATGTCGATGCAATTGCTAAGGCAGCATCGAATAAGGCAGAGTTATGCAACAACCATTTCGGAAAGTATTTTATGCGCTCTATTATGGCAGGCTTCTATATTGTTGTTGCAACAATTTTATCGAATGTGAGTGCGGCAGTACTGCTTCCAACTTATCCACAGTTTGGTAAGCTTTTAGGTGCATTTTTATTCTCAATTGCAATTGTACTCGTCGTATTTATGGGAGGAGAATTATTTACAGGTAATAATTTTGTTATGGCGATTGGCGCATACAATAAGACGGTTTCAGTAAGAGATCTAATAAAAGTATGGGTTGTAAGCTATATAGGTAACTTTGCCGGTGCATTTATTCTTTCGGGTTTATTTGTATATAGTAAGGCTTCACACACAATAATGGTTGATTATTATAACAGCTTTATATATTCTAAGATTTCAGCAGGTTCCATGGAACTTTTAGTAAGGGGGATTCTTTGTAATTTCCTTGTATGTATGGCAGTATTAGTTGGTACTAAGTTAAAGACAGAAAGCGGCAAGCTTATAATAATGTTCTGTATTATTATGGCGTTCGTAGTTGCTGGTTTTGAGCATTGTATTGCTAATATGAGTACATTTTCTATTGGATATATGTTACTTGGTGATATTGGCACAGCTTCTGTTATCAAGAGTATGATTATGGTGACAATCGGCAATATGCTTGGCGGAGCAGTGCTTCTTGGAGTGCCGGTACAGATTATGAAAGCAGAACACTAAAATTAAAGTCATTAGTAATGAATAAAGCATGAAAGGATTAGTGAGTTGTATGAAAGAAAATCTTAAAAAGCTTGCAAAATATTATAAGCCATATTTAGGCACATTTATTATAGATATGATTCTTGCGATGATGTCTGCGGCGGTGGCACTTGTCATACCGCTTGTTGTAAGATATATAACTTCTAAGGTTGCCTATATGCCGGCAGATGAAGCGTCTAAGGCAATATTTACAATAGTTGTGATATTATTCGTGCTTGTTCTTGTGCAGTGGGGGTGTAATTATTATATATCTAATTACGGACACGTTATGGGAGCTAAGATTGAATACGATATGAGGGCTGAGATTTTTAACCACTACCAGAAGCTTTCTTATTCATTCTATGATGACCAGAAGGTTGGACAGTTATTATCAAGAATAACTTCGGATTTATTCGATATAACAGAGCTTTTACACCACGGTCCTGAGAATATAACAATATCACTTATTAAGATTGTAGGTGCACTTGTTATATTAAGCACTATAGATGTAAGGCTTACGCTTACTGCATTTGTGCTTGTGCCTGTTATGCTTGTATTTGCATATTTCCTTAATAAGAAAATGAAGCGTGCATTTAAAAGAAACCGTATCCGTATAGGTGAGATTAATGCACAGATAGAAGATAATCTGTCAGGAATACGTGTTGTTAAATCATTTGCTAATGAGGATATAGAGTGCGGTAAGTTCAAAAAAGGCAATGATTTATTCTTAGAGTCAAAGAAAGACAGCTATCATTATATGGGAATGTACAATGCCGGACTTACAGCATTTACAACTATGATTAATGTAATTGTAATTGCAGTGGGCGGTATAGGAATAACAAGAGGCTGGGTTAATATTACAGACTTCGTAACATTTTTATTGTATATAAATATATTTACGGAGCCGGTAAAGGTACTTATTGATTTTACAGAACAGTTCCAGAACGGTTATTCCGGTTATGAAAGATTTCTTGAGATATTATCAGTTGAACCGGATATAAAGGAAAAGCCAGATGCAGTTGAACTTAAAGACGTTAAGGGTGAGATTACATTCGACAATGTATCTTTTAGATATAAGGACGGAATCGAGGAAGTATTATCAGGAATCAGCTTTAATGTTACACCAGGCAGATATGTGGCACTGGTAGGTCCGTCAGGAGCAGGAAAGACTACATTATGTTCGCTTATACCAAGATTTTATGAGGCGACAGAAGGAAGCATAAGAATTGATGGAAAAGACATTAAAGATGTTACTCTTAAGAGCTTAAGGGATAATATCGGGGTTGTCCAGCAGGACGTATATCTGTTTATGGGAAGCATTAAAGAGAATATACGATACGGAAAGCCAGATGCTACCGATGACGAAGTAATTGCAGCGGCAAAGCTTGCCAATGCACATGAATTTATAGAAGCATTTGAAAATGGATACGACACGGATATAGGACAAAGAGGTGTCAAGTTGTCAGGTGGACAGAAGCAGAGATTATCAATAGCAAGGGTATTTCTTAAAAATCCACCTATACTTATATTTGATGAGGCAACATCAGCACTTGATAATGAAAGTGAGCAGATTGTACAGGAGTCGTTAGAGAAGCTGGCTAAGAATAGAACTACATTTGTTATAGCCCACAGACTTACTACAATAGAAAATGCTGAGGAAATATTTATGCTTACAGATGAGGGGATTAAGGAAAGAGGAACTCACAAGGAGCTTATGGAGTTAGATGGTGAATATGCTCATATGGTTAAAATTCACTCAGCTAACTAGAAAAAGTATTGAAAATGTGTTATACTAATCATAGTTATAACGAAAATGTTAATCGCTGTATATTATTGTATGGCTGATTACAATATATGGAGGATGACGTATATGGAAATGTGGGATATATATGATGCCAACAAAGAAAAGACAGGCAGATTAATGAAAAAGAATGACTGGCAGCTTAAAGATGGAGAATATCATCTTACAGTGTTAGGTGTCATAGAACGTCCGGATGGAAAGTTCCTTATTACACAGCGTGTTATGACTAAGGCGTGGGCTCCTGGCTGGTGGGAAGTATCAGGCGGAGCGGCTCAGGCAGGTGAGGAGTCAATTGATGCAGTAAGACGTGAGGTTCGTGAAGAGACAGGAATTGACGTTACAGATGCCAGAGGTGGATATGTATTCACCTATAAAAGAGAGAATCCTGGCAAGGGCGACAATTATTTTGTAGATGTATACAAGTTCATTAAAGATGTTAAAGATGAGGACATACATATACAGACAGAGGAAGCCTTAGGGTATAAGTTCGTTACCAGAGAAGAGCTTAAACAGATAGCAGCAACAGGAGAATTCCTGCATTATGACAGTATTAAGCAGGTATTTGAAGATTAGATATTGGATTAAGTAAGAATTGCTGTTATTAAGTGAATATTTGTACTTGATTTATAAAATGTATTTATAATAGAAGAAGCACCAGCAGATTTATTCTGATGGTGCTTTTTAGCTATAAGAAGTAATAAAGCTTAAGAAAGGAATGTGGTATGCTTAAATATTTAAAAAAGTATTGGTTCTTTGCTCTGCTTGCACCTGTATTTATGATAGGTGAGGTTTCTATGGACTTGTTACAGCCGGAGCTTATGAGCAGAATAATTGATGACGGTGTATTGGGGCTTAACAATGGCGGGGTTGGCAATCTTAATACAGTAATTACCATCGGGCTTAAAATGATAGGATTTGTGGCACTTGGTGGTATCTGTGGCATTATGTCCGGTGTCTTTGCCAATCTTTGTGCACAGCAGTTTGGTAATGATGTAAGAAAAGCTGTCTTTAAGAGAATTATGGAATTCTCTTTTGAACAGACTGATAAATTCTCCACAGGTTCTTTAATTACAAGGGTTACGAATGATATAACACAGCTTCAGAATTTTGTAATGCAATGCCTGAGAGGTTTTGTGCGTACAAGTATGCTGTTTATCGGTGGTATAGCGTGTATGGTGTCACTTAATATGGAATTTGGAATAATAATTGCGTGTGCACTTCCGTTTGTTGCAGTATGTGTTGTATATTTCATAGCCAAAGCCAATCCTAAGTTCACAGTGTTACAGAAGAAGCTTGATAAGGTTAACAATGTAATGCAGGAAAATGTGTCTGGTGCAAGAGTTGTAAAGGCATATGTCAAGGAAGATTACGAGACAGAAAGATTTGAGAAAGCTAATAATGAGCTTGTTTCAACACAGCTTGATGTGCTTTTACTGCTTTCTTATATGACACCTATTATGAATATTATATTAAATCTTTCAGTTGTTGCGGTTATAAAGGTTGGTGGAATACAGGTAAGTGCAGGCAGTGCAACACCTGGTAATGTAATGGCGGCGATTACATATTGTTCACAGGTGCTTAATGCGGTTATGCGTATGACGATGATATTTCAGACAGCTTCAAGGGGAATTGCCTCAAAGAAGCGTGTTATGGAGATAATTAACTGTGAGCCGGCAATAAAGAGCGGTACATATAATAAAGAAACTGCCGTTAAGGGAAAAGTTGAATTTAAGAATGTGTCATTTGCATATCCAGGTATGGATAATGAAAATGTTATTGAGAACTTTAACCTTGTTATTAATCCGGGTGAAACTATCGGAATACTGGGTGCAACAGGCTGCGGCAAGTCAAGTCTTGTAAATCTCATACCACGTTTTTATGATGTGACTAAGGGGGAAGTACTTATAGATGATGTCAATGTTAAAGATTATGATTTGCAGGTTTTAAGGGATAAAGTGTCAATAGCATTACAGAAGCCGGAGATATTCAGCACTACAATAGCAGAAAATATTGCGTGGGGTGATGACAGTGCAGACATTGAAAAGATAAGACAAGCCGCTGACATAGCACAGGCAACAGAATTTATTGACAACAGGACAGATGGTATGGATACACAGGTAAGTCAGGGTGGACACAGTCTTTCAGGAGGCCAGAAGCAGAGAGTTGCCATAAGCCGTGCAGTGCTTAAGAATTCAGAGATACTTATATTTGATGATGCTACAAGTGCACTTGATTTAAAGACAGAGGCTGATCTTTATTCAGAGCTGTCGGTAAAGAAATATGATGTAACCAGGATTATAATTGCCCAGAGAATTGCTTCTGTAAAGAATGCAGATAGAATTGTTGTAATGGATAATGGCAGATTAGCAGATGTTGGAAGCCATAGTGAGCTTATAAAGACAAGTGAGATATATAAAGATATTTATGAGTCACAGCTGAAAGGAAATGAATAGAATGGAGCAGAGCAGACAGGCACAGATGAATAATTATAAAGCCTTTGGCAGAAGACCTGGCAACCGCAATCTTACTGTTGAGAAGGCTAAGGACAAGAAGGGTACTTTAAAAAGACTGATAGCATATTTTGCGGCTGAGAAAGCTATGATTATAGGGCTTCTGGCGGCTGTTATCGTTGTAGTAATATGTTCGGTATATGCACCAAAGCTTCAGAGTAATGCAATTGATATTATAGCTTCTGGCAGATTTAAGGAATTAACTCCGATACTTATAACAATGGTGGTTGTATACATAATACATAGTATATGTACATTTTTACAGACCAAGATAAGTGCGGTATTAAGCCAGAATATCGTAAAGAAGATGAGAGAAGATTTATTCAGGCACATAGTTAATCTTCCTGTAAGATACCTTGACAGTAACAGCCACGGAGATATTATGAGCCGTATGACTAACGATATTGAGAATATATCAACAACAGTTTCGCAATCGTTAAGTTCGATGTTCTCAGGCGTATTAACGATTATTGGAACAGTTATAATGATGACTGTATTATGTCCACAGCTTGCACTGTTATCGTGCGTTACTGTAATTCTTACAGTGATTGCAACTAAGTTCTTATCTAAGGCCATGAAGAAGTTCTTTACGAAAAGACAGGTGCTTTTAGGTAATCTTAATGGAACGGTTGAGGAGATGGTTACAGGTTATAAGTCAGTTGTTGCATATAACAGGCAGGAAAATGTCATAAAAGACTTTAACAATGTGTCGGATGAACTTACAAGGGTTGGAATTATAGCAGAGATTCTTGGCGGTTCAATGGGACCAGTTATGAATGTAATCAATAATATAAGCTTTGTTATTATTGCGGCATTTGGCGGATATTTTGCCATTAACCATATTATATCTATCGGTGTTATATCTGCATTTATCGTATATGCGAAGCAGTTTGGAAGACCAATTGATGAGCTTGCACAGATATATGGACAGATACAGACAGCCATAGCGGGGGCAGAGAGAGTATTTGCAGTTATGGACGAACCGCTTGAAGATAAGAGTGGTGATAAGAATATGGATAAGCTTGAGGGCGTTATTAAGTTTAAAGATGTCAATTTCTCATATACCAAGGACAAGCAGGTGCTATATGACTTTAATCTTCAAGTTAAGGCAGGACAGAAGGTGGCACTTGTAGGCTCAACAGGAAGCGGAAAGACAACAGTTGTCAATCTTTTAATGAGATTTTATGACGTTGACAGCGGAGAGATATTAATAGATGATGTTAATATAAAGGACATAGATTGTGCCACACTCCGTAAGAACACAGCGATTGTATTGCAGGATACTGTATTATTTGCAGATACAATAAAGAATAATCTTAAGTATTCCAATGAAGCGGCAACTGATGAGCAGATGTATGCCGCTGCGGCTATGAGCAACTGCGATACTATGATTAATAAAATGCCATTAAAATACGATACAGAGCTTATGGCAGAGGGTGAGAATATATCACAGGGACAAAGACAGCTTTTATCAATAGCAAGAGCATTTCTTGCACAGCCTAAGATCCTTATATTGGACGAGGCGACATCTAACGTGGATACAAGAACTGAAAAGCATATTCAGGATGCAATGCTTAAGCTTATGGAGAACAGGACAAGTCTTATAATAGCTCATAGATTGTCTACAATACAGGATGCTGACATAATTGTTGTTATGGATGAGGGACATATAGTTGAAGCAGGCAATCATAAAGAACTTCTTAACAAAATGGGAAGATATTATAAATTATATATGACACAGTTTGCAGGACAGACAATATAGGTGTATAATTATCTATTACATAAGATTTGTGATGATGCACAGATTGAATTATAGATAATATATGCAGGAATGGTGATGGTATGCGTACAGAGAAAAAATCAAGCATAAAAAATAGTGCAACAAGGTTGATACTGATAGGGCTTCTTGTTCTTATACAGACTGGCTGGATGATATTTTTAATGATGAAGCTGAATACATATTCAACTGCCATAACATTGCTTCTTACATTTATAGCAATGTTTATTGCCCTTAAAATATTTGGAACACACGTTAATGCGGCACAGAAAATGCCCTGGCTTATCGTAATAACTGCAGTTCCGTTTTTTGGAATATGTATATATCTGCTATTTGGACGTTCTATTGTAACTAAAGGTGTTAGACGTTCATTTAATAATATTGAAACGAATGTGCTTACCCTCTTAAAGCAGGATAAGGGCATAATAGATGATATAGCCAGCAAGGACAAGGGCGTAGCTAACCAGTGCAGATATATAAGCAATACAGCAAGATATCCTGTATACAGCAATACAGATGTAAAATATTATCCAACTACTGATGTAAGCTTTGAGGCCAAGCTTGTTGAACTTGAAAAGGCAGAGCATTTTATATTTATGGAATATCACGCTATTGAAGATGCTGAAAGCTTTGCAAGGCTTAAGCATATCCTTGAAAATAAGGCACAGAGCGGTGTGGAGGTAAGAATATTCTATGACGATTTAGGAAGTATTTTTTTCCTTAATAAAGAGTTCATAAAACAGATGAGGCAGAAGGGCATACAGTGCCGTGTATTCAATCCACTTAAAGTTATTGTAAATATGTTTATGAATAACAGGGATCACAGGAAGATAACCGTTATTGACGGCAAGGTAGGCTTTACAGGTGGATATAATCTTGCAGATGAGTATTTTAATATAACACACCCATATGGTTACTGGAAGGACACAGGAATTAAGCTTCAGGGTGATGCGGTAAAGAGTCTCACAGCAAGCTTTCTTACTATGTGGAATGCCATAGAACATACTGATAATGATTATAATAAATATCTTGATGCGACAGATGGTACATATAAGGCAGTTATGAAAGACTGTTATGTACAGCCATATTCAGATAATCCATTAGGACAGGACAGAATTGGTGAGGACGTGTACCTTAATATTCTAAAAAATGCCAAGGACTATGTGTATATCACAACTCCGTATCTTATTATCACTGATGAGATGGAAAGAGAGTTAAGGCTTGCGGTTAAGAGAGGTGTTGATGTAAGAATTGTCACACCGGGAATACCAGATAAGAAGCTTGTATACAGAATTACAAGGTCTTATTATGAGCCACTGTGTTCGGCTGGCGTGAGAATATATGAGTATACACCAGGATTCTGTCACGCTAAGCAGTGGGTATGTGATGATGAAGTATCTGTTGTTGGCACAATCAATATGGACTACAGAAGCTTATATCTTCATTTTGAAAATGCAGTATTTATATATAATAAAGCGACGGCATTAAGTGTAAAGCAGGATATGTTAAATAACTTTGAGGCAGGACACGAAGTGACAGCTGATTATACTAAAGATGTTATTAAGCCATTAAGACTTGGGGTATGTATGTTAAGAATGATATCGCCTTTATTGTAAAATACTTGCAACAAATGTAAAATAATATATAATATTAGTGGCAAATTACATTTATCATTATAAGTGGTTAGATAATAAGTAAG
>ERZ791629.894-NODE-894-length-9168-cov-2.94469_pt1 | contig 9168 bp, 10 predicted proteins | sample MGYA00510057_ERZ791629 | MGnify/ENA primary metagenome ERZ791629 (study PRJEB30046, sample SAMN00715161) | human gut metagenome | study: EMG produced TPA metagenomics assembly of the A metagenome-wide association study of gut microbiota in type 2...
ATTTCAAAACCTTGTGGTGCTATTAATTCAAATATAGTTGCCCCAATATTAATATGACCGCCAGCTATTTCATCTGATAATATATTCTTTGTAATACCATCACCATAAATGATACATGGCACAGTATATCTATTAAATAATGTTGGTTTTACTTCTATATTTGTTCTATCAGCATGGTCGCCAGTAATCACAAATAGATTTTCTTTAGGATATGTTGTTTCAATATCTTCAACAAAATTGCCAATCACTTTATCTGTATACCAATAATGACCTAATTTATTTAATAAATCTTCATTATTTTGCACATCTACAGGTAATTTAGCTCGCACTTCTTCTTTTGGAAAACCTACTTTTGCTAAATCTACACTATAAGGCGCATGATTTGATACAGATAAAATCACATATACTGTAGGTTCATCATTTTGAGCTACTTCTTGCTTTAACTTATCAAAAATAAATTCGTCATCACAGCCCCATACATTACCTGATGGATATTGATAATCTGATGCACAATGAAATTCATCAAAGCCTTGTGCCAAAGCAAAATCTTTTATTCTTTCCCAACCACTAAAACCAGCATACCAAAACTGTGTTTTATATCCTAATTTTTTTATCTGCGGTGCAAAAGATGTCGCATATACCTGCTTATATGACTCATATTGATGATTAGGATATATATTTACATCAGATAAACCACAAATAATAGCATTTACTGCCATAGGTGTAAATGCACCATTAGGCATAAAATTATGTGTATATGTTGCATTATCTTTTTGCATAATAGCTCGCACATTTTCGCCTAATTGCAGATTTGCATATTCATCTAATAATGGCCATTGAGCAAAACTTTCACCGATTATAATAAATATATGCTGTTTCTTATCAATTATATTACCATGAGCTTGATATACTAAATTACTATCAATTTGACTTAAATCTTGTTTTTGCAGACGATAAGCATCACTATTTTTCGCTAAAAACTCTACATTCTGGGTAATATTTTCTTTATGCACGCCATAAATCACGCCATTATCAATACGTTTTTTAATAGAATATCCTCGATAGATAGCTTGCATATCATCTAAAATTATCTCATTAAGAAAAGTATCCTTTGTCTTTGCACAGTTTTCCCAATGAATGGATTTTGCATAAGAAAAACTAGCACCAAAGCGTACAAATAAAGCGAAAACTAAGGTAAATACTATAACTGATATTTTAAATACAAGACTTTTTTCAAATTTAAAAGATTTTTTTGTCCACTGCCAAGCAAGATACTTTTTCAAGATATATACAACTATAACTGTAAATAAAATAATGATTACTGTACCTTCCAATAAATGATATTGCTCTATCATTGTATAAAATAAAGCTTTTACATCATCATTTACAGCATTAAATACCATTTCATTAAAATTAGTATGAAATTCCCTATAATAAAAATATTTTACTACAAATAAAAAATTCAATATAAATAAAAATACTGCTGATAATCCTAATCTCAATTTATCTAAATGCTTATTTATCAACCAACCTATTAATGTAACAAAAATAAATGTAAATAGCATAAGCACGCCTGCTGTTTTTAAACTAATTCTTGCCCCATAATAGATAGTCAACAAAATATCATTTAAATTTATATCACCAGCATAGCTTTTCATTGTTATCAATGAAATTACACGCAATAAATTTAAATATAACCAAACAAAAATAAATAATTTGAAATCTCTTTTCAAATTATAATAAAAACTCTCCCATTTTAACTGCAAAATCATTCTCCTAACTTATAAAAAATTATTCATTAACAGCTTTAATTAAATTTCTCACTAAATTTTCATCTACATAATCATAACAAGCTTTATTTTCACCTTGAGCAAATGCATAATTCACAAAATCACCAAAAGTTGTTTTATCTTCTTTCCATGCCCTACAAGATGAATGTATCTGCTTTACTTTTGTATATTCTATTAAATCTTTTGCATTATCTTTATTAATACCACTACCTGCTAAAATCTCTATTTTTGCTCCTACTGTTTTTTGTAAACTTCTAATCAATTCTTTGCCTTCTATAGCTGTTGCTTTCAATCCACTAGTTAATACTCTATTTATGTTTAATTTTATTAATTCATTTATAGCTGTTTTTTCATCTTTTACACAATCAAAGGCTCTATGAAATACTGCTGTCTTTCCATAGGAATGTACTAGATTTACCATTTTTTGTGTACATTCTAAATCAATCGCTCTATCTTCAGTCAAAAAACCAAAAGCTAATCCATCAGCACCATGCTCTAATAAAGCTTTTGCTTCGGCAAAAATCTGCTTTTTTTCTAAATCACTATAGCAAAAACCAGCTCCTCTTGGTCTTACCATACAAATAACTTCTAAATCTGTATTTCTTTTAATTAATTCTAAAGTAGCTATACTTGGCGTAAGTCCTCCTAAATGCAAAGCTGAATTTAATTCTATTCTCTTTGCTCCACTTCTATAAGCATTTATGGCATCTTCATAACTACCACAACAAATTTCAATTATTCTATCCATTTTACGACCTCACTTCATTTTATATGCCTATTATATACTATTTTGCTAGTATTTAAAAATATATGTTATAATATAGTATTATATATCTTTAATAAAGGAGAAAAAAATCATATTATGTTAAAAGACATAGCAGAAAAATATTACATACAAGGTTATAATTGTGCAGAAAGTCTTATTCGTGCAGGTAATGAATATTATAATTTAAATCTTGATGAAAATGCTCTAAAGATGACAGGCGCTTTTGGTGGTGGTTTCCATGTTGGTGATGTATGTGGAGCTTTAAGTGGTTCAGCATGTGTTATTTCAAGTAAATATATTGAAACAAGAGCTCATGAAACTACTCACTTAAAGCCTATAATGTTAAACTTAGTTAGAGCATTTCAAAGTCATTTTTCTTCAAGACTTTGCTGTCAAATTAAAGCAAAACATTATTCTCAAGAAGTACATTGTTTAAATACAGTAAAAGCTACAGCTGAAATTCTTGAACAAGTTTTAACTGAATACGAAAAAAGTCATTAATTGAAAACCTAATCTCTAATTATTCTAGAGATTAGGTTTTTTATTTACAATCTTGCTTGCACTCACTACAACCATTACAGATAAGTTTACTAGCACATTCATTACACTTTAGTTTGAAACTTCTTTTATACAATTTTTCCTTATCTAATAATCTCCCAAATTGGTCATATAATTTAAATGCTATTTCTTTGCCTTGATAATTCATCTTAGATTTAAAAGCCATTTTACTTTGCAATTCCTTTGAGGGCAAATTATATATTTTTTTATCCTTCATAAAAACTGTTCCTGTTTCCATAAAACAAAATGTAATATTTGCTTTTACACATTCTTGGCGCAAGTTTTTCACCCAATCGAAATTACAAACTCTAGCTCCATTATAATTTTCTCCACCACAAATTACCTGTTCAATTTCTCCATCTTTTAAATATTTTTCTATACTTACATTTTCCAAAAATGGAGCAACAATTATCCCTTTATGTTTAAATGGCAAATTCAATAATATAGGTATTCTCTCATCTGCACGCTTTTGATTTTCACAAGTTACATGCAAAAACACATTTTCCCAACCATCGCCCCAATTTTTAGGTAAACATGCTCTTATTCTTTCTGCTCTTTTTGTTATCAATATAAATATAACATCACTTCTAGCTTTTATTATTCTCCATGCTTCTTCTCGCCACTCATCAGCTTCTTTTAAGAAAAAATCTGATGTCATACAAACCCTTATTTGTTCACCACTTTTTATCTTATATTCGCCTTGTCTATTTTTAGCTAATGGATAATAAAAATTTGCCTTTACTTTATAAATGTAGGCTCCACTATTACCTCTTATCTTATCTAGATAATACATATAACAATTTTTACAGCCTTCACTATATTTAAGACAACCATGCCATGGGTTCCATATATCATGCATCATTTCACCTTCTAAAAATAATAAGCCCCAAAATCTAATAAATAAAAGTTTCTAGGGCTTATATATTCTATCTCTTCCTTAAATCTTTTCCACCGCAAATAGGGCATTGTTCTTTTTTAAACAAAAAATAATATATAGCATAGATAAAAATCCAACTGCCACCAGTAATTACTGATAAAAATATAAATAAAAACCATGATGGTCTTTTCACTGGAGAAACCATTTGATTACAGTATGGACAATATTTCATAAAATCACCTCATTAATTTATTTAAATCAATACTTATCTTAACAACACTTCAAAACTCTGGATATTTCCATATTTTTAAAATTATATCCGTCAATATATTTGTTCTTCGTTGAATAGCTTTTTTATTCCATACATCAGATTGAGCAATGCTTTCATTTAATTTTAAATGGCTATGCTTAAATCCACTCTCACCATTTACTTTTTCCCAAAAAGATTTATTGCTCATTTCTGCATTATATCCCGTTATCGTCAAATTGCCCAAAGTATGCAAATACAGACTATGCACTTCTTGCCAATCTTCGCCTAACATTTGTTGCCACGACAGATTATGTTCTATATTTTGAGGCATAATATGCTCTATAGTGTAATTTGCTGTATTTAAATCAATTGGCTCTTTATGATAATAATTTTCTAACGCTTCTAATAGATATTTACGCAAGCGAAAATGATATATATCCTTCGTTTGCAATTTTTCTCGAACTTCATAATCAGACGGAAATCGTTTATAACTTGATTTAAATACAAAAGCCTTGATAACACTATTTACATAATCATCTTTATCCACAGCTTGATATAAAGTAGCAAAAGTTTTGCTAAGTGAATTTGTCGGTATTTCACAAATAGCTCTACGCCATAAATAACTTATCACTACTTGCAAAATCTTTTTAAAATCTTCTTTAATCAATATCTGACGACTATAATCATCATACAATTTCAATAAAAATGGATATACTACATGACTATCTAGTTTCTTAAATTCTTGCCAATATAGTTTAAGCTCATCATCATTTTCTTGCAATAAATCAATCCAAGCATAATATTTGGCATAAGTAAATAAATCCTTTAAAACTGCGAATTTCTCACAATTATTATCTAAATAATAACGCTTAAAATTCTCATATACATTATTTATCTTACAAATATAACCTGTATCACTCTTTAAGGTTAAAAAATCACGGATAAAATAATCAAATTTATTTACATCATTTTTATAAATGTCTTCGCCAAATAATTCTTCCATAGATTTCCAATATGTTTTATACAATCTAGTTTGCTTTTCCGGCGTCAAATCCATCAATAAATAATTGCGCAATAAATCCGTCTGCGACAAATCTTTACCTGTGGAATTCATACTTTCAAAAATCATTTGAGGATTGTCGCTATCTTTATCCAAAGATATTGACACTAAACTCAATTTAAAAATCCCTGCATAAATTTCATCAATCTGCCCATGTTGTTTTATAAAATCTTCTATACGTTCATAAAAAAACTCATAACATTTAATGATATTTGTAGTAGGCTTATTCACTGTAAATATTGTATTATCTATTAATTTTATATACGTTTCCTTATCTTGTACATTCAATAATAATTTATATCTATCTTCATCTATTTCATCACTATTATATAAAAATTGATTTTTTATCTTTGCTAAATTGATGAGTTTAGTTTCTAAATTGAATTTCTGCACATAATCTTTTATCGCACATAATAAAATAGAAATTGTCGTTAAACGTTGTTGACCATCAATCAATAATAATTGTTGTGGACGTCCTGCTGGTGTTCCCATATCAATATATACAATAGAGCCAATAAAATGATTTTGTTTTTCTTTAAATTTACTAGCACGTAAAATATCAAACCATAATTGTTCATATTGATTTTTTTGCCAACTATAATTTCTTTGAAAAATAGGTACTATAAATTGACGAGATGTATTTAATAATTTATTTAAAGTTGTTTCTCCTGCTTGCAAAAAATCATCTCCTATATAAAAATCACCGAAAAATTTATATCTTAAACTTATATTATGTATCAATTTCAAATATCTATAATTTATAATTCAATTTTAGCTTAAACCTTGATTTTTATAAAGACAAAAAAATAAAGCTGACTCAATAGCCAGCTTTTATTTAATCTATCAAATATACATTTCCATGGCAATTAAAACATATATTATATTAATGATATTATTTTCATATAATTGATATACAGCTTAGTTATTACTATGTTCTTTTATATAATGAATTGATTATTTTTTATATTAATTTTAATTTTGGCACCTAATAAGGCACCTATAAAGTCTCATTGCTTAGAATGGCACCTAAGCGATGAGACTTTTTTAGCACATTAAAGAAACATATATAAAATACTATCTACTGCTATTCATAAATTAGCACAATGGCATCACCTTCTTTCGATAACATACCACAATATATAGTATAAAAACTTTTGGTCATAATATATAAAATCAATATATAGTATTATTCAGTTTTTATTTCATCACTAATCAATTTATCTAAAATTTTTTCTGCCAGCCATAAACTACCAGTAATTACAACTGGTAAAAAGATAGCGTCTCGGAATTTATTCCAACCATTCTCATTAGCAGCTGAATTTTTAAGTTCTGTGATGAACGCTTGTGATATTTCTTTAACCGTTGGTAATGCTTTTTCTTTTAACCATTTTGTAAATGCGTCTTTGGCTGTATCTGTAACAAAATCAGCAATATTTTCTAAAGCATTATTTTTTATTTCTTCAATAGTCATATTACATACACTCCTTATAATAATTTTTCAAAATCTGTAATGCCTCTAGCAATTGCTGAAGCAAACGCATATTGTCGCAACTGTAATTTATAAGCGTCCTCTTCATTACTTATAAACGCCGTTTCTACAAGTACAGCAGGCATAGCAGTATTTCTAAGTACACATAAATCTGGACGCTCTTTTACGCCCCTATCTACAGTACCAAGGGAATTGACAATTTGAGACTGAATACATTTAGCCAGAAGTTCTGCTTCTCCTCCCACACTATAAATTAATGTTTCAGTGCCCTTAGCAGACGCGTTAGCGGCAGAATTGCAATGGATAGATATAAATATATCAGCTCCACTATTATTAGCCGTATAACAGACATTAGGCTTACTAGGCGTTTCACCATTTAAATTATCAGATTGAAGCAATATACATGGATATCCAATACCTTCCATGATTTGTTTTACCTGCTTACCAATAGCAAGGGCAATATCTACTTCTCGCAATCCATTAGCGCATGCGCCAGAGTCCAAATCTATATCATGCCCCGGATTAATAAAAATTTTTAACATAAAATACACTCCTTTTTTATCAGCTAATAAAAATAAATAAGATTGAGTAAATACAGCATGCATGCAAAAGTATAGAATGAATAAACATTTATATTAATGAATATTTTTTATAAAACATAATATGCATGCAAAAATAGACGGTGAATATTTTTAAAAATAAACTAGTAAGTTATAAGTATCAGTTTTTTATAAGATATCGTTAATCCGTACTATACACAGATTAACCGCGCTAAATTTAGCACTATAAAATCCTATAAATTGATGAGTTTATTTTTTATTTTTGGTTTCAGTAAATTGAGCTAAAGTATCTTTTAATCTCTTTGGTACAGGTAATCCGCAATTACTTGCATTTTCCAAAATACTCAGACCTTCATTCCCAATAAAAAAGAGCAAGACAACATTTCTTACTAATGCGTCCTGCCCAACTAACACGTCCATCTGATGTGCTAATATTACCAAGCAAAGAATAACTATTTTCTTGATAATGCCTTTAAAACCTTTCCTGCTATCTAAATAAACATTAGACATTATATATGCAGCACTTAGACCAGTAACATAATCAATTACCATAAAGATTAATAAAATTTCTATCTGATTATTCCATTGCCCTAAAAAGTGCTGCAACAAAACACCCACAAAGGCAACACCTCCTCCAACGTATGCTTCTACCTTATTGGGAATTAAATAATTTATAAAGTTTATAATCTGTTCATACATAAATTACCTCGTTAGAAATTTATTTGATAAAACAGCCCGCCTGCCATAGTGGCATACGCATCGTTATTGTCTACATGGTCATCTACTAGCTTTTCTTTTCCCCATGCTATGGCGGATGTAATAAGAAACGCTTCAAGGGTAGAGCAACCTGCATTACGTTGAAGCTGGTCCGAAATAATATATCCAGCTGCAAAGTGCAAAGCCTTATCACTTTGGATATTATCTTGTATATCATGTAGACTGTTTGCATTTGCAGTTGCTGTAGATAAAAAGAAGGCACAACACAACGCTAATAATAATTTACGCATTGTCTGCACCTTCTTTATTTTTTAAGTTAGAAATTATTTCTTCTTGTATACATTTGGGGCATTTAGGATTAGTACATTTACCATTATCATCTAATTTTTTTGCGCATAAACTACAGCGTTTTATCATTTTTCAACTACCTCTTTCATTTCATTATTGGTATTAGACATAAGTTCTTGATATTCTTGTTTTAATTCTTCTTGTAATTCAATATCATTATTAAGCAAAGCTATTATCATTGCATCCTTTAATTCCTTTGCTTGTAATTCTACGGAACCGGATATTGCATTTATTTCAGTTATTTGCTTTTCTTGTTGTGTTGGTTCTAGCGGAACATACACTTTTGGTGTTCCTGTTTCCATATCTCTAATATAAGTATTTGTACCATCACCGTTTACATACAGGTTATATTCTTCACTATTAATAATATCAACTATACTTACTTCTTCATCATTAGCCATAAACATAACTTTATTTTTTAAATCAGTTATATAATTTTCATCGCTATTTTCCACGCTTTTAGTGCTTGCAAAAGTACGCACAGACGGCGTGCCATCTTTAAGAAAAGCCATACAATAATATTTAACATTTGTTGCCATGTTATAATCATCTCCGATTTCAATAAAATTTTATAATGAGGTGGTTTAATATGCGTAAGCCAAATGGCTATGGAAGTGTAAAAAAATTAACAGGTAACAGGAGGAGACCGTTTGTTTTTCTTGTCTCCAAAGAGGGTAAACAAAAACCGCTGGCATATTTTGCTACGCAAACGGAAGCTGAAATCTATGCAGCGGATTACCAATATATGAAAAG
>ERZ791629.927-NODE-927-length-8860-cov-3.71539_pt1 | contig 8860 bp, 6 predicted proteins | sample MGYA00510057_ERZ791629 | MGnify/ENA primary metagenome ERZ791629 (study PRJEB30046, sample SAMN00715161) | human gut metagenome | study: EMG produced TPA metagenomics assembly of the A metagenome-wide association study of gut microbiota in type 2...
ATCCAGCGTTTATACATCCACGTAGCCGCAATATAAATACAAACAGCAGAAACCCAACCGGCAATCACATCTATCAGATAATGTGCCTGAATATAAACCGTGGCGCAGCAAAGAAGCACATAAAAGGGTGCCAGGAAACAGCATAACTTCTTATTTACCCGATAGGCCATAATCATGATGATAGTGGAAATACCGACATGCGAACTGGGAAAAGCCGCGGTAGGACGTTCGCCCACCTCCTGAGAAGCCTCTACAAGATTATAAAAGAAACCATGGTCGAAACCGGGACCGGGCAACAGAATATCATTGTGATTAAAATAATCTCCAATCGCCGGAAAGTGTTGCGCCATCACGTTATCCATGCCGATGGCGGGAAAGTAAAACTGCGGACCGGCCACAGGGACCAATATATAAATAAGATAATAGATGAAAAATGAGGTAACCAATACAAAAGATACCTTTTCAAACCATTCAAAACGGAAAAGGAAATAATAGATTGTCACTATCGCAATCATCGGATAATAAGCAAAATAGCCTAGATTAAATGGCTCGCTGAACCACATGGACGGGCAAAGTTCGCTGAACTCCACCGATGGCTGGCAACGGAACAGGAATTGTTCTGCAGAGGCAAAGAAATTATCCAGATTCGGGAACAAGCGGTTGAACTCGAAGGTATCGGGATACCAATAAGCCAAAAACGCCATTTGTACAGCCATACGAATGAATGCGGATAATTTACAAGGATATTTATGATACAAATATATCAATGCAAAAGTGATAACCACAATACCTGCACGTTCCAGCAACATTGTGCCGGGATGATCCATGCGCGGCCACAATATCAAAACCATAATCGTAGTGAGAGCATTATATATCAAGCTGATACTCTCGACGGCAAACAATCCTTTTACACTGTCTACACGTTTGAATAAATTTAAAGCCATCCTTCTTTCTTATACCAGGCAATAATCTCTTTTACTCCCCTTTCCAGCGGATATTCGGGACGATATCCCAATTCATCCGTCAAAGGAGTAATGTCGCATTGCCAGTTGCGTTGTTTCATTATTTTATATTTATCACGATTCAGCGTGCTTACCTTTCCCAAGCAACGCGCTGAAAATTCAGCGAGCAAAGATACAACTTTTAAAATAAATAGCGGACATTTAAAGTGTATAACCCACGGATTACCAAGCTCTTTTTGTATTAAATCGGAGAAAGCACGGCTGGAATATACATTTCCGTCACTTACAAAATAGGCACGATGCTTCACTTTATGCTCTATAGCCAGATAGACTGCCTGCACCAAGTCCTTCACATAGATAAAGGTAAGGTCCTGACGTTTGAAGCCGGCGGCAAAGTCTACGTGCTGTTTGATTGATTTGGCCATCAGGAAATAATCTCTCTCTCGAGGGCCATAGACTCCGGTCGGCCGGAAAATCACAACCGGGAAACCGGACAATGATTGCAGGTAATGTTCCGACTTCAGTTTACTGACTCCATAAGCGGTATTGGGCATCGCCGTATCATGTTCATTAATGGGCGTATAATTCTCTTCACGTATAGGTCCGAAGATACTAAGCGAACTGATATAGATAAATTGTTCGGGAACCATATCCAATGCTTGCAGCGCCTCTACGAAATTACGGGTATAAATATAATTTCCTTGTTCAAACTCTTCTTTATGACGACATTTAGTCACACCCGCACAATGAATGATATAATCCCATCCTCCATGCATTTGTTTGTGAACCGTCAATTGTTCCACCAGCCTTCCGGGATGAGCAAAATCCAGTTCGGCAAACCGGATACGGGAATCCTTCAAATACTTGCGGCTACTGCTTTTACGCACTCCTGCCCATACCTGCATGCCTCTTTCCAAGCCACCTTCCACCAGAAAACTGCCGATAAACCCGCTTGCTCCGGTTACCAATATTCTTTTTTCCATTCTTCCTTATCACATTTTACTTCACCGGTTCCACATGAATACCCACATGGGTATCTTCTCCATATTTTTCTTTCAATTTCCGTTCGATTGCCGTAGCTGTCTCATGAGCTTTATATAACGGTATATCCCCATTCATACGGACATGAATCTCTATGGCATAGTTATTCCCGATACGCCGTGTGCGCAAATGATGAGGCTCTGTTACCCCGTCGAAAGCCAGGACCGTCTGCTCAATCTCGTGTTCCACACTTTCGGGCAATGATTTTTCCAGCAGTTCATCAATACAAGGGACCAAGAGCTTGACAGACACTTTCATTATAAAGAAACTGACTATCACGGCGGCAATAGGGTCGAGCACCACCCAATGAGGACCGAGCAGAATAGCTCCGCCAATACCTGAAGCCGTTCCGATAGAAGACAATGCATCGCTCCGATGATGCCATGCATTGGCAATCACTGCTTGAGAGTTGTACTTTCTGCCCATACGGACAGTGTATTGATACAATATCTCCTTCAATAAGATAGAGACAAGAGCCGCAATCAGTGCAAGCACTCCGGGCGCACGCAACTGTTCTCCGCGCATAAAGGCCAAGATTTCGCCGGCACCGTTCCATAAGATTCCGCAGCCTACTCCCAAAAGTGCCACTCCAATCAAGGCAGTAGCCAAAGTCTCATACTTGCCGTGGCCGTAATCATGTCCCTTGTCCTGAGGCTTATTGGAAATACGAACAAACAGTATGACCACCACATCCGTTACGAAATCGGAAAGAGAATGTACGGCATCTGCCATCATAGCAGCACTATGCCCTGCTATCCCGGCCAGAAATTTAAAAATAACCAGCAGGAAATTAGCAAAGCTGCCCCATAAAGTAACTTTATAGATTCCTTTTTCTCTAGCTCTTTTCTCAAGTTCAGCCATAATCGTCATTTTTGAACGGACAAAGATAGCACGTTTCATTCATATTCAACCAAATTTAATGCATCTATTGAACCGCTATTCCAATTATTTTGTTTACTTTGTAGCACATAATACATTAAAATACCCATTTATGGCTAAAAAGAAAGAAAAAAAAGCAGGAAAACGCATGAAGAAGAGTGAACTGGCAGAACGCCTCATCAACTATTTCCGTGCCAAGCCGAATGAAACATTCAGCCTCAAACAGCTCTCAAGCGGGTTAAACTTAACTACTCATCCTCTTAAAATGCTTTGCGCCGACATCATCCTCGAAATGATAGCGGATGATTTCTTACAAGAAGTTGAAAAAGGGCAATATAAGCTGAACGACCACGGACTGATTATGACGGGTATTTTTCAGCGTAAAAGCAATGGTAAGAACTCTTTCATCCCGGAGGACGGAGGAGAGACCATCTTTATAGCCGAAAGAAACTCGGCACACGCCATGAACAACGACAAAGTCAAAATTGCCTTGTTTGCAAAACGCAAGAACCGCAACCCCGAAGGAGAAGTAATTGAAATCATCGAACGGGCAAACGATACATTCGTCGGAACATTGAAAGTCGACAAATTCTATGCTTTCCTTGTTACCGAAAACCGTACGCTGGCAAATGACATTTTCATTCCCAAAGATAAATTGAAAGGAGGGAAAAATGGCGATAAAGCTGTCGTAAAAATAATAGAATGGCCGAAAGAAGCCAAAAACCCAATCGGGCAAGTTATGGACATCTTGGGCAAGGCAGGCGAAAACACCACTGAGATGCATGCCATTCTAGCAGAATACGGACTGCCGTATGTATATCCCAAAAACGTAGAGGCCGCCGCCGAAAAGATTCCGGCCGAGATAACGGAAGCCGACTATGCCGAACGGGAAGATTTCCGGGCCGTAACGACCTTTACCATCGACCCCAAAGATGCAAAAGACTTTGACGATGCTCTGTCCATCCGGCTTATCAAACCGGGACTGTGGGAAGTCGGAGTACATATTGCCGATGTTACACACTATGTAAAAGAAGGAAGTACAATAGACAAAGAAGCAGAAAAACGTGCAACTTCCGTTTACTTGGTAGACCGCACCATTCCGATGTTGCCCGAACGCCTGTGTAACTTCATCTGCTCTCTCCGCCCCAATGAGGAAAAGCTGGCATTCTCTGTCATTTTCGATATGAACGAAAAAGGTGAAGTGAAGAATTCACGCATCAAACATACAGTGATTAAGAGTGACCGCCGTTTTACCTATGAGGAAGCACAGCAAGTCATCGAGACCGGTGAAGGTGATTACAAGGAAGAAATTCTGGAATTGAACAAGTTAGCTCAAATCCTGCGCAAACAACGATTGGCGGCAGGCGCCATCGACTTTGACCGCATTGAAGTAAAATTTGAGATTGACGAAACAGGAAAACCGTTAAGTGTTTATTTCAAAGAGTCCAAAGAAGCCAACAAGCTGATTGAAGAGTTTATGCTTCTTGCCAACCGTACCGTGGCTGAAACAATCGGCAAAGTGCCCAAAAATAAAAAAGCAAAAGTATTCCCCTATCGTATCCATGACCTTCCCGACCCCGACAAACTGGAAAACCTGAATTGGTTTATTAACCGCTTCGGTTATAAAATACGCACTTCGGGCTCAAAGTCAGAGGTTTCCAAATCCATCAACCGCCTGCTGGATGACATAAAGGACAAGAAAGAACAAAACCTGATAGAAACTGTTTCTTTGCGTGCCATGCAGAAAGCACGTTATTCAACAGTTAATATAGGCCATTATGGATTAGCTTTTGATTTCTATACCCACTTTACATCTCCCATCCGCCGTTTCCCGGACATGATGGTACATCGCTTGCTCACCCGCTATCTGGCAGGAGGACGAACGGCACAAAAGGATAAATACGAAGATTTGTGCGACCATAGTTCTGAAATGGAGCAAATTGCATCAAACGCAGAACGCGCTTCGGTGAAGTATAAACAAGTAGAGTTCATGAGTGAACGTGTAGGCTTGGAGTTTGAAGGAGTTATTTCGGGAGTAACGGAATGGGGACTCTATGTTGAAATCAATGAGAATAAGTGCGAAGGCATGGTTCCTATGCGCGACTTAGGCGATGATTATTATGACTTTGACGAAAAGAACTATTGCTTAATAGGGCGACGTCATCATAAGAAATTCAGCCTGGGTGACCCTGTCACCATTAAAGTGGCACGTGCCAACCTGGAGAAGAAACAGCTGGACTTTGCATTGGTGGAGAAATAAGGAGAGTCACTCCGTTCGTGAGGGTGCCAAAACAAAACCGGCCTATCCCATCGTCAGCTGTAGGGACAGGGTTTGCCTGCCCGAAGACACAAAACAAACTGTTTTCGGGCGAGCAAACCTCACCCCTACGAACTAAACGACAGCATTATCCACGTTTTGACACAACCCCATAAGAAACGAAAACGCTCTTCCACATCATAAATGAACGCTTATTTTACCCGTCTATTCAACTGATTATTCGCTTTATCCGGTTTTGACTTCCCAATCCGTTTGCCATTCGGCTTTTTTTTATTCCCTTGCTTTACCTTGCCTGCGAAAGGATTCTTCTTATTTGCCATAAAACATCTTCTTTTTTCTGCAAAAATAAACTATAAAACCCAATATTCCTTCCATTTATTGGCAATGATATAGAATTTCTTTACTTTTGTCCTCATTAACAATGATATATATGACTTCATTCGACTATACCGGCATATTGACCCAAGCAGTAGATGAACTTTCCGACAGCCAATCTTATAAAGGACTGTTTCATCAACACAAAGACGGAGACCCTCTGCCTTCCGCTAAATCACTATATAAAATTGTAGAGTTAGCCCGTTCCATCCTCTTCCCCGGATATTTTGGTAATTCTACTATCAACAGTCATACCATTACTTATCACATAGGAGTAAATGTAGAAAACCTATTCGACCTGTTGACGGACCAAATACAAGCCGGTTTGTGTTTCGGGCAAGAAAATAATAACAACGAAAACACGAACAACAATGAACCGTGCCGTGAAACAGCAGCATTGCTTGCCGCTCGTTTTATAAGTAAGTTGCCCGAAATGCGCCGCATTCTGGCTACCGATGTAGAAGCAGCCTATTACGGAGACCCTGCCGCTACCTGTTTTGGTGAAATAATCAGCTGCTATCCTGCCATCCGTGCCATCAGCAACTACCGAATAGCCCATGAATTGTTGATATTAGGTGTACCTCTGATTCCCAGATACATTACAGAAATGGCACACTCGGAAACCGGAATAGATATCCACCCGGGAGCAAAAATAGGACATCATTTCACAATAGACCACGGAACAGGCGTGGTGATTGGTGCAACCAGTATCATTGGCAATAACGTAAAACTCTATCAAGGTGTCACGCTGGGAGCCAAAAGCTTCCCGTTGGACAACAATGGCAATCCCATCAAAGGTATTCCCCGACACCCTATTCTGGAAGATGATGTAATCGTTTATTCCAATGCTACCATTTTGGGACGCGTGACCATAGGTAAGGGTGCAACCGTAGGAGGAAATATATGGGTGACCGAAAATGTTCCTGCCGGAGCACGCATCGTGCAACGCAAAACAAAAGAAGGAGAGAAAATTTAAACCTCAATCAGCGGAAGAGTCAGAATAAAACGGCAGCCCACTGTATATTCTTTATCAATAACCAGTGTTCCACCCAGCTTTTCAGCAATCAACCGGCAGATAGGAAGCCCCAACCCTGTTCCCTGAGTAAAGTCATCCAACTTGGTGAAACGTTCAAAAACATATTCCTGCTTATCTGCCGGAATACCTTTTCCTGTATCCGTAATGCGATAAATGATTTCCCGCTCATTTCTGTTTAGTTCATAATCTAACACAATAGAACCTTTATCGGTAAACTTAGCCGCATTTTGCAAAAGATGAATCAATATTTGTGAGACCCTGCCCGGATTGGTCTTAATCAAACACCTCTCTACCGAAGGACGAAATTCCAATTCTACCCCCTCATGCACCAACGTCCGAACAGCTTCTATCCCCGACAGGCAACTTACATTGATATCTTCCACCTTATCATAAGACACTTCTTCAGACTGGTCAAGAAAAGAGATATCAAGCACATCATTAATCAGCCTCAACAAATTGGCACTATTGACTTCGATAATTGAAACAAACTCTTTTGTTTCCTGATTATCCTGATATATATCCACCAATAGCTGAGAAAAGCCCACTATGGAATTCAACGGTGTACGAATCTCATGAGACATATTCTGAATAAAGGTTGTTTTCATCATACTTGCATATTCAGCCCGTTCTTTGGCCTTCATCAACTCATCGGCAAAAATCTTTAAGTCCTTATTCTGTTTGTTAACAATGAGCTCCGACGCTTTCAAGCGTTTATTGAGTTTATAAATCCGAAAGAACAGAATTCCACTCATTATCCAAAACAAGACAACGAATATCAAAACCAAATAAACGGTATGCAATTGATCTTTCTGAACACTTAACTGAAGCTCATTCCTTTCATTCTTCAGCTGCTCCAACTCCAAAATAGAAGAAAACTCGGTGGCAGAATTCTGCAACTCTTTTGTACGGACAGAGTCGGTAGCCGCAATATAATCATAGTAAAACTCGGCAGCCTTCAGCTTGTCACCCATCTTCCAATAAATATTCCCCTGTTCCCTTACCAATTTATAATCCATATATTTAGAACGGATGGGAGTTGAGTCATTCATCATTGCATCCACCATTTTCAGCGCCTCACTATATTGTCCGGCAACACTATAATAGGTTTCCTTGAGATAATAAAGCCCCATAATATATGTGACCATATTCTTATTCTGTATAAATAACTTCTCAATATCCTGTATATATTTCCATGCCTCATTCAACTGCCCCTTCTTTATATAATATAATGCATACGCTTTACGGGTCGTAAAAGACTGGTAATCCGTTTGTGCCAAAAGTATTCCTTTTTCCAGAGCTTCTTTTGCTTCATCCCATCTTTTCAACTCCACAGCCGCTTGAGCAAGCGAAGCATAATAAGACGGGATATTGATATCTGCAATATTATTCTCCTCTACTATCTCTATCGTCTTCTTAAAATTATCATAAGCTAACCGGTAATTATCCTGCGTAAGATAAATGTTCGCCATACAACGGTAACACTCCGCAACTCCCCGCATATAATTATCCTTCCGGGCTTCCTGAAGCATTTTCTTTACTTCATACAAAGCGATATTTGCTTTATTTTGCTTAAGATAGTAGATTATCAGCCGACTCCCCCATGCAAAATAATAATATTTCAATTGATTATATTTCCGGCTGATCAGCTTTGCCTCCTTCACACTCTTCAGAATATTCTCCTCATCATTCTTGTAGTAATAATAATCCAATTTCAAACATTTTGCAATAGCCATCAACCGTCTGTTACCCGCTTTCTCGCTCCGCACGAACAGAGTATCACACATATCCAAAGCAATGGGAGAGTCCAGATTCGCCTTACATTTTTTATAATATGCCATCAATATGCTGTCGTTTTCCACAGCAACCTCATTTTGCCCTTTGCCGCAACAGCAACATAAAACAAATAGAATTGTCAGACAAAGCTTAAGACACATCAAGGTGAGTAATTTTTCACAAAGATAACATAATATTTTAAGACGAAAACGAAATGTGATAAAAAACGAAATGAAATATAAAAAGAAGGAGCACCGGTACTCCTCCATCCCAAACTAAAGCCAACCTGTTTTCAAAAAACACTTAAGTCTTTTTCAGAAACTCCTTGGTCTTTTTTGAAAACCTCAAAATCTCTCCATTATGATACGTTGACATCCGTTAAGATTTACGAGTTGGATGTAAAACAAATGATTGATGGTACTTAACCTGTTGGGGATGTGATGAATAAGATTTCAGGAGAGAGAAGAAAAAAAGTGCATCTCTTAGTAAGAGATACACTTTTCGCTGCAAATTTAC
>ERZ791629.933-NODE-933-length-8830-cov-1.87556_pt1 | contig 8830 bp, 13 predicted proteins | sample MGYA00510057_ERZ791629 | MGnify/ENA primary metagenome ERZ791629 (study PRJEB30046, sample SAMN00715161) | human gut metagenome | study: EMG produced TPA metagenomics assembly of the A metagenome-wide association study of gut microbiota in type 2...
GATTTTTCAGAAACTTTTACAATGGCAGCATGATCTCCGTCACAAACACTCCCGGCTCATTCTGCCGGTTAATATAGCCGCCATATTTTTCAACCACAAGATTGATCCTCTTTAGTCCATGCCCGTGATTTCCCCGCTTTTTGCTGATATACTCGGAATCCATTTTCCGCACTGTCTCATTTGTTGCATTTGATACCGAAATATATAGCTGTTTTTTAAGTACTCCGATATAAAGTCTTATAAACGGTCTTTCTGTGGTCAGTTTTTCACAGGACTCCACTGCATTATCAAGCAGATTCCCGATCAGGGCACACAGGTCGATATCACTGACGGCTAGTATTTCCGGACATTTTGCCTGATAATCAATATCAATTCCATTTTTCTGTGCCAGGGATATTTTAGAATTTAAAATGGCATCCAGATTGACATTTCCCGTCTCGATCAACTGATTGACATGATCCAGGTCCTGCTCTAACAGACCTAAATATTCCTCTAATCTGTCATATTGCTCCATCTTCACATACGCTTTCATTGCCTGCAGATGATTATGGTAATCATGACGCCAGCCGCGCATGGTAAGATATATATTCTGTACTTCCTGCACCTGTTTCTCAAGCAGTGCGTTCTGATACTCCATATTCTTTTCTTCCAGATATTTCGTGATCAGTGGTATTCTCATTTTTCCTCATTCCAAAAATCTAATTTTCATGCGAGTGGATACTTTTCATATAATAGCGGATAAACGCCTCATTCACACTCTTATAAGCATTGCGGCTCACCGGCACACTGCTGCCATCCGAAAGAATGCACTCCGTGCGCAGCACACGCTCCACTGCCGCAAGGCTGACCAGAAAACTCCGGTGCGTACTGATAAATTCTTTTTCCTGCCCCAACTGACTGTTTGACTGTTTGTCAGTTTCTCCGCAATCTCAGAAAAATTCTTTTTGTACTCATAATCTCTGGCACTTGTATGCACACAGATATAATGTCCCTTTGCTTCCACACTGTAAATGGTATCAATTGGAATTTTTACAGTTTCCCCATCCACATTTTCAATCAGATAATGCTTTTCTTTTCCAAGTGCAGAAGAAATATCATCTAACAGCGAAAAAAACTTAGATTCTTCCACCGGTTTTAACAGGTAACGCAACGCCCCGACCTCATACCCTTCAAACACATACTCACTGCGGTTCGTCAAAAATACGATAGGGAGATTTTTATCCCATTTCCGTATCTCCTTTGCAAGCGCCATGCCATCCATGCCGTCCATATCAATATCCAAAAAGAGCAGATCGAAAGGAAAGCTGTCCGGATGCTCAAATAACAGCTCCTTTGCACTGCCATAGCCAAAATATATAGCAGTGCTTTTCCTTTCATCTGCCCATTTTCTGATCAGTTGTTCCATATATTCCAACTGGATCTTTTCATCTTCACAATATGCAGTATTCATTCTATTCCTGATCCCTGCATTTTTGTTATTGTTCACACAGTAACTTATTTCTATCTGACTTTTCAGCCTCCCACTGTTATTTTCTGTCTGATCTATTCTGCATAAGTCTCTAAATCCCGCGCCAGCAGATAAGTAGCGTCAATAATCTCTTTGGTCTGTTTCATTGCCTCTACCGCATGTTCTGCCGTCTGAAGTCCTTCTGTGGAAGAAGCAGCTATTTCTTCACCAGTTGCAGAGAGATTCGATATACTCTGGGAAATTGTGTCTGTACTGTTTAAAATGGACTGCATACTTCCCTCGATCTCTCCGATTGCACTTGCCAGTGACTGCATTTCGTCATTGATGGTCTCAAATTTATTCTTTGTTGTCTCAATCAGTTCGTTCTGTTCACGGATTGAATCCGCAGAATGTTCCATACTATCCATCGCATGCTGCGCATCTTCATTCAGATCCTGAATGATATCCGTGATCCGGTTCGTTGCATCTTTCGTCTGCTCCGATAACTGACGGATTTCTTCCGCAACGACTGCAAACCCTTTTCCTGCCTCACCTGCTCTTGCTGCCTCAATAGAAGCATTCAATGCAAGAAGATTGGTCTGGCTGGAGATACTTAAGATAGTCGCAACAATTCCTTTTACTTCCTCCACACGGTTGCTGACCTGTTTGGTGGACTCTGCCGCCTGGTTACTTGCCTGCTCCACATTGTCAGCCTGATTTTTTAATCCTGTTACCAGTCTCGCACCCTCTGCCACATTCTCCATCGTATGATTTGCCTTATCAATCATCGCTTCGGTTTCTTTTTCTGCACTGTCCGTATTCTTATGGATTTCCTCACACATCAATGCCTGCTGCTGGATTGCCTCCGCAGTACTTCCCGTGCTCTGGGCAATATTGGAAATAGATTCATTGTTGTTATTGATCACTTCCTCTAATGTCTCTAATTTTTCTTTCGCAGAATCAAAATGTTTCACCAGATTTTCCGCTGTAACCAGCATCTTTTCGGATGCTGCAGCCTGCACCTCCAGATTCTCTTCATTAAATTTTGTAAGGAGGATAGATGTCTCACGCACTGCATAGATCAACATGCCAAGCACGATCATTCCAAAAATAAGTTCACTCGAATCTGCTGTTCCACGGATAATCTGTGCAATAATATGGATCACATTTCCAACAACTGCGATTGTTCCTCCTATATATAAAAACCGTACATTTAAATAAATGGTACTTGCTGCCAGAAGCGGCATCGCATACGCATATACGAAATTTGTATGATTAAATACAAGAAAAATAAAATAGACTGCTGTTGCTGTTCCAAGCAGAATCTCTCCGCCTCTTTTTACACCCCAGAACTTCTTCGCATAAGTATTCACAACTATGATCCCCACAACTGCTGCCACTGCCTGAATCGCCACTGTAATCTTAAATCCGGTCAGACATGCCGCTACTGATAAAAATGTCATTACGATCAGCTGTGCCATCACGACATTGTATACTTTCTGGTTTGCTCTTATATATTGTGTACTTGTCATCCTGTATTTCTCCCCTTCTTTTGTATTCTGTGTCAGATTGCATATTTATTATAATATCTCTATCGCAAAAAACAATATTTTTGGCATAAAATCAAGAATTTCTTAATCTTTTTCGACATATTATGCCATAAAATGGGGTAAAAATCGAGTGTGACTTTATGGTAGAGCTACATATCTGTTGTATGCGTAACACTGCCCACAGATTCCAAGAACTATTCATCCAATATACACAATCGCTCTCAATTATTTACCACTTAATATTTATATCTAATCAAGTTGCTCAAACAACAAATCTACATATTTCTGACCAATTAAATATTCTAACAATGCTTTTCTCCTATGAAAACATCCACTAATATAATTAGGATATACACAAATCAACATACTATCAAAATACTTAAATCCCCTCTTTATTCTATTATAGTATTTAGGTCTTTCATTGAGTCCGCTTTTCTTATGAATACATTCATCAAATACATATGATAATATTCATTATTACCTTTTAATTCAAAGCAAATTTTTTTCAGCAAATCGTCCCAAGAATATGAATTTCCCAAATATCTTAGACTCATTCCTGTACCTACAAATAACAATGGGTGATTACGGAATTTTCGTATAAAATCAGATAATTGCATTTTTTCATCCCTTTTGCCACAAAAATAATTTTATTATATTACAATTCTGTTCTCTTCTCATCGTTAGCTAATTGATTATACTTTCTTCTCCATGCACGCAATGTTTTTTACATATACCATCTTCAGATTCAAAAGCACATATTCCAACTATACCATTACTTCAGCAAATATCAGGATTTGTATACCTGCATCCTAAAGTAGTATTTTCTGTATCTCCATCATTTAATGGTGTGGAAAAACCAACCTGTATTTTATTCATTATCATCCATCCTTAATAAGATATTGTTGTAATATTCCTCATTTATCTCAAAACCGATATACTCCCTTTTTAATCTTTTTGCTGCGACTAATGTTGTACCACATCCGCAAAACGGATCTAACACTGTCTGTCCTTCTTTAGTAACTAATGAAATAAGTATTTCCATTAATTCCACTGCTTTTTGTGTCGGATGTAATCCTCTATCAGTTTTTTGAGTTTTTACTTTTAAGATATTAGAGCATACTTCAATACCTTCATTCAGAGTAGTTAATGGTTTTAACTTATTTTCATTAAATGCGCCAACTTCATATTTAGTTATGTTATCTGTCAAAGTAGTTCCCTGCGGATAGGGCTTCATGAACCACAGTATTGGTTCGAATAATGGACGAAGATTTCCTATTTTCCACCCTTCCCATGCCAAACTATTCTGTTCATCATTTCTTCTATCAAAAACACAACTAATTCTCTGTGCTCTGTATGCCGCCGAGTCTTTCTCCCACGCAATCATATCTTTAAAAATAAAACCTGCATCTTCCATTGCGCAAATACATCTATGAGCCATTCTCCGTCCTGCAAATATGAAGCAACTTGCACCTGGTTTCAATACTCTCAACCAATCTTCCGCCCATGATGAGCACCATTGATAATATTCAATCGGAATATTCTTATCTGATTGAGCCCATCCATTTAATGGTTTGCCTCTAGTTTTAAAAATTGTCCCACTTTTTTCTTGAGCTGGGCTTTTCCCTAACAGTGCACTATTTGTATTATTATGTAAAACATCCCATTTATCGTAATTAATTCCATATGGAATATCAGACAATATCAAATGCACAGATTCTGTATCCACACTCTTTATTAATTGTATTGAATCTCCCAATTCAACTCTGCCCATCAATATTCACCTACCTGTTCAATTTATCTATATACTGTGAAATAGCATTTATTTTTTCCTGTAATTTCTTTGCTTTAATTAATTCTTCTATTGCTTTTTCTTTGGTAAATTTCTTTATTTCCTCTATGCAACCATTCCAATATGATATTTCTGTTTTCCCCCTATATGTAATTAATCTTTTATAATCATTTAACATACTTCTATATTGCGCTTCTGGCAAACCTATTTTCTTTGCAACATAAACATCCATTTTAGGTAAAAAACAACATTTAGCATTAGCAAAACTTAATGATTTATCTCTTGCTATCATTTGGGAGGCATTCCATAATGATTCCAAAGATAATGATTCTGTCTCTTTTACATTTTTTTCAAGTAAAATAGATATATGTTCCCAAGACAACAAACATACATTATTTTCGAGAGCTTTTGAATATATTTGACTAGTAGATTGTGGGTATTGAAAATATGGTGCTACTAAAACAGCATATTCATTCTCAGAACCACGCCAATCACTCAAGTTACTCACTTTAAAATCTTTCTGATTCTTTGCTGTTCTACTCAATCTAAAACATTTTGCATCAGCAACTAAGCTATATTTATATCCCGAAATACTTTCTGCCAATATATCAGCACTATCTGCTCTTTCATCCAAAGCCCTCGATGCCAACCCTAACAATCTAAAACATCTTGCTAAAACTATATCCGAAGCCTTTGAATATAATTTTTCTTCTGTAGAATCATGTTCAATATTTTCAGGAATAGTACCTATCTGCTTTACGATTTCTTTGAAATCTTCCTCTGATATTTCATCAATATATTTTCTTATTTTCTCAGTTGCTTCCTTGAAATCTATTGTAGAAAGTTCTTTTATTTGATTTATAAGTTTTTCAAACATTTCATATCTCCTTTTTATATTTCTTATTATCTGATATTGTCCAATTACCATCAAATGTAAATACTACATCTATTCTATTTTCAAAACACAATATTTGTATTATTCTTTGCTAAATGTACATTTTTCATTGCCTAAATTGCTATCCTATATACCTCTTAACTTAACTTTTTATATTATATTCGATATATTGAATAATAGCAACGGAACTTGTGTTTGACTCTTTTATATTATATCACCGTCATAAGTCGAACACAAGTTCTATCATAAATTTTATCTCCCCATCATACGCCTCCCACAACCTCTTCTGCTCCGTTCCAATCCTCAATATTTTCTGCAAATCCCTAGCCATAGCCACAACATTAGCATCCATCTGCTCTACTGTCCCTGTCCGGTTACCAGCCTTAATTTCCCACTGAATTGTCTCTTTGCTGTAATATTCCCTAGTCTCCACATTCATATATCCATACACCGATTATGAATATCCATTGCTTTTCTCTATGAATACCGGAGCCACTTCACCCTTAGAAGTTTTCCACCTCATAAGCCTTTGAAACCAGCAGATTCCTTCTTTTATCAGCTCCTTGGAATTCTCCAGCAGTTTGCCTAATTCACTAAGTATTCCTCTAAATGAATTACCTGCTTCAATCGTCTTATCCGATTCAACCTGATTGGCATATTCTTCTATTGTCGGTGCAAATAATCTGAATGATGATACAAAAGCATTGATCGTATCAAGCAATTCTACTGCTTTATTTGCTTTATCTGTCATGCTTTCCAGCTCTTGTTTTACCGATTGAAGTTCTGACCGCTTTTCATCAAGTTCCTTAGTCTGTCTCCTTTCCAATTCCCTGTATGCAATTTGCGAAGCGGTTAACACAATATCCGCATCTTGCACTTGTTAATGTATAGTCAAATATGTGGACATTAGCAAGCCAGGAAACCCAAATTCATTTGACAGAAAACCATTCAGCAAGAAGGAAATCAAAACTTTGTGGGACGCACAAGAATCCAATCAATGATGATAATATGCAGCTTGCAGAAAAGTCCAGGGAAAAGATTCTGACAATCAAAGGCAACACACATGATGGATATGATGTCATCTTCAAGGATGGAAGAACAGTTCATTGCAAGACAAAACTGGAAATCAGAAAATGTCTTGCACAAGACAACAAAAGTCTTGCACAAGACACCTGATTCAGTGTTACTAATTTGTTTCTAACTTGTTACTAACAGACAAAAATTCATAAAAACGGACAAAAAGAAAAATCCCACAAATCCAAGGAATACCTTGAATCTGTGGGACTGATTTTTGTTCTTGAATTATCTCTTTGAGAACTGTGGAGCACGACGAGCTGCTTTGAGACCGTATTTCTTACGCTCTTTCATACGAGGATCACGTGTTAAGAATCCTGCTTTCTTTAATACTGGTCTGTAGTCAGCGTCTACATTTAATAACGCACGAGCGATACCATGACGGATAGCTCCTGCCTGTCCTGTGTATCCACCACCACGAACGTTTACTAAAACGTCGAATTTATCAGCTGTCTCGGTAGCTGTTAAAGGCTGACGAACAACAACCTTTAATGTCTCTAATCCGAAATACTCATCCATATCTCTTTTATTGATGGTAACTTTACCTGTACCTGGTACTAAATATACTCTGGCAACAGATGATTTTCTTCTTCCTGTTCCGTAATACTTTGTATTAGCCAATGTTGTTTACCTCCTCATAAAATGTTAAAGCTTCAGGTTTCTGAGCTGCATGCTTGTGATCCGGTCCAACGTATACGAATAATTTTGTATACATCTCTCTTCCTAAAGGTCCTTTTGGAAGCATGCCTTTTACTGCGTGCTCAATAACTCTTTCCGGATGTTTTGCTAACATTTCTTTTAAGGTAGTTTCTTTCATACCACCTACATAATCAGAGTGATTGTAGTAGATTTTCTGGTCTAATTTCTTACCAGTTACTTTAATCTTCTCAGCGTTAACAACGATTACATAATCACCTGTGTCGATGTGCGGTGTAAAGATTGCTTTATTCTTTCCTCTTAATACTTTAGCAACTTCAGATGCTAAACGTCCTAATGTCATACCTTCAGCGTCAACTACATACCATTTTCTATCAATGGTAGCTGGGCTAGCCATAAAAGTTTTCATTGATCTTCCTCCTAGAAATAATGTTACGGAACACCGCTGCAATGTGAATGTCCAGGACACACCGCTTGGTATTCAATAAATTGTTTATAGCTTAAATGTCGCTCCGGGGCTTTGGATTGACATTACTTCACTATCACAGACTTAAATAGTATAGTACACGACGCCTTGTGTGTCAAGTTTTTTTTGCCTTACTGTAAACTTTTTCCTGCCTATTTTATGATTTCAAACTTAAATTTATTACTGCTCCAGACATTATCCTTAAAATGAATTTCTATTGTTTTCCAGTCTGCCGGAACCTCATATCCTATTACACCATTCATTTTTTTCCCTGCTGCAATGGTTCCATCTAATTGATTTGCATCGTTTTTCTCCAAAAGAGCGTTCAGTGAATAGTTTAATGCGTAATCATCCGCATACGCTTCAAAACTTGCCATACTGCTTATATTTATTTCAGAATCAGAATTATTGGCAATCTCAAACTCTACCAGAACAAACTCATTTCCATCCGATGGTTTATTATACTCTGATCCACTATTCTGCGTATAGTTGACCATTGTAACCTGTACATCATTCATTTCCGCTGTTTCGCCAATGCCAAATATATCTTTCTCGCTATTCTCCTGTCCGGCAGATGTATCTTCTGTCATATTTTTTTCTGTATCTGTCTTATTATCCGTAGTATTCTGCACCGGATCATTCTCCACTTTTTTCGGTTTATCCTCTCCACCACCCGAAATTGCTGCAATAAGTGCAACCACGATCACAGCGATCACGATCCATTTACCGATGCCACCCTGTTTCTTTCTGCAGTTCGGGCATACCTTCGCGTCTTTTGGTATCTCCGTCTTGCAATACTTACATACCTTTGTTCCCTTTTCCATTTCAAATCCTCCTATGTTTTGCGAAGCAAAATCCGAACCCTTTGGTGAGGAGAGGATTTTCCTCCTATGTTTTGCGGAGCAAAATCCGACTGCCTTTGCAGGAGCAGAGGATTTTCCTCCTGTGTTTT
>ERZ791629.943-NODE-943-length-8748-cov-3.21926_pt1 | contig 8748 bp, 8 predicted proteins | sample MGYA00510057_ERZ791629 | MGnify/ENA primary metagenome ERZ791629 (study PRJEB30046, sample SAMN00715161) | human gut metagenome | study: EMG produced TPA metagenomics assembly of the A metagenome-wide association study of gut microbiota in type 2...
AATTAAAAGGTATGGGTCTTGCTGTTGTCTGTGGCATGATTCTCAGCTTATCGTTTTATGTTTTTGGTAAATTAGGTATAGCTAATAAAGAATAAAGCAAAATAAAAACTCATGGGTATTTTAATCCATGAGTTTTTATTTTTATAATTATCTACATATTTATCAAATAGTGGAAAAGTTATTTTAGAAATATACAATTGTTAAAGTTAAATAATACAGAAGTATATATCTTTTCATCAGTAATCGCATTCAAATACAACTCTTGTTAAAGTTAAATTCACCAAAAAAGGAATGATACATTTCCACATTGTGAATTCAAATACAACTCTTGTTAAAGTTAAATTAGGTCTCCGTTTTTATCTGCTCCAAGTTGTGCCCCTATTCAAATACAACTCTTGTTAAAGTTAAATGAAGGCGAGGCTAATGTAGCATATGGAGGCCTTGAATTCAAATACAACTCTTGTTAAAGTTAAATTCTACAACACCGAAGCAACCATTACCATTACCACAGATTCAAATACAACTCTTGTTAAAGTTAAATTCCATACTTACCATTATATTTTACTCTTGTCAATGTATTCAAATACAACTCTTGTTAAAGTTAAATTCTTGTTCTACTTCGCTTACTATTTTTCCTTGCTCATATTCAAATACAACTCTTGTTAAAGTTAAATAAAATCATAAATTCTCTTGAGAATATATCATCTCTAATTCAAATACAACTCTTGTTAAAGTTAAATTTTTATAGGTTCGACAACTTATTATAATCAATATATATTCAAATACAACTCTTGTTAAAGTTAAATTTACATGGAACGACTAAATTTATATATGCCTGTGCAATTCAAATACAACTCTTGTTAAAGTTAAATTTTAAAAGATGAATTTGATAGGGTTTTAAGAGTTGGATTCAAATACAACTCTTGTTAAAGTTAAATTATATTTTGAGTGCATATCATAGATGAAATTTATTTTATTCAAATACAACTCTTGTTAAAGTTAAATAAGGAACATTGAGAAATGGTTTATCAATCGTATTATTCAAATACAACTCTTGTTAAAGTTAAATTATTCAGGACCAGCTAATTATTAGCATCGGGACTGTATTCAAATACAACTCTTGTTAAAGTTAAATTAAACCTCTTTTCAATATTTTATAGTAGTGTTGTAATATTCAAATACAACTCTTGTTAAAGTTAAATCATATTCTTCTCCTTCAGCTTCTTCTATTTCTTTTGATTCAAATACAACTCTTGTTAAAGTTAAATTCTGTAGGGCTTCATTGCGTTGTAAAAAATACTCATTCAAATACAACTCTTGTTAAAGTTAAATATGGTGCAAATATGAAATCAGATGCCGACATGGAATTCAAATACAACTCTTGTTAAAGTTAAATGCTAGAAAAATCAGTATTTGTGATTTTCATTATACTATTAAAAGTATTGATATACAAGGATATTGATATTTTTTACCAGCGATAATGGTAATTTTAAAGATTTTATAAAAAGCCTTATTTTTCAGGTAATGAAAAGCTTTTTTAAGAATTTAGCTGGTAAAATTAGAGATAAAATATCTTTGGCAAGTAGCATTTCTTTGGATTATTTCATCTTTTTTTCAAAGAGAAAATAATTATCTATACATGGATTGGGTTTATCATTTATATGATTGGGCATATTTTTTTCTTTGTGATATTTATTGAAAAATTCTATTATATGAAATCCGCATTTATTTATATAAAAATGTATATTTCTTTGTTCAAAATATGGCGTAATTGTTCTCCATGTGATTGTATTGGGATATTTTTTCTCAATGGTTTTCCATGTTGCAAGACCCAAGCCGTCTCCATGATATTTTGGTGATATGAAGAATAAATCTAAAGAATTATGATGAGTATTTTTATCTATCATGAGAACAACACCGCCGGCACATTGATTATTATAAATAATGTGGAAAACTTCTGCATTTTTAGCAGTAAGTGAGGATAATATATCATTTTTAGATGGAAGATATTCATTTGTGCCAAATTTTTCAATAATTGCAGGAGAAAAAGCCTCTTGTAAATTTTTGATAAATGTAGGATATTCTTTGGGAATTACTGGTTTTAATTCAATATCAAGGTTTTGGGACATAAAAAATTCCTTTCTATTAGTTGAATATGATTAAATACCATAAATAGTTTTACATAAATTAATGCCTGTTTTAGTTTTAAAAATTCTGTTTAATGCATTTTCTATAGCTTGTTTTGGGCAATTATCTTCGTAAAGATTTACTAAGAAATCTGCTTCTATTAGGATTTGGTAATCTAAATCGTCAATATTATTATAAGTATGATGATGGGCAATTAGGAAGCATACTCTATCTATTACAGCAGTATCTACTTGGAGTTTTTCGAGTATTTCTCTAGCAGGAGCAGGGCCTTCTAATTCTTGATATTTGCCATTGCTACTGTTGTATTTTTGTTCAGCAATTTTTATGCCGATATCATGCATTAAACCAGCGATTTCTAAAATATACAATTTATCTGAAGGTAAGTTTTCTTGTTCAGCTATGAATTTTGCAAAGCTATGTACTTTGAGAAAATGTTGAATGCGTTTAGGGTCGCCCTGATAATAATTAATCATTTCTAGTAATACATTATTTATATTTGTCATAATAAAAGCCTCCTAAGTATAGTTTTGTTTCAGAAAATAGAAATCAAGAAAAATTTTAATTTTATTTTAATACAATTTTAATATGATATACAAGCATAATCAGTATAAATTTTGTATAATTATTTTTGTAGTGCAGGATTTTAAAAGGGTTTATTAGAATTTAATAAGTATAATAAAATATAGGAGAATAAAAATTATGTTTAGTTTTATTATGTTTTTAGCAGTTATAACGACTATTTTGGCTTTTATTGGGTTTGATATGATAACACATTTTAGTGATATTGTGAATTTGATAGGAGCGGTAGCTTTAGGTGTAGGCGTCTTTTTGACATTTAAACCAAATAAGAAAAAGCAGATTAGTTTAGATTTAGATGATAGTGAAAATAGTAAATTATTGCAGGAAAGTTATCAAAAAGCGTTAGAGGATTATAATTATATAAAAGGCTCATTGAAATATATTAGAGATAGTGAATTAAAAATGCATGTGCAAGATATGCAAAAGGTATCTTTGAATATTTTACAATATCTACAAAAACATCCAGAGAAAATTACTCTAGCTAGAAGATTTATCGATTATTATCAAGATACTGTGGCTGGGTTAATTGAAAAATATGTAGAAATAGAAAATACGCAGTTAAATACAGATAGTGTAAATGATATAAAGGAACGAACAAAAAATACTTTATATGGATTGAGTAATGCTTATACAGAGCAATTTGAAAAATTGATAAATGACCAGTTATTAGATATGGATGCGGAATTAAAGGTCATGGAAAATACAATAAAAGCAGATGGTTTTGATGTGAAAAAGCAAGACCGCACTCAAGAGATAAAATCTGGCTTTAGCTATAGACGTAAAAATTGTATGCATGATAAACCTATGCAGAGAATGCGTTGGCAATTAAAGCATTTACCAGAAAGATTTTTTGATAGTGATGAAGTTTTGCGTAAAAAATTAATTGCTGGAGGTCTAGGAATTTTATTTGGCGGTTTTGGCACACATAAATTTTATTTAGGCAAAACTTTTATGGGAATTTTTTATTTATTATTTTCATGGACAGGCATACCTTTTATTGCGGGATTTATAGAAGGTATACGCTATTTATTTATGGATAAAGATGATTTTTATCGCAAATTTTTTGATAATATGAATAGAGGGTGAAACTTATGGCAGATATTAGTTTAGATGATTTAATCAAAGTAAAAACACAGACAATGGACAATAATGCTGATGCTCAAAATTGGCAAGTAATGACAAAAAAAGAAGAGATTGAGCAGGTTACAAAGCAAACAGAATTGATTTCACCGGAAGATAGAAAGCGTATTGATGAAATAAAAGAAAATATAGATTTGACGAATTCACAGACTTCTGTACAATATGGCATAAATGCACAACGAAATATAGCGGAGTTTTCAGATAGTATTTTGAATAATATTCGCAGTAAAGATAGTGGGCATGTTGGCGATTTATTAAGCAATTTAGTAGTAAAAGTAAAAGGTTTTGATGTAGATAGTAAAAATAGTGGTGGATTTATAAAGAAAATTCCTATTTTAGGCTCATTAGTTGGCAGTGCTAAAAGTATGATGGCAGAATATGATAAATTATCTGTACAGATTGATAAGATACAAGGCGAATTAGATAAAGCCCGCATGAGCATGATGAAAGATATTGTGATGTTTGATACTATGTATCAACGAAATTTAGAGTATTTTAAAGAATTGCAGTTATATATTAAAGCTGGCGAAGAAAAAATCTTAGAATTGCAACAGCATACTATTCCTAAATTGCGTATGGAAGCTGTAAATTCTCAAAATCAAATGGCAGTGCAGGTAGTCAGTGATTTTGAAAATGCTGTTAGTCGTTTTGAGAAAAAAGTTCATGATTTGAAATTGAGTAAAACAATAGCTATACAGACAGCACCACAGATACGTCTTATTCAAAATAATGATAAAGTTTTAGTTGATAAGGTGCAAAGTGCTATTTATAATACTATTCCGTTATGGAAAAGTCAGATTGTAATTGCACTTGGTTTATCTAGGCAGCAAAAAGTTTTACAGATGCAACGTGAAGTAACAGATACTACAAATGAATTATTGCGACGCAATGCTGAAATGTTGAAACAAAATACAATAGAGACAGCACGTGAAACAGAACGTGGAATTGTAGATATCGAAACTGTAAAAAAAGTAAATGAAGATTTGATTTCTACTATTGAAGAAACTATTAAAATACAAAAAGATGGACGTGAACGTCGTAAATTAGCAGAAGCTGAACTTGTACAAATTGAAGATAAATTAAAACAAACTTTATTGGCTCATCGTTAAAATATCATTAAATAAGCTATAAAAAATATAAAAAGGATAATCCTAAAATAAGTGGATTATCCTTTTTGTTATCAATAAAAATTATTTATTTAATGTATCTTGACAGAAATTGATAAAAGATTGAGCAGCTTTGGAGATGTATCTATCTTTTTTCCATGCAAGTCCAACATCTACAAATATAGGGTCTTCTATTGGCAATGTTTTAATATGTGGTGTATCTTGAACTACGAAGTCTAAGAGAAATGCCATACCAACATTACTGGAGATAAGACCTTTTATCGTTTCGATTTGGTTTGATTCTAAAATAATATTTGGTTGAATATTGTGTTCTTTGAGTTTTTGTTGAATTAAATTACGGATAAAAGAACCTTCTTTTAACATAATTAAATCAATATTACTTACATCGCTCCAAGATAAAGAATCTTTTTGAGCAAGTGGGCTATCTTCAGGAACACAAGCTACTACTTGGTTAGTAGACATTGGTAATAACTGTAAACTAGGAGAAGCATTGGAGATGATGACAATACCAAAATCTAATTCATCACGTTCTAAGGATTCACGAATAGACATAGAGCCTTTTTCATAAAGATAAATATCTAAATGAGCGAATTTTTTCTGGAAACCAGAGAAAATTTTTGGGAAAAGATATGCTCCGATCATAGAAGGAATACCAATTTTGATAGTGCCTTTTTGAAGTTGTTTATAGTCATTAACTTCTAAAACGGCATCTTGAATATTACGCAAAGCAAGTTCAATGCGATTTAAAAATACAGCTCCTTCTGGTGTGAGTGATAATTGTTTTTGGCTACGTTCAAAAAGTTGTATGCCAAGTTCTGCTTCTAATTTTTTTATAGCAACTGTAATATTTGGTTGAGAAACAGAAAGCCGTTTGGCTGCTCTAGTAATATTTTTCAAACGGCTAGTCATTTGAAAGTATTCTAGTTGTTTAAGTTCCATATAATCCTCCTATTGAAAATATCTTATGTATAATAAATTTTATTAATTAACACATAGATATTATAGCATAAAAATAGCATATATCCAATATTTTATTTATTATAAATGTTTTTTGCCATAAGTTTTATCTATTATATTGCTTTTATGTTAAAATATAAAAAATTTTTTAAAAATTTTGGGAGGAATAGTGAATTTTTTGGAGAAATATATATTCATATAGTAATTTTAGGTAATAAATTTTATGACAAATAAACATAAATAAAAGTGAGGTTGATTACAATGATGAACAACTATTCTAGCCAGGACTTTTTATCAGTTGCAAGAAGAATTACTTATGATGCAACAATTCCAGAGTTACTTGAAGAAGCGGTTAGAAATCATGAAGGACGTTTATCTGACAAAGGTGCGATTTGTGTAACTACTGGTAAACATACAGGTCGTTCACCTAAAGATAGATTTATTGTTGATACTCCAGATATTCATGATTTAATACATTGGTCAAATACAAATCAACCATGTTCGGAAAATACATTTAATCGTCTTTATGAAAAAATGAAAGATTATGCTAAAGACCATCAATTATTTGTAACTGATGCTTTAGTTGGTGCAGACCCTGCATACAAATTACAAATAAAATGCATTAATGAGCATGCTTGGCATCATTTATTCTTAAAACAATTATTCATTAGACCAAAAACTAAACTTACTACACCTGCTGAATTTACACTTATTTGTATGCCTAGTGTAAAAGCTAATCCAATTGAAGATGGTACACATTCTGAAACTTTTATTATTGTTAATTTCAGCAAAAAAATGGTATTAATCGGTGGCGGTGCTTATGCAGGTGAAATGAAAAAAGCTATTTTCTCTGTTATGAACTTCATTCTTCCTCAACGTGGTGTTTTATCCATGCATTGCTCTGCAAATGTAGGTAAAGATGGAAATTCTGCATTATTCTTTGGTTTGAGTGGTACAGGTAAAACAACTTTATCTGCTGACCCTAATCGTTCCTTAATTGGTGATGATGAACATGGTTGGAGTGAACATGGTATCTTCAATGTTGAAGGTGGTTGCTATGCAAAAACTATAAAAATCACACCTGAAAGTGAACCAGAAATTTATAATGCAATTCAATATGGAACTGTTTTGGAAAATGTTTATATCAATCCATATACTCGTGAACCAGATTTCTTTGATGCTAGATTTACACAAAATGCGCGTACAGCTTATCCAATAGAAAATATTCCAAATGCCATCGTACCAAGTATGGCAGGTCATCCAAATGCAATTATCTTCTTAACTGCAGATGCTTTTGGTGTATTACCTCCTATTGCAAAACTCACTAAAGAACAAGCTATGTATCACTTCTTATCCGGTTATACAAGTAAAGTTGCTGGTACTGAACGTGGTATTACAGAACCACAAGCAACATTCTCCATTGGTTTTGGTGAACCATTCTTCCCATTACCACCATTACAATATGCTAGATTATTAGGTGAAAAAATTAATCAATATAATACTAGCGTATATCTTGTTAATACTGGTTGGACTGGCGGTCCATATGGTGTTGGTAAACGTATGGAATTAAAATACACTAGAGCTATGATTTCTGCTGAGTTAGATGGTAAATTAGATGATGTTACTTGGACTAAACATGAATATTTCCAATTAAATATTCCAGATAGCTGCCCAGGTGTACCAAGTGAAGTATTAAATCCAGAAAATACATGGATGGATAAAAAAGCATATAAAAATCAAGCTGAAAAATTAGTAAGATTGTTCGCTGAAAATGTTAAACGTTTCGCTGGTGAAATGCCAGAAGAAATTTTAAATGCTGGACCAAGACTTGAAGACTGAGAAGAAATTGGTTTTTGTAGAAAAATTATAAATATGATTTTAAAGTTTTTAGGCAATAAATAAATTTAATGGCGATAACTTAATTAATGAGAAAAGACTACCAAAAATAAATATGGTAGTCTTTTTTTACTTATTTTTTATTTAAATCTTTATTGATGATTGGCATGATTTCATCTTCATCAGGTGTTACATATAAAGTTTTATTATTTGTAAAGATAACAAAACCAGGTTTAGCTCCTGATGGTTTTTTTAGATATCTACATTCTACATAATCAACAGGAATTTTTGAAGAGCCACGTGCTTTGCTGAAATATCCTGCGATTTGGGCAGCTAAAAATAGAGTATCCTCATCTACTTCATCGCCTTTAGTATCAATGATGACATGAGAGCCAGGGATATCTTTTGTATGCAACCAAATATCATCGCTATGTGCTGTTTTAAAAGTGAGTTTATCATTTTGATAATTGTTTTTGCCAACGAATAAGAACATTCCATTAGGTAGAGCAAGTTTAAATGGTTTAGATGGAGCAATAGAAGCTTTTTTCTTATTTTCAGGTGGTAAAAATCCAGCTTTAATCATTTCAGCTTTGATATCTTCAATATCGGCTATAGTAGTACAAGCATCTATAGCAGTTTCTATGGTTAGGGCATATTCTCTATCTTTTTGGCAACGTTTTATTTGGATTTCTAACATTTGCGTAGAGCGTTTTAACTTATCGTATTTTTTATAGTAAGCTTGCATATTTTGAATTAGAGTTAATTTCGTATCCAATGCAATAGTTATAGGTGCATAATTTTCATCATAAATATTAGCTACAGAAATTTCTTTGTCTTGATGGTCTTTAAATTGGTATTGATAAGTCATTAAGTTATCAGCTTTTATTTTATATTTTTCAGCTTTTTGCGCTTTAGCTAATTCTTCTGTAAGAATTTTTTCTTTTTTAGTTAAACGATTAAT
>ERZ791629.960-NODE-960-length-8593-cov-2.92539_pt1 | contig 8593 bp, 5 predicted proteins | sample MGYA00510057_ERZ791629 | MGnify/ENA primary metagenome ERZ791629 (study PRJEB30046, sample SAMN00715161) | human gut metagenome | study: EMG produced TPA metagenomics assembly of the A metagenome-wide association study of gut microbiota in type 2...
ATGAAAACGATGTTTTCGCCAAGAGTATGACAGAACGTGAAGGATGTCCTTCTTTTGTCTTTTATGAAGGACCTCCCTCAGCCAACGGTATGCCGGGTATTCACCACGTAATGGCACGTACTATAAAAGATACTTTCTGCCGCTACAAAACCATGAAAGGTTTTCTTGTCAAACGTAAAGCCGGATGGGATACTCACGGACTACCGGTAGAACTGGGCGTGGAAAAAGCACTCGGAATTACCAAGGAGGATATCGGAAAAACGATTTCTGTGGCCGAATATAACGCAGCCTGTCGTAAGGATGTGATGAAATTTACAAAAGAATGGACAGACCTTACTCATAAAATGGGTTATTGGGTAGATTTGGATAATCCATACATCACTTATGACAACCGCTATATTGAAACTTTATGGTGGCTCTTAAAGCAACTATATAGCAAGAATTTACTGTATAAAGGATATACCATTCAGCCTTATTCTCCGGCAGCCGGAACAGGACTGAGCTCTCACGAATTAAATCAGCCTGGATGTTACCGGGATGTAAAAGATACTACTGTAGTGGGGCAATTCAAGATGAAGAACCCGAAACCCGAAATGACGGAGTGGGGGACTCCTTACTTCTTGGCATGGACTACTACACCATGGACTTTACCCTCAAACACCGCTTTGTGCGTCGGTCCCAAAATCGATTATGTAGCTGTACAAACATATAATGGCTACACAGGTGAGAAAATGACAGTAGTGCTGGCTAAACCATTGCTTTATGCTCATTTTAACCAAAAAGCAGAAGGACTGCCTTTAGAAGACTACAAACCGGGAGACAAGCTGATTCCTTTCAAGGTGGTAGGTGAATACAAAGGCACGGATTTGGTAGGTATGGAATATGAACAGCTTATTCCATGGGTGAAACCGGTAAACGTAGACGAAAACGGTAATTGGGAAGAAGCTGCCAATCAAGCATTCCGTGTTATCCTTGGTGACTATGTGACTACGGAAGACGGTACAGGTATCGTACATATCGCTCCAACATTCGGTGCGGACGATGCTTTTGTGGCACGTGCAGCAGGCATACCTTCATTGTTTATGATTAACAAAAAAGGTGAACCTCGTCCGATGGTAGACTTGACAGGTAAATTCTTCCTGCTGGATGAACTAGATGAAAAGTTCGTAAAAGAATGTGTGGATGTAGAACAATATCAAGAATATCAGGGGCGCTGGGTGAAAAATGCATACGACCCTCAATTTACTGTAAATGGTAAATACGATGAGAAAACTGCTGCCTCTGCCGAGACACTGGATATTTACATCTGTATGAAAATGAAGGCTTCCAACAAAGCATTCAAGATAGAAAAGTATGTACACAATTATCCACATTGCTGGCGTACAGACAAACCGGTCCTTTATTATCCGTTGGATAGCTGGTTCATCCGTTCTACTGCTGCCAAGGAACGTATGATAGAACTCAATAAGACCATTAACTGGAAACCGGAATCTACCGGAACCGGACGTTTCGGCAAATGGCTGGAAAACCTGAACGACTGGAATTTAAGCCGTTCGCGCTATTGGGGTACTCCGCTTCCTATTTGGCGTAGCGAAGAAGGTGAGGAATTATGTATCGGTTCGGTAGAGGAACTCTATAACGAAATAGAAAAATCCATCGCTGCCGGTTTCATGACTGCTAATCCTTATAAAGAAAAAGGATTTATTCCGGGTGAATATACCGAAGACAATTATGATAAAATAGATCTTCACCGTCCTTACGTAGATGATATTATCCTCGTTTCTGAAAGCGGAAAACCGATGAAACGTGAAGCGGATTTGATTGACGTATGGTTTGACTCAGGTGCCATGCCATACGCACAGTTGCATTATCCGTTTGAGAATAAAGATATTGTAGATAATCGTTCTTATTATCCGGCTGACTTCATTGCAGAAGGGGTAGACCAAACTCGTGGCTGGTTCTTTACATTGCATGCTATCGCAACTATGGTATTCGATAGTGTAGCCTATAAAAATGTTATCTCTAACGGACTGGTGCTTGACAAGAATGGAAATAAAATGTCCAAGCGCCTGGGTAATGCTGTTGATCCGTTTGGTGCCATTGAACAATATGGTTCTGACCCTTTGCGTTGGTATATGATTACTAATTCTTCTCCGTGGGATAACTTGAAATTTGATACCGACGGTGTAATGGAAGTAACCCGCAAGTTTTTCGGAACATTGCACAACACATATAAATTCTTTGCTCCATACGCTAACCTTGACGGATTTACCTATCAGGAAGCCGATGTTCCTATGAGCAAACGTCCGGAAATTGACCGTTGGATTCTTTCGGAACTAAACTCATTGATAAAGAATGTGGATATGTGCTATGCTGACTATGAACCGACTAAAGCCGGACGATTAATCAATGATTTCGTAAATGATAATCTGTCCAACTGGTATGTACGTCTATGCAGAAAACGTTTTTGGGGTACAGGCTATACAGAGGATAAGCTGGCGGCATATCAAACATTATATGTATGTCTGGAAACTGTAGCTAAACTAATGGCACCGATTGCTCCTTTCTATGCAGACAAATTGTATATGGACTTGATTGCAACAACCGGACGCGACCATGTAGCTTCTGTCCACCTTGCAGATTTCCCGGTTTGCGATGAGACTGTTATTGACAAAGAATTGGAAACCCGCATGGAGTTAGCACAGAAAGTATCTTCTATGGGGTTGGCGCTGCGCAAGAAAATAAATATTATCGTTAAACAACCGTTACAGAAGTTGATGATTCCGGTGGATGCACTGATGAAAGAACGTTTAGAGTCTGTAAAATCATTGATAATGAACGAAGTGAATGTTAAAGAAATAGACTTCGTGGAAGGTACATCCAATTTGCTTGTGAAGAAAGTGAAGTGTAACTTCAAGATTCTAGGTAAGAAATTCGGTTCATTGATGAAACAGGTGGCCGCTGCTGTAACTGCCATGAATCAGGAACAAATCAACGTTCTTGAAAACGAAGGGAAAATTGTTCTCGACCTAAATGGTACTCCGGCTGAAATAGAAACGTCTGAAGTGGAAATTTTCAGTGAAGATATCCCCGGATGGGTAGTTGCCAATGAAGGCGTATTGACAGTAGCTTTGGATACTGTTGTAACCGAAGAACTGCGCCGTGAAGGTATTGCTCGTGAACTTGTGAGTAAGATTCAGAATATTCGCAAGGGCAGTGGCTTTGAAATAACTGATAAAATAAAGGTATCTTTATCTAAAAATGAGCAAACCGATAGCGCAGTAAAAGAATATAATACTTATATTTGTAACCAAGTTCTTGCCAACTCCCTTAATTTGGTAGACGAAGTGAAGGATGGCATAGAATTAAGTTTCGATGATTTCTCGCTTTATGTGAGTGTCGTAAAGGAATAACATTAACCTTTTAAAACTAAATAATATGGCTGAAAAAACAAGATACTCTGATGCAGAACTCGAAGAGTTCCGTGCCATTATCATGGAAAAACTGGAATTGGCCGAGCGTGATTACGAACGCTTGAAAAGTAGTATCATGAATAAGGATGGTAATGATACGGACGATACTTCCCCTACTTACAAAGTATTGGAAGAAGGTGCCAATACGCTGTCCAAAGAAGAAACGACAAGATTAGCTGCACGTCAGTTGAAATTCATTCAGGGACTGCAAGCTGCTTTAATCCGTATTGAAAACAAAACATACGGTATTTGTCGTGAAACAGGTAAACTGATTCCAAAAGAAAGACTTCGCGCTGTTCCTCATGCCACTTTGAGTATCGATTGTTCAGTATGAAGAAAGAAATAGCATTTTTATAGTTGACAGGAAAGCAGGTCAAAGAGGCTGCTACCTGTCGACTATTAATTATCACCTATTATAATGAATAAATTACTCACGAAAGGGCAACTTTCTGTTCTGATTGTTTTTGGAGTATTAATTATTGACCAGATAATAAAGATATTGGTAAAGACTAATATGTTCTGGCATGAAAGTATCCGCATTACAGATTGGTTTTATATCTATTTTACAGAAAATAACGGCATGGCTTTCGGCATGGAATTGTTTGGAAAGCTATTTCTTACAACATTCCGCATCATTGCTGTGGGACTGATAATTTGGTATCTGGCTAAAATTATTAAAGAAAATTATAAGACAGGCTATATTGTCTGCCTTTCATTAATATTGGCCGGCGCCGTAGGAAATATCATTGATAGTGTATTTTATGGCGTAATCTTCAATGAAAGCACTTATAGCCAAATAGCACATTTTGTTCCTGTAGGCGAAGGCTATTCTGAATGGTTTCATGGTAAAGTAGTGGATATGTTTTATTTTCCAATCATTGAAACCAACTGGCCGGAATGGATACCGGGAATAGGTGGAGAACATTTTATCTTCTTCAGTCCGATATTTAATTTTGCTGACGCTGCTATCAGTTGTGGTATCATTGCATTGTTGTTATTTTATGGAAAATATCTGAACACAGGTATTCACCCGGAAGAAAAAGCTCAGAAAAAAGATGCACAATAAGAAGATTCGTTGGACGTTGTTGCTCAGTGCGGCTTTGCTGGCAGGATGCGGAAAACAAATACCAAAAGATGTCATCCACCCGGATAAGATGGAGGACATCTTGTATGACTATCATTTGACTACGGCTATGTCCGGCAATATCTCTTATGATGAGAACTACAAAAAAGAAGCTCTTCGCAATTACGTATATAGAAAACATCACGTAACCAAAGCAGAGTTTGATTCATCTATGGTGTGGTATACTCGTCATACAGAAAACCTTGCCAAAATTTATACCAATTTAGGAAAACGTTTCCGTGAGGAAAAGAAGGATGTGAAACGCTTGCTGGCAATGCGCGAAAACAAACCCTCAATGTCACAACCTGGAGATACAGTAGATGTGTGGTATAATAAAACACTATATTGGCTGACGGATGCACCACTATCCAACAAGATTACTTTTGAAATTCCCACTGACTCCAACTTCAAAGCAAAGGATGCTTTCTTGTGGTCGGCAAATTACATATTCCTCTCAAACCTGCAACAACAGGTGACGATGGGATTCAATATTCTGTTTGATAATGATTCAGTGTCGGGTAAAGTAGCCGAAGTAACGGCTTCAGGGCTACAAAAGTTATATATCAAGCCGGATTCTGCTTATAAAATCAAGAGCATCAATGGTTTTATCTATCTTACGGGGGACTCTGTCAAAGCTCCGGGTATCATAGTGGATAAAATTTCATTGATTCGTTACCATGAACTAGCAGATACCATATCTATTGTCGCAAAAGATAGTGTACCCGAAAAATCAATGTCTGTCATAGATAAAGATACAGATTCATTAAAAATGGATTCAGTCCAGATGAAAGAAGCTGTTACTCCCGTACGCTTGAATCCACGCGATATGAAAGAAAAGGAGGGTATTCGCCCACAACGTACTCGCCTGCAAAAGAAATGAGACGATTTGCCTGTCAACGTTTATATCTTTCTCCCGACACATACTTCATCCGTTATGTGGTAGAATTGGGAAACAACGGAAAGATACAGAGCTATTACCCTTTGGAAGAAGAAATATATGCTACTCAATGGATAGGGGGAGTGATTGTGCTTTCTGCGAGAAGAAAACTCGAACCGATTATGCCGGAAAAGAATTTCAAAACCTTCCTTGCTCAAGCTACCCGGACAAATACCAAAATTCAGGAATGCTATGCATGGCATATTGCCAATTTTGATATTGTCCGAGAAGAATTTGTTCCTCAAAGCCATATTATCCGACTTTAGCGCAATCTTCTTCTGAACTCGGCACAAACCACAGCTGTGGCAATAGCTACATTCAAAGACTCCGAAGTCTCTCTTTCCTGTGGATAATTAGGAATATACAATCGCCTATTAATAAGTGCTTCCACCTCTCTACTTATTCCATTTCCTTCATTTCCCATTACAATCAATCCGTTAGCAGAAAGAGTCTCAGAATAGATTACATTTCCATCCAGGAATGTTCCATAAACCGGAATCCCTTTGAGTGAAGAAATTAATTTCGGTAAATCACAATAATGCACTTTCACTCGTGCTATTGCCCCCATGGTAGCCTGCACAGTTTTAGGATTAAAGACATCCACCGTTCCGGTAGAGCAAAAAATATCCTCTATACCGAACCAATCGGCTAAGCGGATAATAGTTCCTAAATTGCCCGGATCTTGTATATTGTCCAAAGCCAGGCATAAAGATTTTGAAATAACTTTGCTGTCCGACTCATAAACAGGTTGTTCAAATATAGCCAATACCTCTTGCGGTGTCTTTTGCAAACTGACCCGTGAAAGCTCTTCCTGCCCAACCTCTATCACCTCGTCGGCATGACAACCAGGATGAGAAGAGAACCATTCAGCCGTCCCCGTCAACAACCGACAAGGAAAATGCCCCATCAAATCATTTACCAATTTATGTCCTTCAGCAACAAATACTTTTTCTTCCTTACGATTCTTCTTTAACTCTAACGAACGAATATATTTAATTTTATTCTTACTTAGCATGATTATTTCCATTAAATAACAAATATTAGAGGCAAAGCTAAGAAGATATTTTCAATTAATATCTATCTTTGCGAGTAAATTTGCGAAGGTTACGGATTTGTATGAAGAAAAGCGCACACCCATATATATACACACTCATTTTAGCACTATGCACTTCGTGTTCGGTCAATAAATTTATCCCTGAAAATCAATATTTATTGGATGAAGTAAAAATTGTATCAGACACAAAGGCGGTAAAACCATCGCTTTTTAACTCTTACCTCCGTCAAAATCCTAATGCCAAATGGTTTAACATGGTTAAAATCCCCATGTATATTTATGGTGCATCAGGTACGGACTCTACCAAACGTGTAAATCGCTTCTTCAGAAAAATTGGGGATGCCCCGGTCATTTACAATGCAGATGTTGCCATGAAATCTAAGGAGGAGATAGAAAAAGCCGTACGTAACATGGGGTATATTGGAGCTAAAGTGACTATTCATACCGAAGCAAAGAAGAATAAATTAAAACTGTTCTACCATATAGAAGCTGGACGTCCCTATATGATACGTCATATAGCTTACAATATTGATGATTTAAATATTAGCGATTGTCTTCAACAGGATTCTGCCCAAAGTATGCTTTTCCCCGGTATGCCGTTTGATGTAAATGTACTTGATGCTGAGAGACAACGAATCACCAGATTGCTCCAGAACAAAGGGTACTATAAATTCAATAAGGATTTTCTGGTATATCAAGCAGATACCACCCGCAATACTTATTTGGTAGACCTCACTTTGAAATTACTTCCTTATCAACGTAAAAAGGAAGATCCACCACAAAAACACAGACAATATTTAGTGAATAGTGTCAACTTTATAGCTGATAGCGAAATGACCCCCATCCGTAAAGGTTCATTTACCGGTTTCGATTCATTGAGCTATAAAGGATACAACATGTACTATAAGGATAAAATGTTTTTGCGCCCGAAACTGTTAGTGGATTTCAACCGTATTCGTCCCGGAGAGTTTTATAGTGAACGTGATGTGCAGAATACTTATAGTGCATTGGGACGTCTGCGCATGCTGAAATATTCCAATATTCGTTTTAAGGAAGTAAATGTAAGCGACAGTACCAAATTGGATGCATATATAGTGATGTCAAAAGGACAAAATAAATCAGTTTCTTTTGAGATAGAAGGTACAAACTCTGCGGGAGATTTGGGTGCGGCTGCTTCCATTTCTTTCCAGCATAGAAACGTGTTCAAAGGGTCGGAAACGTTTACTATGAAAGTACGCGGTGCTTATGAGGCAATCACCGGATTGGGACAAGATTATGTCAATGACAACTATACGGAATATGGTGTGGAAAGCAGTCTTAACTTCCCTGAATTTATGTTTCCCTTTCTTTCTTCGGACTTTAAAAGGAAAATTAAAGCTACCTCTGAAGTGGGACTGAAATTTACATCACAGGTACGTCCTGAATTTTCTCGTATGCTTGCATCAGCGTCCTGGAGTTATCGATGGAGTGATAGAAAACATATACAGCACCGCCTTGATCTGGCGGATATTAATTATGTATATATGCCAAGCAAATCGCCCGATTTTCAAGAGTATTTAGATAAAATGACGGCTAACAACTCATTGTTACGTGCCAGTTATGAAAATGTACTGATAGTGCGTATGGGATACAACTTCACATATAACAGTGCCGGTAATACCATGATGCGCACACCGACAAAGAGTTCGTATTCCTTGCGTGTAAACGTGGAGGAAGCCGGTAATCTAATGTATGCCGCATCCAAACTGGCACACTCTACTCCGAAAGGGGACAAGGGATTTGTATTGGCTAATATTCCGTTTGCACAATATATAAAAGGAGATTTTGACTTTGCCAAGAATTTCATGATTGACCCACGCAACTCTTTCGTTTTTCATATAGGAGTAGGAGTGGCTTATCCTTATGGGAACTCACGGGCACTTCCTTTTGAAAAGCGTTATTTCTCCGGCGGTGCCAACAGTGTGCGCGGCTGGTCGGTACGTTCACTGGGCCCCGGAGGATATAAA
>ERZ791629.985-NODE-985-length-8417-cov-2.88029_pt1 | contig 8417 bp, 5 predicted proteins | sample MGYA00510057_ERZ791629 | MGnify/ENA primary metagenome ERZ791629 (study PRJEB30046, sample SAMN00715161) | human gut metagenome | study: EMG produced TPA metagenomics assembly of the A metagenome-wide association study of gut microbiota in type 2...
TATGTACTCCACGTATTGTATGGATACTGCTATAGCTCTTTCCATCCTCCGACTGTAATTTTATTAGCCAAGCCTTAGCATCTATCGTGTTGATATGATTAATCTTTTGACTTCCAAAGCTGTCACGTTTTAATACATTAACCACTGTTTTATATCCAGCGGCTGTAGTAGGTCTGACATTGCGCTTTTGCTCTAAATATTTCTCTACCAGTTCTAATACTGTCATATCTCCACCGGATAAAGAAATACCATTTGCCAAATCACGCTCCAGCAATTTTTCCTTTTCCCGAAGTGATAAGTCTGGCTTTTTTCCTTCTGGCATCTTATCGTGCCTTTCCAATTTCCAACTGTATACAAACTTTCTCTTTTTGGTTATTGGATCTATTGTACTGAATAAATATCTCCCATCGGCTCGCTGTTGCTCTCCCATTCGTAATATACGATTCTTATTGTCTCTCCTTTTTTCACTCATGCTTTATCCTCCAACCTCTAATACAATCCCCACCATTGGGATGGGGATTGTATCGGAACTACATATATTTTGCAAGGTATTTTTTGCTTCTATATAGAGCCTGTCTCATCAATAAACTGCTCTAATATCTTACGTTTAATAAGTATCTTATTTCCTACCATAAGTATGTAGTCTGCTGTCGGATTGTTCGCCACCAGTTTACGAAGATTTTTCTCTCCAATGTTGAAGTACTGAACCGCCTCTTTGATTGTGAGATTATACTTCTCGCTTACCATTAAATAATCTTTCTCTGTTTTCATAATGAATCAAAATCCTTTCTTTCGGATTTTACTGAATCATGTTGCACCTCATCTTTTGCAGTCCAACACGCAAGGCATCGGACTGCCATTTGCTTTTTACTTATTGACTACTGCATTTGTTTGTTGCTTATGCGGAAAAGGTAAACAGCTTCTTCTTTTCTGCATTGGTTGTTGTGAATGTTGCTTTGGTTTCATCAAGTGCAGTCTGGATCGCTCCAAATAACTCATTGATTTGTTCCGTTGAGTAAGTGTAGTACTTCTTGTTTGAGAGTTTTTGCAGCTTCTCTATCTCTGCCATCACCTTTGATGCTTGATTCTCGGCTTTTTCTTTAAAGCGTGCTGACTTGTCTGGCTGTGGCTGTTGTACTGGTTGGGTTGCTTCTGTGCTTACTGTTGGTGCTGGGGTGTTTGTTACGTTTAAGTTATCCATTTTATGGTTCTCCTTTTCTTTCAAAATTGTATAAAGTACTTTATGCTTGCAATATATACCATAACTTGCAATATTACTATTCGAAGAATGAATAAAATTTTTTCCATGAAATAAGCTGTTTACTTCCTAAAATATTCAAAAAATCATAAGCCTATTTATCATTTTTCAAATGAGTATAAGCTAAATATGAAACGTCTCTGTTGTGCAATTTGACGAACACAAAAAAATAGCTGCAATTTTCTTTGATATATCTGCTCTGAAATAGAAAATTGCATCAGAGTAAACTTCTAATGCAACCATCTGAATTTTTTACTATGTGATTTTGTGTCAGTATCTACTTGGGTTATTTTTTGAATTATTTGCTGGTGGTGTTTATTTACTGTTTTTTATAGGCACTTATGCTATGGTAATTATAGGTACATTTTATCTCACTATCTAGTCAGCAACCACCAGTTCAACTGGTGGTTTGGTATTAGCCCTCAAAAGGGCATTTTTACTGCTCGCCCAAAAGGGCGGTATCGCAAGCACTTTTACCGGTCCGCTATAAAGCGGTACTTCTTGAATCTTCTTTCCTTGATTCCTCTGCCTGCTCTTTTATATACTTTTGTACTGCTTCATCTGTGATATTACCAATTGTTTCTACATAATACCCTCTTGCCCAAAATGCTTTATCCCATTTACTTTGCAATTCTGGATGTCTATCATAAAGCATTAATGTACTTTTCCCTTTTAAGTATCCCATAAAATTTGCAATGCTAATTTTAGGTGGAATAGCTACACTTAAATGTATATGATCCACGCAAACTGCTCCTGCTATAATATCCACATCTTTGTATTTACATAACGTGCTTATTATTTCTCTCACATCATTTCTCACTCTTCCATACAAAATTTTCTTTCTGTATTTCGGAATAAATACAATGTGATATTGGCATTTCCATTTTGTGTGTGATAAACTTTTATTGTCCATATGGACCACCTCCTGTGATTAAGTTTGGCTTGCGACACCATTCTTAATATATCACAGGAGGTTTTTTATTGATATCCTCACCGCTTCCAGCTATTCCATTCTCCCCAGCATAGCTGGGGGATTAGACTTTTCATTAAGATTCTGCAATGGGACGGATCCGGTTTCTGGATTCTGATGAAGAGGCTTGACAAAGATTCCTTTCACTGGCCGGATACTCCGGATGAATTACAGAAAGTGACCCTGAAAGAAATGCATTGGCTGTGTGATGGTCTTTCACTTACTCCGAAGGGAGCTTTTGAAGAAAGACATCCAAAGATTGTTGTATAAAGAACGGATTTGTCAATTCGCAAAAAGCACGAAATACTTGTGGATATCGGTATATATTCCTACACAGTAAAACGTTGATTTTTCTCGAACAGCTGGACTTTCTATGCTATACTGGAATTATCATATAAGAGTTTGGAGATTGCCGGATGGATCCGTTTTTTACAGAGGAACAGCTGAATAACATGAGCCGTGAAAACATGATGGAAGTTATGAGAATCATGCAGAATCAGGTTCAAAAAAAAGAGACCGAGGTACAGCTTCTGAAAGACAAGCAGAAAGAACTGGAATTTATGAACGCAATGCTTTCAGACCGTCTTGCGCTTGCACAAAGAAGACGTTTCGGTTCTTCCAGTGAAAAATACGCAGATGGATATGAACAGATGGATCTGTTTAATGAGGCTGAAGTCAATGCAGATATGGATACTGCTGAGATTGAAGAGGAAATCGTGATTCCATCGCACAAACGGAAAAAACGCACCGGCAAAAAAGAAGAAGATCTCTCTAATTTCGAAGTAACAGAAACAATCGAATATAAACTGACCGGCGAAGACCGCTATTGTCCGGACTGTGGAACAAAGTATAAAGTCGTCACAAAAGAAGTCGTAAAACGACTGAAATTCATCCCCTCCACCTTTGAAGTGGTTGAAGAAGTAACCTATGTATACAGTTGTCCAAAATGTGGTGCTATGATCCGGCCGGAAAAAGAGTTTCCGCTGATCAAGGGAAGCATTGCTACACCTTCGCTGGTTGCCGGAATCATGAATGCAAAGTATGTCAATGGCATGCCGCTGGCAAGACAGGAACGGGAATTCGCAAGGTATGACTTAAATCTTTCAACAAAAACAATGGCAAACTGGATCATCAGCTGTGCAGACCGGTATCTGGGACTGCTTTATGGGCAGATGAAGGAAGAATTCCTAAAGAGCAGATACATCCATTGCGATGAAACCAGGATCCAGGTGATTGATGAACCAGATCAGAAAGGATCATCTCAAAACTGGATGTGGGTATATCTGACAGATCATTACAGTGAAGCCCCACAGATGGTTCTCTTTGATTATGAGAGAACGCGTGCCGGATATCACCCGGTAAACTTCCTTGGAGATACATTTCATGGATATCTGACGTGTGATGGATACCAGGCGTATCATGGACTGAACGATTCCATCACCGTAACCGGATGCTTTACCCATGCGAGACGCCGTTTTGATGCTGCACTCACGGCATTAAAAAAGGATTTCACAAAGGAGCAGCTGAAAGAAACAGTTGCATATCAGGCAATGACGAGGATCGGAATCCTGTATAAAGTAGAGGAACTGATCAAAGATAAGACGCCGGAAGAACGGTATCAGGAACGTCAGAAACAGTCGTGTCCAGTGGTGGATGCCCTGTTTGAATGGCTGCATTCGATGGAAGATTCTGTAGACAGATCTTCCCTTATTGGTGATGCCATTTTATATACGCTGAATCAGGAAAACTATCTTCGCAGGTACTTGGATGATGGGCATCTGAGCATTGATAATAATAGTGCGGAGCGTGCAATCAAAAATTTTGCAGTAGGCCGCCGAAATTGGCTGTTTGCCAAGAGTATCCGTGGTGCAGATGCCAGTGCTGTTGTTTACAGTATCGCAGAAACAGCCCTGCTGAATGGTCTGAAGCCGTATGTATATCTTTCCTATGTATTAGACGAACTTCGTAAAATGGGACCTTTTCCAAAGCCGGATGATCTAAATCGGCTTTTGCCATGGTCAAATGAATTACCGGAAGGATTTCGAACCAAAAAGAAGAAATAAAATGTGCCGCCCTGATGGGCGGCATGTTTTTTTTAAAGGCAAGGTACAGATGATTACGTACTTACGTGATTTTTTCCAACATCCAAGACAAGACAGGAAAAGAATTTCTCTTTATCTCATGGCAATATCATGGTAATCTATCTGTATCTTTAAAAATGAGGAAGATGCTATGCATACAAAACTTACCATACCAGAAAGACTGAAAGATTTGAGAGTCTCAGAAAAAAGAATGTCGTTGCAAGAGTTATCCGATGCTACCGGTATCCCTAGCTCCACGCTTGGCAATTATGAAAAAGATGAAAATATAGATATGTCACTCGGTAATCTTATAAATCTTGCAAATTTTTACAACGTAAGCACAGCTTACCTTCTTTGCCGGACAGAATTGCGGAAACATAAAAATCAGTCAGTATCTGATCTGCACCTAAATGACGATGCCATACAAATACTGACTGATAAAAAATATAATCCACGGTTATTATCAGAATTACTCTCTCATGAAAACTTCCACAAATTTATGACTGACCTGGAAATCTATATTGATGGTTTTAATGATAAAGGCATTCAGATAGCAAATGCTTTTCTTGATGTGATGAGATATAAACTGAACGAACTCGGTGCCGACTCCACCGATGCTTTTGCAAAAATATTTGATACTTCTCACATAGAGACAGAACAGTATTACCTAAACATCCTGTTGGAAGACTTAAAACCAATCGTCTCTGACCTGAGAAATACCCATATGAAAGACAGCAACACAGCCAGCGATATTGACTATCAAAGCATGGTCAAAAATATCATTGATGATTTTACTTCTCCGACTCAGATTGCTACAGAGGATACTCCAGAAGCCTCTAATGATGCTTATATTAACGGTCTCCTCCTTTTGTTCTGCAAAAATTTGGAAATGAAAATCACCCAGCTTTCTGTCGAAGAGAAACAGACCTTAAAAGAAATATTTTCACGTTCCAAGCCGGCAAAGGAACATCGGAAACTGAGAAGACGAAATCCGAAGTTATAAGATTTAAATTATCCATTTTCAAAGCAAGCCACAAAGGACTATTTCCTTTGTGGCTTGTTGTTAGGGACTATTTCCCGTATAATATTTAGGAATTCTGTTCCTTAAATAACATAATATTGACCACGTTTTTTTGTCGCTTATCTTGCTTTATGAACCTATTTCGACTTGATTACTCTCTATTTTATTTTCCTCAACCACATTTAATAACCAATCCAAATAACGATAGGCCACTCCTCTCGAAAGAACATCATGAAAAAACTGATTTCCATAGTTTCTCAAGCACCCATAGCATGAAGTTTCCTCTGTGCATCCGCAATTACCGTTAACCTTTTCCTTTGCCTTGGCAATTACCATTTCAAGGTTTTCGTAGACATGTTTTACAAATCCAGATCCCCCTGGAGTATCATCATATAATACAATCTGACATTTTCCAGTAACGCATCCGCTTATATCACTTCTATTAATATCTAAAGCCGCACTGGCACCTTCAAGTAATGCATATAAAACAGATAAATATTGATCCTTGTTTTCCAATGAACCTGACATCGGCTGTTCGATCAAATGGTCTGGTAAATTGATTTTCAAAATATCTGTTGAAAACTGATGTCCCAATGATACTCTCTGTAACATTTTATTCGGACAATTTCTGCCATATTTATTGTTATGCCCTTTCTTTGGGATCTTATCGACCTCAGTCGTGAATCCACACTCAGGGCAAACATATAATCCTGCTCCATTGGTTCCCTGATTTAGCACAAATAACTTTCCACCTGGAGAATACTTTGCAGAAACTTCTTTTCCATAAAAATTCAATATCCTGCTTTTAACCTCGCGCTGCTGACTTTCCGTAAGATCCGTATCACTCCAAAACTGTGTCTGTGTAGCATAATAAGCTTTTGGTCTCGTTTCCCCCACTTGCTTAGGAGATTCTTTATAAGAAGTAGAAAATCCAAATAGCGGAATAATAAACTTACGTGCTTTCATTTTAGCCTGACAAGTTGGACAAAGTTCAATATCGTCACTAATATCAATAGTAACTTCTGTCATTTTTGTCTTTGGAGGATAAATACGCTTACAATTCTGGCATTCATAATACACATATGTTGGCCAACTTTTATCAGGTATAGTATTAACAGCATAACTCTTCCACTGTTTTCCATTAGCCACAATCTGTGCCGGTGGAGCAAATTCACTGATTGCCATTCTTAAATCTCTGGATAGATCAAGCTTTTCGGCTTCTCTGTTTTTATTGTTAATAATATTCAGTGAAACAGTATCAATAGGAAATCCATACTTTGGTAATACCCCCTTTGCACTCAGAAAATTGATAGAACCTTCGTCATTTAACGTCGATATTAGTTTTGTTACTGTTCTAGCTTTTCCAAGTTCGTAATCTGTGCTATTAGCATTTATGCCTTTCTTCATTTCAAGCAAACCCGCTATATCATTTTCTCTTTCTTTTATTGCTATATTCAGTTTACTATCTTCTCCAATTAATTCATCTACAAATCCCCAATTGTCTACATTAAGCTGTTTCAAAATCTGAGGAGTAAAAACCTTATATATGGTATCCAACAATGATTGCGGTTTAGATTCTAAATACTTTTTCAGTTCTACACTCATATTATCCTTTTTATCAAAATCAACAATTCTTTTTGCTTTTCCTGTAAAGAATTCTGGATATTCTTTAAAGAACCCTGCTACCACAATGGAATTCAAATGACGTAATGCAATTTTTTCGTTGTTTACCTCCAGAACTGGCGCATTTATCTTTCCTGCTATTATTTCTGGTGGATCTTGATAAAAAGTCATATCATGACTATTCCTGCGCGCAAAAGTTACAGAAAATGCTGCTGATGATGTTCGTCGCCCTGCGCGACCCGCTCGCTGAATATAATTAGATGTTTCTGGAGGCACATTTCTCTGGAATGTAGCCTCAAGTTCACCTACATCAACCCCCATTTCAAATGTTGTCGAACAACTAAGAACATTAATTGCTCCCTGTTCAAATTTTTCTTGATACTGCCGAGCTGTTTCCGAAGATAATTGTGCAGTGTGTTCCCTGGCTACCATCGGTATAAATTGCTTTCCAGTATACAGACTTTCATAATAACTTCCTGAACGAATTTTTCCCGCTTCAATTTGCTCTAACTCCCCATCACATTTCAATTCTGGACAGATATCATACAAAGAATATGCAAATATCTTTCCGCATTTTTTACATCTATACAACCTTTCTTCTGATTTTATATACTTAAATATCCATTTTTTATAATTCAATGCATATATTTGACCACTAGCATTTTCCGGTCCGATGCTGATATAACCCCGCTTTTTCATTTGCAGAATTAAATCATCATAGCACTGCTGTAAATTTGCAATAGCTTTGGCTTCATTGGTTTCATCTTGTCGAAAATGATGAAATATTTTCAACAACATTGTAGAACGTTTATTTTTGTGTCCTTCACTTGGCATAAAACCATAGACATAACCTTTTTTGTGAATTCTTTCATTTCCTGTATTTCTAAAGAAGCCTGCATGATTTCTTGGAGAAAAAAAGTCGTCTTCCGGACTCACCATTTCTGGAAATGTTATTGTGCCTTTCTGACGCAACGTGTCAAACACAAATCTGTACACATTCCAAATATTTTCTCCGCCTTCAACACCATATCGACTTACGCCATCTTGGAATTGTATCTTTTCTGGCATGATCTGGATGTATCCAATCCCCTCCAACCCTGTTCCAATGTCTGGCGACATAAATTCTTGCATGATATAATGCGCTGCCATTTCGATCTTTTGCTCATTGCTCATTATATTGACTTCAAGTTCATTATTACGTTCAACTAAATCAAGAGTATAAAGACCTTCCTTTTCAGCCATCTGTTTTGATTTCGAAATAAGATCATCAACAGATAATCCAACTTCGCCAGCTTCTATCAAACAATTCAGAATAACCTTTCTCCACATCGCCTGTTTATAACGCTTTTCAAAATACCCAGCATAAAAAGCAGCCTCTTGGCGATTATCTGAAAACACCAATAGTTTTCGTCCGCTTTCATCAATTACATGATCATCAATCTCTGTCGCTGTATCATAAAATAT
>ERZ791629.997-NODE-997-length-8329-cov-2.79659_pt1 | contig 8329 bp, 9 predicted proteins | sample MGYA00510057_ERZ791629 | MGnify/ENA primary metagenome ERZ791629 (study PRJEB30046, sample SAMN00715161) | human gut metagenome | study: EMG produced TPA metagenomics assembly of the A metagenome-wide association study of gut microbiota in type 2...
TCTTTCCTTCATTCTTGGATCTCTTGTTAAGAAACCAGCCTTCTTAAGTGATGGACGGTATTCTTCTGAATCAACCTGAAGAAGAGCTCTTGAGATACCGTGTCTGATAGCACCAGCCTGACCTGTGTATCCGCCACCGTGTACGTTAACGATTACATCATACTTGTCAGCTGTCTCTGTAAGAACTAATGGCTGTTTAACTACAACCTTAAGTGTTTCAAGACCGAAATATTCATCAAGTGATCTCTTATTTATTGTAATATTACCATTACCTGGTACTAAATATACTCTAGCAATACTGCTTTTTCTTCTACCTGTTCCGTAGAACTTTCCGTTTGCTTTCTTAGCCACTGTTAATTCCTCCTTATGATATGTCCTTTAATTAAAACTTTAAAACTTCTGGCTTCTGAGCTGCCTGTTCATGATCTGGACCTGCATATACATGAAGCTTTGTGTACATCTGTCTTCCTAAAGGTCCCTTTGGAAGCATACCCTTAACAGCAAGTTCAATAACTCTTTCTGGATGCTTTTCCATCATCTCCTTAAGAGTTGTTTCTTTCATACCACCTACATAATCTGAGTGATTGTAGTAAATCTTCTGATCTAACTTCTTACCTGTAACCTTAATCTTTTCAGCGTTGATTACGATAACGTTGTCACCACAGTCAAGGAATGGTGTATAAGTAGGCTTATTCTTACCTCTTAATACAGCAGCAACCTGTGATGCTAAACGACCTAATGTATAATCTGCAGCATCTACAACATACCATTTTCTTTCGATGTTAGATGCACTAGCCATATAAGTACTCATTAGTTTTCCTCCTAAATATTGCTTAAATGCATAATTAATTGTTCTAATTAAATAAATGTTAATATATATTAAATGCTTCTCCGGGGCATATGGTGAAACACCTAATTCTGATTAACTTATGTCAAGGCGCACTTATCACGCCACATTAAAGAATTATATAACACACAGCCTTGTGTGTCAATCAGAAAATGTATTTTTACCATATAATTTTGAGGAAATTATCCACAAAGATTTTATTCTGCAATATATTTATCAACAGCCTGAGTTAAAAATATAAACTATGTATTAGATTATCACAATTACAAATATCAAGAATTACAGATACTCTATTCTCATAAGCGTAAGTCCCTGCGGTGGTGCTGTCTGACCTGCCTGTGTCCTGTCCTTTGCATCAAGCATTTCCTTTACATACTCTGGATTAAATTTCCCTTTTCCTACCTGTATAAGCGTTCCTGCTATTATTCTTACCATATTATATAAGAATCCATTACCTGTAACTGTTATTAATATTTCATCACCTTTTCTATCTACATCAAGCGAATATATTGTCCTTACGGTTGTTTCTGTCTGTGTACGCACACAACAGAAGCTTTTAAAATCGTGTTCTCCTACAAGATACGCTGCCGCCTCCTGCATTTTAGCAATATCAATATTCCCTGGTACATTCCATGTATAGTTACGTTTCTTAGGAAGTCCGAACTCCGTATTTAGTATCCTGTAGCAGTATGTCTTTCTTGTATCACAGTGTCTTGGATGAAAATCAGATTCTACCTCATCTGACTGCTGTATTATTATATCTTCAGGAAGGTACCTGTTAAGTGCATATGTGAACTTGTCTGCCGGTATGTTTGAAGCTGTATCAAATACAGCGACATTTCCTAATGCGTGAACTCCTGCATCGGTTCTGCTTGCACCTGTTACATGGACATTTTCACCTGTAAGTGCGTATATAGCTTCATCAAGCTTTTTCTCAATTGTCGGTGCATTAGGCTGTATCTGCCAGCCCGAATAATTCGTACCATCATATGCAACCCTTAATCTTATTCTTTTCATTCACTCCTCCTTAATTTTTTTCACACTTATTATTAATCGATACATACACTTCCTATTAATATCTTCATATACTTGTCATTAATCTTTCCGCGTACTTCTCTCTAATCTCTTTGCATACTTGTCATTAATCTTTCTGCACACTTCTCTCTAATCTCTTTACATACTTGTCATTAATCTTTCTGCACACTTCTCTCTAATCTCTTTACATACTTGTCATTAATCTTTCTGCACACTTCTCTCTAATCTCTTTACATACTTGTCATTAATCTTTCTGCACACTTCTCTCTAATTCCTCGCTTCTTAACATAAAAGGGACTGCCGCCTCAGACATAATCTATATAATACGCAGGTTAATACAACATTTCCTGACTTCCTACTATATAAATAATGCTTCGTGCTACAGCCCCTTTTAGCGACTTACTATGCAGCTATAATCTTGACAATGATAATCACTCCAAGGTACAGAACCATACTGATATAGGCAATTCTGTCTCTCTTTTCATATTTTAATGGCTTCATCTTTGTCCTGCCCTCTGAACCGTGATAACATCTTGCTTCCATAGCCATTGCAAGCTCATTGGCTCTTCTGAAGGCTGACACAAATAACGGAACAAGTATTGGAACCATTGCTTTGGCTCTCTTTATAAGACTTCCATTCTCAAAATCCGCACCTCTTGCCATCTGTGCTTTCATAATCTTATCAGTTTCTTCTATAAGTATTGGTATGAATCTTAATGCTATCGACATCATCATCGCTATCTCGTGAACTGGTACTTTGATAACTTTAAGAAATCCAAGCCCCTTCTCAAGACCGTCTGTTAAGTTATTAGGCGTTGTAGTAAGTGTCATCAATGATGTGCCTACAATAAGATATATAAGCCTTACAACCATAAATATAGCCATTTTAAGACCCTGATAAGTTATTGTCAGCTTCCATATCTGTATAAGCACGTCTCCCGGTGTCAGAAACAGGTTAAACACCGCACTTATAATAATCAGTATTACTATTGATTTAAGTCCTCTAACCATAAATTTGAGAGGAATTCTGGACATTTTAATAACTACCGCCAATGCTACCGTGACAACAGCATATATCCATATATTCATTCAAATAAACAACGAAATTATAAAGATAAGAGTACCCATAAGCTTAACTCTTGGGTCTAATCTGTGAATGACAGAATCAGCTTTATAATATTGTCCAATTGTTATATCTCTAATCATACAATCTCCATTCCTGCCTGTTAATATTACCGCTACGCCTTTGCATTACGCTTAAAATGTGACAGAATACTTTCTTTTGCTTCCGCAATTGTTATTGCATCTGGATTTACATTTATTCCAGCCCTTATAAGGTCATTCATTATATAAGTAACCTGTGGTGCTGCAAGTCCTATCTGCTCTAACTGTCTGTAATGTCTGAATACATTTTGTGGTGTATCATCATATTTTAATACGCCATCATCCATAACCATAATTCTGTCAACATATTTGGCTACATCTTCCATACTGTGAGATACCAGGATTACAGTAATTCCAGTTTCTTCCCTTAAGTATTTAAGGCAGTCTAAAATGTCATCCCTTCCTTTAGGGTCAAGTCCTGCTGTTGGTTCGTCTAATATAAGAACCTCCGGCTTCATAGCAAGCACGCCGGCTATTGCAACTCTCCTCTTCTGTCCGCCTGACAAATCAAATGGCGACTGATAATAAAGATTCTCATCAAGCCCGACAAGTCTTAAGCTCTCAAAGGCTCTAAGCTCGTATTCCTGTCTTGATAAACCTAAATTCTTAGGTCCAAAGCACACATCTTTAAATATGTCTGTTTCAAAAAGCTGGTGTTCCGGATACTGACATACCAGTCCGACCTTGCTTCTTAATTCTTTCATATTAAATCCAGCATCATATATATCTTGTCCATTAAAATATATATGTCCCTCTGTCGCCTTAAGCAGCCCATTAAGGTGCTGGATAAATGTGGACTTACCAGAACCCGTATGTCCTATAAGACCTACAAATTCTCCGTCATTAATTGCACACGACACATTGTCCAGAGCTCGTCTTTCAAAGCCTGTTCCTGCTTCGTATACATAACTGATTTTATCAACAATTATTGACATTGCACTCTCCATTCTAATGTACATTCTGCCCACTGGCAGTAACATCATTTTTATTTATCCAGTCTTTTTAATTCTTCCACTAATTCTTCATTTCTTATTATGCCATCTTTAATAGGAAGACCTGCCTTTTTTAATTCATAAGCAAGTTCCGTCACTTGTGGCACATCGAGCCTCATACTCTTTAACATCTCAACCTGTGTGAATATCTGCCTTGGAGTTCCGTCCATTACAAGCTTTCCACCATCCATTACATACACATAATCTGCATCTATTACTTCTTCCATATAATGCGTTATAAGTATTATAGTAACATTTTCTTTTCTGTTAAGCTCGTGAAGAACATTTAATACTTCTTTTCTTCCAAGAGGGTCAAGCATTGCTGTAGGCTCGTCTAACACGATACATTTAGGTTTCATAGCTACTATGCCTGCTATTGCGACACGCTGTTTCTGTCCACCTGAAAGCTTATTAGGAGAAGCACTACGAAACTGATACATTCCAACCGCCTTAAGGCTTTTTTCTACTCTTTCCCATATTTCTTCTGTTGGAACTCCTATATTCTCTGGTCCAAATCCTACCTCTTCATCTACAAGTGTACCAACTATCTGATTATCCGGATTCTGAAATACCATTCCTGCTGTCTGTCTTATTGAAAGTGTATTGCCGCTGTCCTTAGTATCCATTCCATCGACATACACTGTTCCCTCTGTCGGCATAACAAGGGCATTAAGATGCTTGGCAAATGTTGATTTGCCTGAACCATTGTGTCCTAGCACTGCAACAAAATCTCCTGCTTTAATATCTATATTTACATTATCAACTGCTGTAGTTATTCCCTCAACATTACCCTCTTCATCTCGTCTTATATATTCAAATGTCAAATTCTTCGCTTCTACTATTCCCATAACAGTCTCCTGTTCCAGTACTCCAGACATTTCCGGACATACTTGCTGATATTATATCTTCACAGATAATTCCCCTGTAATGATACATTTTTATTCTTTCTTTCAAATAATTGCATATTACTATATAACTTTATAAAAATCAATTTTATATACTAAATTCATTGAAATAACGTGAAAAAATACAAAACTTTCTAATATGTAATTCAACCTTAAAAAAGCGGATATGAGTTACCCCATATCCGCTAATAATACGCAATGATGTAATTATACTAATTCAAGAAGAACTTCCATTGCTGCATCACCTTTTCTTAAGCCAATCTTAACGATTCTTGTGTAGCCACCCTTACGGTCAGCATACTTAGGTGCGATTTCGTCAAATAACTTATTAGTAAGGTCAACAGTCTTAGTATTCTTCTTCTTTCCAGCAGCATCAGCAGGAACTTCTGTTACCTTGTAAAGAACCTTATCCATCTGCTTTCTAGCGTGAAGCTTTGAAGGGAGATCCTTCTTGATTTCCTTCTCTACTGTTTCATATACAGTAACCTTCTTGCCATCAACAACTTCCTTAACTCTCTTGCCATCAGCATCCTTCTTTGCAACCTTAGCAGATACTGTAACTGTTTCGTAGTTGTCCTTTTCCTTAACTGCAAGTGTAATAAGCTTTTCAGCCTGCTTACGAACTTCCTTAGCTCTTGCTTCTGTTGTAACAATCTTACCATTCTCGATTAAAGCTGTTACCTGGCTTCTTAATAAAGCCTTTCTCTGGCTTGATGTTCTACCAAGCTTTCTATACTTTGCCATTGATTTAACCTCCATTTGTAACGTCTATACACGCGCATATGGTCTTACTGTATAGATGTTTTTTCTACAAACTCTAATATTACGCTTTAATTTTTAGTCTTCACTAGATCTAAGATGTAAATTTAACTGCTTAAGCTTTAAAAGCACCTCATCTAAAGACTTCTTACCAAGGTTTCTAACCTTAATCATATCATCTGGTGTCTTATTGCAGAGTTCTTCAACAGTGTTGATACCTGCTCTTCTAAGACAGTTAGATGAACGAACTGATAATTCAAGGTCTTCAATACTCATTGAAAGAACCTTAGTTGACTCATCAACCTGCTGTTCAACCATAATCTCTGCGTTAGCAGCATTCTCTGAAAGGTTAATGAAGCCCTTAAGATGCTCACTAAGAACCTTAGCTGCAAGGCTTAATGCCTCATCTGGAGCTATTGTTCCATTAGTAAATATATCAAGTGTAAGCTTGTCAAAATCTGTATCCTGACCTACTCGTGTATTCTGAACAGCCATATTAACTCTCTCTACTGGTGTGTAGATTGAATCTACAGCGATAACGCCAACTGGCTGGTCTTCTTTTTTATTTCTTTCTGAACTTACATAACCACGTCCGTTAGTGATTGTAAGTTCCATAATTAACTTGCTGTCTGCACCATTAAGATGTGCAATAACAAGATCTGGGTTAATAATCTCTATATCAGGGTCTACCTGAATATCAGATGCTCTAACTACACCCTCGCCTACGAACTCAATATGAGCTTCCTTAGGCTCAACGGAATTACCATTGTTCTTGATTGATAACTGCTTGATGTTCATCACTATCTCAGTAACATCTTCCTTAACACCAGGAATTGAGCTGAATTCATGAAGAACGCCCTCAATCTTGATACTGCTTACTGCTGTACCAACTAATGAAGAAAGCATAATTCTTCTTAAAGAATTACCAAGAGTAAGTCCATAACCTCTTTCGAGCGGTTCAACGACAAATCTACCATACTTTCCATCTTCTGACTGCTCAGTCATCTCAATCTTTGGCATCTTGAAATTAAAATCTGCATCAACCATGTATAGCCCCTCCTTTTATGGGTTTTAATAAGTTTATTCCTTCTATCCATAAGACAACAGAACGCATATATAGCATTCTGTTGTCTTATATAAACGTATCTGTCCACAAGCAACCTGCAAACTGAAACGTCTAAACATTTAATTAATGGATTACTTAGAATATAACTCGACGATAAGCATCTCGTTTACAGGAACGTCAATAGCTTCTCTTGTAGGTAATGACTTAACAGTACCCTTAAGTGCTTCCTTGTCAGACTCTAACCACTCTGGAACTAATCTTCCGTTAGTAGCTTCAAGTACTTCCTTGTATCTAGCACAAGACTTTGACTTTTCTCTGATTTCAATAACATCTCCAGCCTTAACTAAGTATGAAGGGATGTTTACACACTTGCCATTAACAAGTACATGCTTGTGGTCTACGATCTGTCTTGCTTCTTTTCTTGTTCTAGCAAAACCTAATCTGAAGATAACATTATCAAGTCTGAGTTCAAGAGTAATCATAAGGTTCTCACCAGTCATACCCTTCTGCTTCTCAGCCTTCTTATAATAATTTCTGAAAGGCTTCTCTAATACGCCATAGATGAACTTAGCCTTCTGCTTTTCGCGAAGCTGTAATCCGTATTCGCTGATCTTTCTTCCAGCATTCTTAGCCTTTCTTCTAGACTTCTTATCTATTCCTAAATATAAAGGATCTAAATCAAGAGATCTACATCTCTTGAGCACAGGTGTTCTATTAACTGCCATTGTAATCTTACCTCCCTAAATTAAACTCTTCTACGCTTTGGTGGACGACAACCGTTATGTGGAACTGGTGTAACATCCTTAATACTTGTAACTTCGAGACCACAAGCTGAAAGGGCACGAATAGCTGCCTCTCTACCTGAACCTGGTCCCTTAACCATAACGTCTACAGACTTTAATCCGTGAACTAAAGCAGCCAGTGTTGCTGTCTCTGCTGCCATCTGTGCTGCATATGGAGTAGACTTCTTAGATCCTCTGAATCCGAGTCCACCTGCTGATGCCCAAGATAAAGCATTACCTTCTGCATCTGTTAAAGTAACGATTGTATTATTGAAAGATGACTGAATATGTGCCTGTCCTCTTTCAACGTTCTTCTTAACACGCTTCTTTGTCACTTTTTTTGTAACTTTCTGAGCCATGATAAATAACCTCCTGTGAGTTTAACAATTTAACAATTATTATTTCTTCTTATTAGCTACTGTCTTCTTAGGTCCCTTGCAAGTTCTTGCATTAGTCTTAGTCTTCTGACCTCTAACTGGAAGACCCTTTCTATGACGAATTCCTCTATAACATCCGATTTCCTTTAATCTCTTGATGTTCATGGCAACTTCTCTTCTTAAGTCACCTTCTACTAAATGCTCTGGATCTGCATCTATAACTTTAGCGATCTTTGCAACTTCTTCATCTGTTAAATCCTTAACACGAGTATCTGGATTAACACCAGCCTCTGCAAGAATCTTAGTTGCTCTAACTCGTCCAATACCATAAACATAAGTAAGTCCGATTTCGATACGTTTTTCTCTTGGTAAGTCTACACCTGAAATACGAGCCATGTGTTC
>ERZ791629.1002-NODE-1002-length-8245-cov-1.83297_pt1 | contig 8245 bp, 8 predicted proteins | sample MGYA00510057_ERZ791629 | MGnify/ENA primary metagenome ERZ791629 (study PRJEB30046, sample SAMN00715161) | human gut metagenome | study: EMG produced TPA metagenomics assembly of the A metagenome-wide association study of gut microbiota in type 2...
GATGTGAGGGAGACTGAGAAGGGCTACTTTGTCACGATGGAGTTTGATGAGTAATGACACAGCAAGGTAAGAATGCAATAGATCTGGTGCTCGCTGAGAGCCTTATAGAGCTTTCAGCGAAAAAGCCAATCGATAAGATTACAATTAAAGAGATAACGGACAAGGCCGGAGTTATCCGCCCTACGTTTTACAATCATTTTCAGGACAAGTACGAGCTGATAGAGTGGATTATCAAAAACGAGCTGCTTGAGCCCATCAAGCCGCTGCTCAATGCAGGAATGATTTTTGAAGCGATTGTGCTGATGCTCAATAATATCACGGCAAACAGTGTTTTTTACAAGAAAGCACTAAAGCTGGAGGGCGCTGTGACGTTTAATCAGATTGCCATGAAGTGCGTCTATGAGATGTTTATGAATATCATAAGCGAAAAGAGCACGGGAAAGAAATCCAAATACCGCTGGCTCACACCGGAGGTGATTTCTACATATTATGCGCAGTCGTTGTGCTTTATCACGGAGGGCTGGATAGCCCAGGGCATGGATGATATTGAGCCGAAGGAGATGGCTGAGGCATACATGTATTTGATTACGCGCTCGATGGATGATATACTAAGTGAGCTGTAGAGGACAATTGCCATGGAAAATGACGGCTTAAGCAAGCTCATAAAGCAGAATCATAAAGAGGCACCATAAAGAGGCATGCGTTCATATAAATATGAAAATGCTGGTTTGCTGTGAAAAAGTGTCAGAAATCAAATACAATATCATATATGTGTCATATCGGATATACAAATTGATGGATTTGTATATCTCACATGACAAATCGAAGAGATTGAATATTTATTTATTCGGTCTTTTTTTTTATACTTCAATACGAATAAAAGAAAGAGTGGTGAATCTAATGATTAAATTTGGAAAAGGAGTCGTAAAACATCGTGTGCTGATACTGATAGTTGCATTTGCACTGCTTATACCGTCGGGCATCAGCTTTATCAACACGAGAATCAACTTTGATATCCTTTCTTATCTGCCAAGCCAGATAGAGACTATGAAGGGCCAGGATATCATGGTAGATGAGTTTGGAACCGGAGCGTTGTCTTTTGTGATCTTAGAGGATATGAAGGATCAGGACATAGAGACTCTGGCTGATGACATTGAGGACCTTGAGGGGGTTAAGGATGTCATCTGGTACGGAACAATCGCTGATTCCACATTGCCAAGAGAGGCAATTCCGGATGAGGTGTACGACGCATTCAACAACAAGGATGCAAACAGCCAGCTCATGCTCGTCACCTACAGTGACACAATGGGCTCGGATGAGACAATGGAAGCCGTTGACAAGATGAATAAGATGGTGAAAAACCACTGCTTCGTTGCAGGAATGGCTGCGGTCAACACTGACACCAAAAACCTTGTTATACAGCAGGCTCCAATATATGTCATCATAGCAGCATTACTTTCAATGCTTGTAATGGGAATTACAATGGATTCAATCGTAGTTCCGATGCTATTCCTCTTAAGTATAGGAATGGCAATTATCTATAACCTGGGAACAAACTTCATACAGGGACAGATTTCATATCTGACACTGGCACTGACAGCAGTATTGCAGCTCGCCGTAACAATGGATTACTCGATTTTCCTGTGGCATAGCTATCAGGAGCAGATAGACAGATATGACGGAGACAAGGAGAGGGCGATGGCACATGCCATTTCACACACTATTGTCTCAGTAACAGGAAGCTCAATCACAACAATTGCAGGCTTTGTAGCCCTCTGCTTCATGAGCTTTACACTTGGACTAGACCTGGGAATCGTAATGGCAAAGGGTGTTGTATTTGGAGTTATCGGATGTGTAACTATCCTTCCTGCACTGATTCTTGCATGTGATAAGGCAATCGAGAAGACAAAGCACAAGATCCTCATGCCGGATGTTTCAAGGATTGCGAGCTGGGTAACAAATCATTATAAGATACTTGCAGTGATTTTCATCGTAGTGCTCATCCCGGCAATATACGGATACACTCATGATCAGGTCTACTATGACCTTGCAGGAACTATGCCTGACAGTGCATACAGTAAGCAGGCCAATGACAGACTCGACAAGGAGTATGCTATGGGTGCCACACATATCATCATTGCACCGAGCGATATGTCAAAGGCAGACAGCATAAGCATGATAGATGATATCAAGCAGGTCGATGGAGTAAAGCTTGCAGTATCGCTTGACTCAATACTCGGACCTACCATACCGGATGATATGGTGCCGGATGAGGCAAAAGAGATATTCAAAAACGGTGATTACCAGATGATGCTTGTTTCATCAAAATATGCGACAGCATCAGATGAGGTAAACAACCAGATAACAGAGATTAAAAAGATAGTAAAGAATTACAGCGAGGACGCAATGCTTATCGGTGAGGCACCTTGTACAAAGGACCTTATCACTATCACAGATACAGATTTTAAGCGTGTAAGTGCAGTATCAATCGTATTGATATTCCTTATCATTCTCGTGGTATTCAAATCGGTATCGCTTCCAATCATACTTGTATCGGTCATCGAGTTTGCAATCTTTGTAAATATGGGAATTCCGGGATTTACAGGAACGAAGCTTCCGTTTATCGCGAGCATCGTAATCGGAACCATACAGCTTGGTGCAACGGTTGACTATGCGATACTTATGACCACAAAGTACAGAAAGAACAGATACACCGGAATGGACAAAAAGCCGGCTATCACAAAGGCACTTGCAGATTCGACAAACTCAGTTATAGTCAGTGCTCTCTGTTTCTTTGCTGCAACCTTTGGTGTAGGACTTTATTCAAACATTGATATGATCAGTTCTATCTGTATATTGCTTGCACGAGGCGCAATCATCAGTATGTTTGTAGTAGTATTTATACTTCCGTCAATGTTTATGATTTTTGACAGAGTAATATGTGCCACAAGCGCAGGCTTTAAAAACAAGAACCTGACAGCTAAGTAATCTGATTAATCATAAATGAGGGATAAAATACTTTTTGACCCTCATAACATAAAAATATGACCTCAAAAACAAAATCAGGAGGAATAAGACATGAAATTACCAGAATTGAAAGAAAAGTTAAAAAGTAAATATATTGTCCGTGTTGTAGCCGGAGTCCTCACAATAGCACTTGTAGGTACAGGAATCGGAGCAACAGCGGTTTTTGCAGAGAAGAACAGCACCGCAGTCACAGCCGAGGCAGACAGCACAACAGGAAGCAGCAAGGATGCTGATGACATAGCAGATAAGCTCATGGACAGCGTATCATTAAAGGATAACGATGCAGACAAGGACGAGAGCGTATACCTCATCTCAGATGCAAACGGCAACGTAAACAAAACAATCGTAGTAGATCACCTTAAAAATAAAGACAAAAAGGATACCTTGGAGGATGCTTCAAACCTTTCAGATATCGAGAACGTAAAGGGCAAGGAAAAATTCACACAAAGCGGTGATAAGCTCACATGGCAGGCCGGCGGCAAGGACATTTACTATCAGGGCACAGCAACAGAGGAACCACCTGTAACACAGAAGGTTACATACTACCTCGATGGAAAAGAAATCTCACCTGAGGACCTTGCAGGAAAATCAGGAAAGGTCAAAATTCGTTTTGACTACACAAATACCACATCATATACAGAGACAGTAAACGGCGAGAAGCAGACAGTTTCCGTACCATTTGCAGCAGTAACAGGACTTGTACTCGGTGATGGCTTCGAGAATATCGAAGTGACAAACGGCAAGGCTGAGGTAAGCGACTCATCAAGCGTAGTGCTCGGCTATGCACTTCCGGGCTTAAAGGACAGCCTCGGAATCAAGGACGGAGATCTCGATGGCGATGTAAATATCCCTGAATACATGGAAATGACAGCAGATGTAAAGAATTTCTCAATGCCTGCAGCCATGACCTTCGTGGTAAACGCATCTGATTATGTAAGCACAGACGGAATTGACACATCAGACCTCGATGACATGATAAATGACTTAAAGGATGCCTCAACAAAGCTTCAGGATGGTTCAAAGACACTGGCAGAGGGTACTGATACACTTTCAGACGGACTTTCAACATTGCAGAGTAAGCTTGGCACATTCGCATCAGGAGTTGGCACACTGCAGAGTGGACTTAAGGCATATACTGATGGAGTTAGTACATTAAGTGGGGGGCTGAATACACTTGGAAACAGCACAGGAGCCCTTGTTTCAGGAGCAGATAAGCTTAATAGTGGAGCAGGACAGCTTGCAAGCGGAAGTGCAACACTTAAGGATGGCTTGAAGTCATATACGGATGGAGCAAGCACACTTGCAGCAGGTGTAGGCAATTTAGATGCAGGTATGGATACACTTAAGAGTGGCACAGACACGTTGTCACAGAGTGCTCCATCTCTTGTGTCTGGTGATAATTCTTTGTCAGATGGAATTAATACTTTAAATAAAGCTTTAAAGACCCCGATGTCAGATGAAGAAGTTGCAAAGTATAAGAAAGCTGCAAAAGCAGGAGTAGATGCAAAACTGGCAGATGATACTAATGCTACAAGTTATAATAATACAAAGAAATATGCTGCTGAGAAGTATTATAACGAAATGACAAGTGATAGCAGTGTTGAAAAAACTGTTGAGAACCTTAAGGCTAATAAAACTTTAATTCAACAGTTGAAGCACAGGTTAAACAACAGATTGAAGCCACTGTTGTACAACAGGCAGGTGAGGCTTTGGTTAAAAAGTATGAAGATCAGTTGGGTTCAAGAGAATCAGCAATAAAAGCAATATATAAGGCTTCAGGCAAAGATTATGATAACGATGTTAAAGCATTATCTGCAAGCAATACTGACAGTCAGTTAAAAACTATGGCTACACAGGTATTAGATGGAGTAGCAAGCAGCTCAAAGGATGCAGTTGGAACATCTGTTGCAGACGCAGCAAAAACGGGAGCTGAAACCGGAGCACAGGAGGCTGTAATTACCGGAATTGATTCTACAAAGAAAAATATTTCAGACCAGATTAATGCAAAACAGGAGAGTGGAGAGAGTTTGGTGAGTGGTGCAACAAAGCTTAATCTCGGAGCTAAGGTCTTGGCAGAAAAACTACCAGAGCTTACCAAAGGCGTTGCAGACTTAAAAGATGGTTCGTCTCAGCTTAATGCCGGAGCAGCAAAGCTTACATCAAACAATGATACACTTAACGCCGGAGCAACAGCGCTCAATGCCGGAGCAAGCCAGCTTTCAGCCGGAACACAGTCACTCATGAACTCAGTGCCAACTCTCACAAGCGGTATCAAGCAGCTTGTGGACGGTTCAAACACACTTGTAGCAAACAACGCACAGCTCAACAGCGGAGCCTCACAGCTTGCAGATGGAACAAATCAGATAGTCTCAGGTGTTGACCAGCTCACAACAGGCTCTAAGACACTTTCAGAGGGTGCACACACACTTGCAGACGGTATGGTACAGTTCAATGAGGAGGGAATCAACAAGATTCTTGACGCATACAACGGCGACTTAAAGCCATTCACCGACAAGCTTCAGGCAGTAATTGACGCAGGTGAGGAATATCAGACATATTCAGCAATCGCTGATGGACAGACGGGCAGTGTTAAGTTCATATATAAATTAGCTTCAATAGATGCTAAGGCAGATAGCGACAAATAATTATAATTAACAGTTACGGATGTTTAAACATCAGGGGAGGCAAAAATGGGCTGGATAGAATATCTGTTAATCGTGGCGGGAAGCTCGCTTGAGATTTTCGTTGCGATGGAATGTCAGGGTTCCCTAGTTCAAAAAATAAATAAAAAACAGCTTACAGCCATTTGCGTCATAATTGCGATTTGTCAGTTGTTAGCAATGTATATCGGATATTTCCTATCAAGCTTCCTTAATGGGAAATACTCGGTGAAGGATGAAGCACTTTTAGGAGAGATAATTTCTATCGGAATACTGATAGGACTGGGGATTAGGCTTATAGGAAAGGCTATAAGAAACGAAAGGATTGAGGAGCATTGTCAGGCGCAGCTTGACATGAAAAGAGTGCTAAGGATAGCAGGAATCACCGCATTTTATACGGTTCTTGCAGGAATAGCATTCGGCTTCCTTGGTACCGGACTTCTCACCATTATGATAATGGTGGCGCTGCTCACTGTCATCTGTATAGTGGCAGGCATTTACACAGGATATCACTTCGGTTTCGAGCAGAAGACAAAGGTATATATCGTGGGGGCGATACTCTTTTGGGCGGCTGGAATTGATGTGATAGTAAGGTTTGTAAGTGCAAAATAATGCATAGGGCTCTGTTCGTAAGGACAGGGCTTTTTTGCTGTCCATTGAAGTATGAAATCCTTTGCTTGAAATAAGGTGTAAACTTCTCATGAAAATAGTTTCTCGAAGTTGGTGTATTATCATCATGTCAGCAAGAACTGACATGAAAAAAGTAAACCACAGGTTTATTGAAAAAACAGGATGAAGAAAATAAAATTAACAGTAGACGGAATTGTAAGGTATAATGGAAGGAGAGACAGCTATGGCATAGAAAATGCTGGTAACACAGGCATTTTTTAAAGAAATGGAGAATCATTATGGGAAGAGAAGAAAATGTATTAATATTTCAGGATACAGAGAGATTAAGCAAAACAAATGGAAAGCTTAATGCTGACTTAAAGGCATCTGCAAGTGGACAGAAATTAATATTGGAAACAGATGCTTTGGAGAAACCGAATCTAAATATATATGATGAGCCTGCAAAAGTGATTGTTTCAAAGAAGAGAACGTTTGAGGCTGCAAAGGCATATAGAGATAATAAGGTAGCAGTACACAATTTTGCATCTGCTTCAAATCCGGGCGGAGGTGTTGTAAGAGGTTCAACAGCTCAGGAGGAGTGTCTGTGCAGGTGTTCATATCTTTATTTCTGTCTGAATTCACCTGATATGTGGGATGGATTTTATACACCTCATAAGCAGGCAAGAAATCCATTACATAACGACGATATCATTTATACACCGGAGGTAACGGTATTTAAAAGCGATACAAATAACCCGGCTTTATTGCCAGAGAATGAGTGGTATAAGGTAAATGTAATCACTTGCGCAGCACCGAATTTAAGAGCCATGCCAAGCAATAAACATAATACAGGCGATGGCAAAAAGGCAGCAAAAATCAGCGATAAGGAAATGCTTGAAATACATGAGAAGAGATTAAGACGCATACTGGATGTTGCCGTTTCTGAAGGAAATGATACAGTAATACTTGGAGCATTTGGATGTGGAGCTTTTATGAATAAAGCAAATATCGTTGCATATGCTGCAAAAAATGTGATTAAAGATTATATGCATGCATTTAAAAATATCGAGTTTGCGATATACTGCAGCCCACAGGACGATACAAACTATAAGACATTCAGATTGATAGAGGGAGACCGATAATGGAGGTGTTTCAGGATTATCGGAATACCAAAATTTAAACGCAACGATATGGTTGTTTTTAAATCGGTGACAACGAAAAATCTTTACAAATAAAATAAATTGATGTATTATAACACCACACAAAACGTAGCAATCGATAATAATAGCCTTACATCCATAGAAAAACAGCGGTGTCTGATGCGTATGCAGAGGATGTTGTAATTAGTAAGTAACGTACTGAACGAATTTACACAAGGAGGCATTCATATGAATTATCCAGTATTAGATCTTAAAGCTACCGGAGAACGAATCAACCAGCTCCGCAAGGACAATAACCTCAGGGTGATTGATGTTGCGGAGTATATGGGCTTCGAATCAACGCAGGCCGTTTACAAGTGGCAGCGTGGTGTTTGAGTTATAATAGGACCAAGTTAGATGAAACCCAGTAAAATCAAGGGGTTATGCCTAATTTAGTCCTTATTTTTATACCAATTTAGCGGTAGATAAGGCAGCGCTGTTATATCAAAACCGAAAATCCAAGTCAGTATCACAGATGTCCGCAATCAGTCTGAGAGTGAATCTGTGTGCTTAGATTAGGTACAATTTTATATCAAAACATTTAGTGAGGACTAAATTAGCACTTGAGATGGAATATTCCATCAGCTGGTTTGATCCTCTATTTATTTGAGAGGAGTGGTCGAATGGGCAAAGTGTTAATTTGGTTCGTAATCATTATTAGTACAGTGGTTCTCTACTGTCTTATGAAAGTTAAAGCAGAGAGTGATGAACTGTATTTAGATAAGGTTTTTTATGATGAAAACAGTATAT
>ERZ791629.1019-NODE-1019-length-8142-cov-2.10424_pt1 | contig 8142 bp, 7 predicted proteins | sample MGYA00510057_ERZ791629 | MGnify/ENA primary metagenome ERZ791629 (study PRJEB30046, sample SAMN00715161) | human gut metagenome | study: EMG produced TPA metagenomics assembly of the A metagenome-wide association study of gut microbiota in type 2...
GCCAGATGATGACTACCGAAACTATTCAGCACAATGTTGATTGCTTTAAAAAGCAGATGGAGCGTTTCATTGATTTTTCAGACGGCAAGGCACTTATGGTAAACAATGCCGATTGGCTGCTTGACCTTAACTATGTTGATGTTTTGCGTGAGGTTGGTGCTTGTTTCTCGGTAAATAATATGCTCAGAGCAGAGTGCTACAAGCAGAGAATGGAAAAGGGACTCAGTTTCCTTGAGTTTAACTATATGATTATGCAGAGCTACGACTTCTATGCTCTCTATCAGAAATACGGCTGTAATATGCAGTTTGGCGGAGATGACCAGTGGAGCAATATGCTCGGCGGTACAGAGCTTATCAGAAGAAAGCTCGGAAAGGATGCATATGCCATGACAATCAATCTTCTCCTTAACTCAGAGGGTAAGAAAATGGGCAAAACTCAGTCGGGCGCTGTATGGCTTTCTGCTGAAAAGACAAGTCCATACGATTTCTATCAGTATTGGAGAAATGTTGCCGATGAAGATGTAATCAAATGCCTTAAAATGCTTACATTCCTTCCGCTTGAGCAGATTGATGAGCTTGCAAAGCTTGAGGGCAGCGAGCTTAACAAAGCTAAGGAGATTCTTGCATATGAGGTAACAAACCTTATACATGGCAAGGAAGAGGCAGACAAGGCTCAGGAGGCAGCAAGGGCATTGTTTGGCAGCGGTGCAAATACAGACAATATGCCGTCAACAGAGCTTACAGACGCTGATTTTACAGATGACGGTATCGCTATTCTTGACCTTCTTACAAAGTGCGCACTCATTCCGTCAAAGGGTGAGGGCAGACGCCTTATTCAGCAGGGCGGCGTTGTTGTTGATGATGAAAAGGTAACAGATGTATATGCAACTGTTCCTAAGTCTGCATTTGAAAAGGGTTATGTTGTAATTAAAAAAGGTAAGAAAAAGTTTCATAAGGCTGTTTTATAATAAACCTGTTTTTTAAAATTTGTAATTAACGGATTGTTCGCCCTCTTAAAATGGTGAACTTGAAATTTTAACCTTAATAAACTAAATCAAAAGCAAAATCCCCACTCTCAGCAGTGGGGAAGTGTTTATCCTTTAATGTTTATGTAGCTTGGTAGTTTTAGACTACTAAAAAATATTTTCAGCAGAGGAGTTTAGAAAATGAAAAAGTTTTTCAGCGAATTTAAAACCTTTATTATGAGAGGCAATGTGCTTGACCTTGCAGTCGGCGTTATTATCGGTGCGGCTTTTCAGGCTATTGTTACTTCACTTACAACAGACATTATTTCACCGATTCTCGGTTTATTTGGTGGAATGAACTTTGACCAGTATGCCCTGACAATCGGAGATGTATCAATCGGCTACGGCAAGTTTTTGACTGCGGTTATTAACTTTATCATTATGGCATTTGTCATCTTCCTTATTGTTAAATTGGTTAATAAGATTATGGCAATCGGTAAAAAGCCTGAAGAATCAACAGAGCCTACTACAAAGATTTGCCCATTCTGTCAGAGCGAAATTTCTATTAAGGCTACAAAATGCCCACATTGCACAAGCAATATTCCTGAAGAAACAAAGGAATAAATCGTTAATACATAAGCTAAAGCTCCCGATATTGCTGTCGGGAGCTTTTTTGATAAAAGAATCTATCCTAAATGTTGGGGTAAGATCAATAAATAATGATTTTGCATATTTTCGGTCGGGCAACAAAGTAAAGCAAAAGGCAAACTTTCCGTCCCGAAGTTAAAAGTTTGGTCAACCTTTTCAAAGGTTGTGGGCAATGCCCACAAATGCTTTATGCTATCGCAAATTTTGATAGCCAAACGGCAAGCCGTTTGGTTGTTGGAACATAACGGCGAAAGCCTATGCGACAGCAATAAAAGGAAAAACTACGCTACTAAAACTAATTTGCGTCAGATAATAAAAAATCCAAAGTCGATTTTAGTCGGCTTTGGGTTTTTGTTTATTCGTTATATGGTTTATAATAGGTGTCAAGTATTAGCTTGTAGAACTCGTCTTCGTTTATATGAAACTCTGTATATCGTTCGCCTTTTTTCAATTCACCGGGTACAGATACCATTGTCATATTCATACCGTTGTGGCTGAGCATATTCTGCGAAAGGTAACATATTTTAGACGGGTTTAGGTTCGTGCATGAGTATGGGGCAGAGGCGTTGAACAGACTTACAGGAGTTGTAATATCCTTTTTGGTCTGCGCAAGAACCGTATTCATAAATGAATCAAGGTAAACCTGCTGTCTTTGCATACGCTTGCTGTTTGCGTCAACACTTTCGCTATCTCTCACACGAACAAAATTTTCGGAGTCTTTGCCCTCAAGATGATAGCTTTCGCCTTCTTTAAAATCACCTATCGTTTCGGGAGATACGACATCAACTCCGCCGACTGCATCATTGATAGCTGAAATTCCGTCAAGGTCAAGCGCAAAATATGAATTAATGGGAATATTGTAGAAAAGTCTTTCAACGGCGGTAACCGTATTTGCACAACTTGACTCCTTGCCGTCGCCGTAAGCATATGAAAGACAAATCTGTTCGTTTACAGTTTCCACATAATAACCGCTTGCCGAATATACCGCAACATCGGTCATAGTATCTCTTGAGATATTAATGAGTTTTGTTTCACCTGTTGAAGTGTCTATCGCAGCAAGAATGAGCACATCGGCTTGTCCGTTTTCACCTTTAATATCGCTTGCACTGTCAAAAGTGGACTTATCTATACCCATACAGAGAATGCTCGTCATACTATTGTTAAATTCATAGGTTTGTCCGTTATACACAACATACTGACCGCCGTTTTGCACAACGACATTTGTCGGAGCGGATATTATGTTGGTATTATTAAGTAGCTCCTTTGAGCCGTTGTAGACAAACCAAACAAGCAGTCCGCTAACTATAATTACAAGAGAAAGAATTACGCTTACAATCGTGAGAATTACTCTCTGCCATCTTTTAAAGCGCCTTTTCTTTTTCTTCATGACTTTTCGCTTTTTTTTAATAACTTTTTTTTGCTCTTTAGAACCCATTGCAGGATGAGTGCTTTTTACAAGCTCATCGTATTCCTGTAAATATTTTTCGTTGCCTGAGCTTTTTGTACTGCACTTATGAGCACTTCCTTTTGCAGGGCGTGAGCTTTGCACCAGCAGGGTATCTTCGGCATTTTCTGTATTTGAATGATGATGGTGGTGATGATGATGACTATGACTTCTATGAGCCTTAGTGAATATATAATCATCTATATCATCATTTATACTGCGTTCGGCATATTTTACCTCGCCGAGTTCACCGTCGCTTGCCACGCCCTCCTCGGTTTGAGGTGGCAATTTGCTTGAGTAGCTGTATATATCATCAAAGTTATTAGTTTTGTTGTCAGCAGTATTTTCCGCATTACTGCTGTTTTCACTGCTATTTTGTGAGTTCATCCTTTATTAACACCCCCTGTAAAAGAAGTCTTCCTTCACCCGAATTTAAGCAGGTGCTGAGTGTAACAATTTTATCGTTTGTTGTCAGCTCAAGATTATCTCTTACAACTTTTGTGAATGACCTTGGATTCTGTATATAATCAAGGTATTCCTGAAATACCTCGTCCTTATCAAAATCAAAGGAGTTCATAATGTGTCTGTCATCATATGAATATACCGAGGCGATACGATAGGTTAGTTTGTGCTGAGGTCTGTAAATATAAAAATATTCGTGATTGTTAAAAAAGTCACTATCGGTAAATTTATACAGATCGGCAAACATACTTCCGTCTGCCATATTGTGACCATAGAGCACCGTTACCCTGTCGTGCATATAAATGGAATTGCAGTACTGCGAATATATCGAGCCTGAAAAGCTGTAATTCCCGTAAATATCATGGTCAAGATAAAAATTATCATTGCTGTTGCTTCTGCATACTGGATAATTTATATTGGTATCGGGAATATATATCCACGAATAAATTTCATCATTTTGCTTTTGCAGAGAAGTAAAGTCGATAGGATTATCGGCAAGTGCTTCATCTATTGACGGAGTTGTTACTTCGTTTGAAATACTCGGAGCAACCGAGCTTGCAAGATTATTGTATTCCTGCTGTGTTTTTTGCTGAGAATTCATACGGTATATAACATACACAATACAGCAAATAAGCAGAATTATTGTAATGATAAGAATTGTTATTAAAAATTTATTTCGGTTTCTTTTCATAGGTAAATCTCTCATATAATTGTAACAAACATCGACAACAAAGTCAACATTTATCCAATATCATATAGGAATATAGCGTTTATAAGCATTAAAAAACAGCTTCCGTTTTGCGAAAGCTGTTTTAAAAGCAAATTAGTTTGATTTCTTAGACTTAACAATAGTTACGCTGACAGCAACAGCAATAAGTGTTAAGCTGATCATCACATAAGGCATTGCGTTTGAAGGGCCGGTCTGAGGCGACTTGTCCGAAGTATCTGTTGTAACAGACTGTGTAGGTGACTCGCCGTCCTTTGTGTAGTAAGGAGTTACTTTAATATCACCTGTGATAATAAGATCAAGTTCTTTATCTGTGAGTGGCTGATCTGTTCTGTAAGGACCGTCAATTACCCAGTGGTCAAAAGTATATCCGGGATTTGGTTTTGGAGTAATATGAACATTCTGGTTACCGTCCTCGTCAATATCTGTTGTAAATTCATAGTCACCGCTGCCACCCGGTGTAGGAACAACAACTACTACATAAACATATGTTCCGGTCGGACTTGGTGCGGCAAATACCGGAACTGCCACTGCAAGCATCAGCACAAGTGCCAACGCAATGGAAACAACCTTTTTCATTGTACTAACCTCCTGTATAATCCATAATAAATTAAGATAAAGCAGAGAAACCCTACTTTTACATATTCATTATTATATCACAAGTAAATCATAAAGTAAAGGCAAAAAAACAAATAAATTTCGTCAAATATGCTAATATATAATTCTTATTGCAACTAAAGACTAATAATATTTACAAATTAAAAAGACCTATTGCAATAGTAGGCAAAAAAATGTATAATTAAGTATATTATGTAAGAAAAAATGTGAAAGGAAATGTATATATGAATATTTCTGAAGTTCAAAATAAAATTCTTGAGTTGAAAAAGGAAAAGGATATTTGTATTCTTGCACACAGCTATCAGGCAAGAGAAATTTGCGAAATCGCCGATTTTACAGGCGACAGCTACAAGCTCAGTGTAGATGCAAGTAAGGTGAAAAATAAAAATATTCTTATGTGCGGAGTTCGCTTTATGGCAGAAACCTGCAAAATTCTCTCACCCGACAAAACAGTTTATCTCGCTCAGCCGAGCGCAGGCTGTCAGATGGCTGACCAGATGGATAAAGAGATGATTTCTTCTGTAAAAGAAATGTATCCCGATTATGCAGTTGTTGCATACATAAATACTACCGCAGATTTAAAAACTATTTGTGATGTTTGCGTAACAAGCTCATCTGCCGTAAAGATTGTAAGCAATATGCCTGAAAAGAATATTCTTTTCATTCCCGACTGCAATCTCGGCGACTATGTAAGCCGTCAGCTTCCCGATAAAAACGTTAAGCTTTTGCATGGCGGCTGTCCTATTCACGCTTGCGTATCGGCAGAAGATGTTAAAAAGGCAAAGGCTCAGTTTCCAAACGCAGAGCTGCTCGTACACCCTGAATGTCAGCCTGCTGTTGTTGACCTTGCAGATTATGTCGGCTCAACATCGGGCATTATGAATTACGCAAAAAACAGCGACAAAAAGGAGTTTATTATCGGTACAGAAATCAGCATTGCAGAGCATTTGCAGTTTGACTGCCCTGATAAGAAATTCCATATTCTTACACATAAGCTCATTTGCCCTAATATGAAAGTTACTACACTTATGGATGTATTTAATTGCCTTAACGGCGAGGGCGGCGAGGAAATTATCCTTGATGAGCAGACTATTACAGAAGCAAAGAAATGTATTGACGAGATGATAAGACTTGGCGGTTAAGGCGAATAATATGACCGAAAGGGCATTAATAGCAATGAGCGGAGGAGTAGACAGCTCGGTAGCGGCTTGCTTAATAAAGGAGCAGGGCTATGACGCTACGGGTATTACTCTCAAGCTTTTTGATAATGAAGATATAGGCGAAAAGAAAGAAAAAACCTGTTGCTCGCTTGACGATATTGACGATGCAAGAAATGTTTGCAGAAAAATAGGTATTCCGTACTATGTTTACAACTTTAAAGACAGCTTTAAGGAAAATGTAATAAACCGTTTTATATCGGCATATGAAAACGGATGCACACCTAATCCTTGTATTGACTGCAACAGATATATTAAGTTTGAAAAGCTAATGCAGAGGGCAGACGAGCTTGATTTTGACTATGTTGTTACGGGGCATTACTCTGTCATTGAGTATGACGAGGGATTGCAGAGATACTTACTGAGAAAATCTCCCGATGTAACAAAGGATCAGAGCTATGTGCTGTATTCGCTAACTCAAAAACAGCTTTCAAGAACATTACTTCCGCTCGGCAAACTCACCAAGAACGAGGTAAGACATATTGCGGAAAAATATCACCTTATTAATGCTCAAAAACATGACAGCCAAGATATTTGCTTTGTACCAGATGGCGACTATGCAAAATTCATTGAGCAATATACGGGCAGAAAGTATGAGTTTGGCGATTTTGTAGATGAAAAAGGAAAGGTTCTCGGAACGCATAAGGGCATTATCAGATACACAATAGGTCAGCGCAAGGGACTTGGTCTTGCTTTGCCGCACCCTATGTATGTTAAGGAAAAGGATATTGCAAATAACAAGGTAATTCTTTGTGAAAATGAGAGCCTGTTCTCAAGAGAGCTTTATGCAAAGGATATTAATCTTATAGCATATGAAAGGCTCGACAAGCCTTTGCATATAAAGGCAAGGGTGAGATACAACCAACCCGAACAGGATGCAACCGTTGAGCAGTTGTCGGATAACAGACTGCATATTGTTTTTGACAAGCCGCAAAGAGCTATTTCAAAGGGACAAGCAGTTGTTTTATATGACGGCGATGTTGTTATCGGCGGCGGAACAATAGAATAATTACAGGCAAAGGCAGTTGGAAAATATACAACTGCCTTTTTAAGTAGCAGAGGGGTGGATAAGGTGCTGATAAAAATAGGTGATTTTGAATTTACGAAATGTTGGGACGGAGTGTTTTATAAAAAATTATCCGATTATCCTAAAATATCGAATTGGAAAATACAGACAATTACAGCGGTTTTAATTGTAACGATTTGAACCGCTGTATATTTTTTGAGATAAAAATAAAAAAACACTTGATTTTCTTTTGAGTGTAGTATATAATGTGTATGGTTAGTTAAAACTAACCCATTGAATAAATCATGTGGACTTCCCGAGAATCCTCTACTTCTGTTCACCGGAGGGAGTTGCTAACCTTCCGGAGGGGAGTCTGCGAATACGATTATAAGGAGATTGTTAAAATGGCTTATTTGGAAATTGAAAAAGTTATTGGCAGAGAAATTCTTGACTCCCGAGGAAACCCTACTGTTGAGGCAGAGGTTACACTCATTGACGGTACGGTTGCAAGAGGTACTGCGCCAAGCGGTGCGTCAACAGGCGAGTTTGAGGCACTTGAACTTCGTGACGGCGACAAGTCAAGATACCTTGGCAAGGGCGTTTCAAAGGCAGTAGAAAATATTAATACAGTAATTAACGATACAATAAGCGGTATGGACGCATCGGATATTTATGCGGTTGACAAGGCAATGATTGAGGCTGACGGCACAAAGGATAAATCAAACCTTGGTGCGAATGCTATTCTTGCCGTTTCTATTGCAACTGCAAGAGCGGCGGCTCCCGGGCGTGGTTTTTCCCCTTGACATTTCTGGCAACAGACTTCCTGTACCTATGATGAATATTCTCAACGGTGGCGCACACGCCGCAAACACTGTTGATGTTCAGGAATTTATGATTATGCCTGTCGGCGCTCCGAGCTTTAAGGAATGTTTGCGCTGGTGTGCAGAGGTTTTCCATGCACTTGCTGCTTTACTTAAATCTAAAGGACTTGCTACTTCTGTTGGCGATGAGGGCGGCTTTGCTCCTGACCTTGCAAGTGACGAGGAGGCTATTCA
>ERZ791629.1025-NODE-1025-length-8092-cov-1.86176_pt1 | contig 8092 bp, 9 predicted proteins | sample MGYA00510057_ERZ791629 | MGnify/ENA primary metagenome ERZ791629 (study PRJEB30046, sample SAMN00715161) | human gut metagenome | study: EMG produced TPA metagenomics assembly of the A metagenome-wide association study of gut microbiota in type 2...
ATATTAAATCCCGGTGCAACCTTTGAAATATAATCAAAATGACTCATCCAGCAGATCGTATTTTCTGATACGCCTGTAAATAACGGCGATGAAGTATCGACCGTAACCTCGGTTTTTCCGTACTCACGGACAGGTGCCTTTTCCACTTTTCCTCCAAGTACGTGCATCATCAACTGCGCACCATAGCAGAGTCCTAAAACCGGCACGCCAAGTTCAAATAATTCTTTCGAACAGGTCGGTGAATCAGCCTCATAGCAACTGTTCGGACCGCCGGTAAGAATGATTCCCTTTGGATTCATTGCCTTGATCTGCGCGATATCCGTAATGTAGGAATATATCTCACAGTAAACATTGCATTCTCTGACACGTCTCGCAACCAGCTGGTTGTACTGACCGCCAAAATCAATGACAATTACTTTCTCATGATCCATTGATCTTCTTCCTCCTGATGTTTTCGTTGCCTGCCATCCGTTTGTGACGATGCCTTTTTTAAAGCATGTCCTTCCCTGATACAGACTTTAATGATATTTATTATAAGATACGTTTTGAGAGTTTACAAGGCGTTTTTCCCTCTATTACAGTATTTTGTCATTTTTATCAAAAAAATAAATATTTTGGATTCAAATATCACTTAATTTTAAAAACATGTACCTGAAAAATTTGGTCTAAAAATCTGGCTGATGCATTTTAAAATCTGTGAATTATTAAACAAAAATACATATCCCTTTTCTTCTGCGGTCATAATATCCATATGAAAAAACATTCCAATCTTCCGGATTTTTCAAAACTCTGCACACCGGAGCAGAATCCCATACAGGATAAGATTTCCCTGCTGATCCACTTCTTCTTTCTGGGAAGTTTTTCAGGATTTCTCTGGGAAACCCTTATTTTTCTTGTAAAAGATAATACTTTTCGCAACCGTGGCTTCTTTTATGGTCCATGGCTGCCTGTTTATGGGATTGGCGCGGTGGGCTTTTACTGTTTTTTTCATCATTCCAGCAAAAAAATATCCGGAGCCACTCATCTATCAGGCAGAACATTCCGCTCTAAAATAAAATATCACCCAATCACTATATTCACCAAAACTGCTCTTCTTGGAACAGCCTTAGAACTTGTGACCGGATGGCTTCTCAATACATTTTTCCATTTACGGTACTGGGATTACAGCAGTTATCCGTACAATTTTCATGGATATATCTGCCTTTTTTCAGCAATCGGATTTGGTATCGCAGGTATGCTCTGGATCTGTGTATTTTCTAATATATTCCGAAAATACTGGTTCTCCCTGCCACCCGGTTTCAGACGCTGCTTCAACAGTATGCTGGTACTTTTATTCCTCGCAGACTGCGCGGCTGCACTGATTTTCCCAAATGCCGGGCATGGAATCACATTTTAATCTGCAGGCTTGCGCCTTCCTCTGCCTCTAGAATTTCTGGCACTTCCACTTTCTAAATATTCGCTTTCCTCTTCCATAACCTGATTTTCTTTTTCTTTAAAAATCATTCCGAAAATAGCACGTACAAGCGGGCCTGCAAAAAAGATCTGCCAGAAAAATGCCATTGGGAAATTCAGTGCTGTCGTCTCAATCCACACAGCGATCACTTCTTTTCCGGCATGTTTAAATAAAAGTGTTGCTGCAAGGCTCATTGTTGGACACATCAGGCAGACTGTGATTGATGAAATAGCAAGAATCAGCATGATCGGCTTGTCCACACCCGGTGTCACAATACGGAATGCAAGTTTTTTTGACAATGATCCGTAAAGGAAAAAGTCAAGAATAAATGCGATCGGTCCCATGATCACCAGTTCATGAAATGCATTTAAAAATACAATATTGCTCATTCCTCCCATGTTCAGTGAAATATTGTAGCAGATCATTACGTACACCATCACGAACACCATTAAAATAGTAAATACAACTTCCTGTAACTTTGTCTTTGGCATATTTTTCTCCTCATTCTTCTGATAAAATATTTATTTTTCCCGACAAAAAAGCAGAGAAAGCAATCTTTGCGATCGCTTTCTCTGCTGCACGTCGTGTGATTATTATAACGTATTATATGCACTTTTATAATAGTTTTAATTTCACAAATTTTTTATACAATTCATGAAATTCATTGTGCAATTTCTTCAATGCTGTCCTATAATTTCGTAGGAAGCACTTTCCTTTTTTATATGTTTTTTGTTTCATGAAGCATGCCTTTCATTTTTGAAACATGTCTTTCGTTTCATGCATGCTGATGCAGATATTTCTCCCTTGTTGCGAGTCCGCCACGGATATGACGTTCGGATTTATTGACATCTAATACTTTTCGTGCTTCTGCCGCAAGCGACGGATTTACCTGGGCAAGACGTTCCGTGACATCTTTATGTACCGTTAATACATTTTGTAACGGTCTTATTCGAATCATCCGAATTCTCTTGTTCTGCTTCCACCAACACTGTTTCATCCAAGCCCAAGTCACCGACAAGACGCAAGTAAATATCCACATTTCCATCCTTGTCCACTTCGATTTTATTAATAAGACGTTTTAGCTGTGTATTGGTCATTTCATGAACATCAGTAATGTCTTCCATCTCCTTAAAGGTACTATTAAGAATTGCCTCAAGCTGCTCTCCTTTGGTGAGATGATAAGATACCATTTTCAATTCATTTTCCAAGCGTTCAATCTCTTTTCTCATGCCACCGATTTTCTCATTCAATTCCTCTCTCGAAATCAAATCATCGGTGTACATATCCATATATTTTTCACGTGACTTACGCAGCTTGTTCAGTTCTGCGTTCAGTTCCTTTTCATACTCGATATTTTCATCTTTTGCCTTGTAAACACGTTGGAATTCTCTAATCACATAGTCGATTACTTTTTTCTTCTTGCTGAGTACATCCTGAAAATACTCCTGTAATACCTGAATCAATTCTTCTTCATCCACTGTGATTGCATTTGGACAGCTATCTGCACCACGACCATTGTGACCGGAACAAACCCAACGCACATAAGTATTCTTATACTGACGTACTGTTCTACGAAAAGACCATCCACAATCCTTACACTTAATCAATGTAGAGAATAAGTGCTTGTTGCTCTGGCGTTCGTGAGTCATCTTGAAAGAATCGTGACGACCTTTCAAAATCTCCTGTGCTCTGTCAAAAATTTCATCATCAATAATGCGAAGTTCCGGACGAAGTGTAACTAACCATTCAGACTCGTCTTTTTCTTTTCTCTGCCCGGTCAGGAAGTCGGCCACTTCCTCTTTACCATTGATAATCTTTCCGGTATATATTTCATTGGTCAGAATACGGCACACGGAATTCTGACTCCAATTATTTCCTCGTTTGGTTTTCACACCACGTTCATTGAGCATATTTGCAATCTTCGCACCACCAAATCCTTCTTCTGTATACCATTTGTACATCTGGCGGATAACCTTTGCCTCTTCTTCATTGATAGATAGATTGAAATAGTCACCGATAGTCTTATCATATCCGTAAACGATATTGGGAACTCGTCCCTTTTCCGCATTCATCTTCTTACCAAACTTGATACGCTTGGAAGTGTTGGCACTCTCTTCCTGGGCTAATGCGCCGAAAATGGTTAAAACAAACTCGCTGTTACCCATACTTGTCATATACAAATAGAGGAACTGCGTTTCAATACCAAGTGCTTTTAGTTTGCGGACACTCTGTAATAAATCAACGGTATTTCTGGCAAAGCGAGAGATATCCTTTACCACAACCATGTCAAATAAGCCCTTTTCAGCGTCTGCAAGCATACGCTGGAATTCCTTACGATTCTTGATTTTAGTTCCGGAAATACCTTCGTCTGCATATAATTTAATAAGGTTGTCCCCTGTACGTTTTGTATATTCTAAGAAAAACTCTTTCTGAGTCTCTAAGCTGTTGAGCTGGTCTTCTTTATCTGTGGAAACTCGGCAATATGCTGCGATGTTCATATTTATCTGCCTTTCTGTTAGTTTTGTTACGTTCTGTTACAACTATTATAACTTATTTATCTTAAAAGTAAATAGCGCAGAAAAAGAAAACTGTCCATTAGAGTTTCTTTCCTACGCTATTCTTAATAGTATAGTTGTTAATATGTATCGGTAGCTTCTTCACTATATCCGATTTTTTTCTCGGGTTCTGGTGTTCTATTTTTTTCTACCCAATATCCCTTTATTTTTATCATAATAATACATAACGCTGATACTCCAATAACTGGAAGCAAAGACAAAAAGGCCGTTTCTAACATCTCCAGACCCATTATCCAAAAAAACTCCCATGCCAAAGCATCTTTATTTGCTAGTGCTAATTCGAAAGCTTCATCAGTTTGAAAATATAGCAGATAATTACTTGAAGCAGGTTTGTTTTTCAATGCCATACTCACAAGATATGTCCCTATTGTAAATATTGTTGCCGCCATACCAGATACAATCTCGTTTACCAGCAATGCCACCTTACTATTTGATATCAAAGAGAGAAAAACCCAAACCAATAAGTATATTATAACAAATACTATATCAGCAATCGCACCTTTTACCATACCTTGCACAATTTCAGTTAATACCAGTGAAAAAAACAGGTTGTATACAACACATAATTTAAGCCATCTTCTTACAGAATGCTTCCATCCTATAATATTATCGACCCCTGCGAATACCACTCCTGAAATAATTACCAATTCTCCCAACATTACTAGCTTAAGAAGAATCAAAACTACTCCAATCATAAAAGTTGACATGTAGACCCATGGTACATATTTACGTCTACTTCTATACCATCCTTCAATTTTTTCAAGCAAATTTTGAATGGAAAGAATCCATGTAAAAAATCCATCTACAAACTTCATGTTATCGCCTTCCTTTAGTATTTGGGGAATAACAATCCCATTATTATTCCCTAATCTATTACTTGTTTTTCTAAACAAAGAATTACCGCAAAGAATTAGTTAGCGAGTAACTAGCGAAGAAGATTTTTCTCCTATCGTCTTTTTCCTTATACTATCGTTTGAACAAAATCTCTCAGCAATTGTATTGATGTTTGCAATTGCTGTTCTGTAAAGTGTGGATTATGTGTATTTTCAGGATGATGAATTTGATGCCTTATATACTCTGACAATACAACTTGGTCTTGTCTTGTACTTCCGCCTCTTAAAATCTTAATATATGGCATAGTCGGTTTTCCCGCTTTATATGCATCCCACTGACCTTCTGCTTCGATATAACCATATAACTCATTATGATATTCTTCTGACACCTCTGAAAATGCTAAATAATTAACTTCATTTAAGGATGGATAAGGCAATTGTCCTGGCAATACTGTCTCCACTGTTTTTCCTTCATCAGAATTCGATATTAGCCTCAGATTTGAATAGTCCAATTTTTTGACCACATTTGCACTATGCGTAGTAATAATTACTTGTGTACTATTTACTTCAGATAACTCTAGCAATGCTTCTATCAATTTCTTTTGATTCTCAGTATGCTGCGATGTCTCTGGTTCTTCTATAGCGTAAATAATACTTGCATTTGCGTTATCTGCAATCCTACGCTCCGCTTCGGCTCTGAAAAAATTGAGCAACTTCAATCTCTTTACACCGCTACCGCGTTTATTAACTGGAATTCCTTCATCTCCTGAAATTGACACTTTCTTAAAGACATCTGACCATTTAAGACTACTAGCACTCGGAATCACCGGATTTAGACTATTAGCCACTTCTGGACTCATTTCTCTCAGTTTTTCTAAAGTTCTACTTGACACTTCCTCCAGTTTTCTCTCTACCTCCATTGCAATTGCCGCTAGCTCTTCTTGTAAACGTTCTTCACTAAGAATTTGCTTTACTGCTTCTTGTAATGGATCTTGAACTTCACTGTCGCTATCAGTATTCTTTCTGTCCGATTGAAATAGTGAATACACTGGCAAATACTTCTGAAGCTTATCCCATATGGACTTTGTTTCACCTTTTGTAACATCAATCTCTGTTAATCCCAATTGCCAATCGTCTCGATAATGCTCCCAAATAGCCCGTCTCATAACAGCATTTCTTGTTCTATCATCACATGCGATTCCATTATCATCTATAATTTTCCTCAAATCTTTGTCTGTTTTTTGAAGAAGTCCATTGCACTGTGCGTTAGTTGGATGATATGCTCTTATAAACACCTTGGCAGAACCAGCATTGGGATATCTCTTCTCTATCTCCAACTGACCTTCTTCATTTAAAAGCAATTCCTCCGCTAAACTTGTTTCATTGGTAGCATCAATCGCTATTCTCTCTGGCAATTCTTCAAAACATGCCGTGATAACAATGTCTGTGTCTCCCTCTGCCAAAGCTTGTTTATTGATATCATCTTTATCCTGTTTTACAATCCCTTTACCGTCATTGAAAAATATATCTAGAGCCTCTAAAACACTCGATTTGCCAATATCATTTTTACCGACAAAAGCAGTAAAATTATCAAAATCAATTGTCACTTCCCCTTTATACCCACGAAAGTTTCTAATTTTGAAATTTTTTATCTTCATATAAACGTTTCCCCCTAACAATCTCTGATTTGTTCATTGAAATGTTGTTCTCCATTTTTATCTTCCCACTTACAAATAATCTTAAACTTCCTTGAAGACTGCATATGTACTACTACATGTTCTTCAAAACCATTACCTGGCTCAAGATACTCAAATGGCATCTTATCCTTCATCAATATTATGTTATACTCCGACGGTATCTCAACATCAATGTTATACGCTGTCACATCTCCTGAGTTCCATACTTTTAACTTATATTTGCCTTGAGAAATTTTTATAATTCTCGCTTCAACGCATGCCTTCTTTTCTCGATTTACTTCTCTTTCAATCTTCTCTAACTCATACTTTTTTAGTGCCAAATCATATTCTTGTAGTTTTTGTTCCATTTCAGACAGCTTAACTTGAACTTGTGTGCATTTGTTAGATTTTATCAATGCAATAACAGAAACTAGAACTGCTGCGATGGGCATAATATATATAGCTATGTCTTTAATTATTTCTTTTGCTATATTCCAAATCTCAATAATCTCTGATGGCATTTTTACCTCCATTTCTTAAGTGCCTTTGCCAATTTCTTTTCCATTTCTTTTATTGCTGCATTTTTTATTTCTTCAATATTGTCATTAATAACTTCTTGATTGACCTCCAACAGTTCAGCCTTGGTAAAAATTTTTCCACAGTCTGAACATTGCACTCTTGTTTCGTCTGGTGCTTCACCTAATTCACACTTAATTTCATCTAACGTTGAAAATTGGTCATTGCCACACACATCACAAAACATTGTTACATTTCTACTTAAGTCTTTCATTTGTCTCCCTCCAAATCACATAAGCTTTTACCTTACTTCCTCCGGCAAATATTTCGCCAGTTCCTCCACCAACTCATACACCTTAGTTCCCGGCGCAATCTCTGTCGGTGTTTTTCCTGCTCCATCCTTTATAATTCGCTTCGCATATCGAATCGCCAGTTTCGGATTACCATACTCCATCAGAATCTCAAAGATATTATTCATATTCTTCTGATACTTTCCGATTCCTAATTCTTTGAACTTATCATTCAAAAATGCAATATACTCTGTTCTATGGTTATTAGCGGTGTAATATGCAAAATGAAGCAGGAACCAGAACTCAATACATTCATTACTCCATGCTGTATGATATTGCAATTCCGGATTTTCTTTGTTTAAACTCTCTGCGCGTTCCACGACACCATTGAAGTGTTCTGCCGGGAAACTATCCTTGTCATAAACGCACCAGATTTGCCCCTTTTTAATTTTATTTTTCTTTACATATTCCTCTGCCATACCGATTACTCGCATGGTTTCTGCCTGACAAGGTTCAATCTCTATCAAGACCATATCCTTATAGATTGGATTATCCTCAATCAATTTCTTAAATCCAAGAAAGTATTGTGGTTCCGTCTGCTGTCCTTCACAGAAAATATAGTACCGGTACTGCTTCATCTCCAAGTATTCTTGACGACGTTTCTTTTTCCATTTCTCCATTCCGGCTTTTTTAGGCATTGACCTTCCCCCAATCTATAATTCTTCTGAGGTACGGATCAGCACCGTAC
>ERZ791629.1036-NODE-1036-length-8011-cov-2.19042_pt1 | contig 8011 bp, 7 predicted proteins | sample MGYA00510057_ERZ791629 | MGnify/ENA primary metagenome ERZ791629 (study PRJEB30046, sample SAMN00715161) | human gut metagenome | study: EMG produced TPA metagenomics assembly of the A metagenome-wide association study of gut microbiota in type 2...
ACAAACCCGCCCAGCCGTGAGGCAGTCAGACAATTTAAAGAATACGGAATCCATGTCATTATGCTTACCGGTGATAATGAAGTGACGGCACAGGCGATCAAAGATCAGGTGGGTATCGATGAAGTCATTGCCGGGGTGCTTCCGACGCAGAAGGAAGAAAAGATATCTGCCTTAAAGAACAGCAGACACAAAGTTGCAATGATCGGAGACGGTATCAATGATGCTCCGGCACTTGCATCCGCAGACGTTGGAATTGCTATCGGTGCAGGTACGGATGTCGCAATTGAGAGCGCGGATATTGTGCTGATGAAAAATGACCTGCTTGATGCAGTCGGAGCAATCCGTTTAAGCAAGGCGGTTATCCGCAATATCAAGGAAAACCTGTTCTGGGCATTTTTCTATAACAGCATTGGTATACCGCTTGCCGCAGGACTTTTATATCCGATCTGGGGATTAAAATTAAACCCGATGTTTGGTGCGGCAGCCATGAGTTTAAGCAGTGTCTGTGTGGTAAGTAACGCGCTGCGTTTAAGATGGGTAAAACTTGGAAAAAAATCTTTATCCGAAAATGGAACAGATAATATGGAACAGGAGAGTGCAGTCTGTGAAAACAGAACGGTCACTTCTGAAATAAAGAGTGATGTAACAGAAAGCGAGGAAAAAACAATGAAAACAACATTAAGTATTGAAGGAATGATGTGCGGACACTGCCAGGCAACTGTCGAGAAGGCTTTAAAAGGAGTACAGGGTGTGTCTGAAGTAGTGGTAAGTTTAGAGGACAAAAATGCAGTTGTTACCGCAGATGCATCAGTCAATGCAGATACATTAAAAAATGCCGTTGTAGATGCCGGCTATGAAGTAACCGATATTCAGTAAGGAATAGTTGCGGGTGCAGCAGTTATATTTTACTGATTAAAAATGAAAAGAATGAAAAGAAGGGGAAACCGTGATCAACCGGCTTCTCCTTCTTCTACGATCTGCTCTAATACGCGGATAAGATCCTGCATGTTATTAAGCTGTACATTACGCTCTAAGATCAGGTTCTTCAGATCCGTTGAAAGTGTTTCAAATTTGTCTTTGATCATGGGTGATACATAAGATGCCATAGAGTTCTCCTTTTATTACTGTTAACAGATTTGCCTGCGAAATATGCTGTCTGTTGTTTTTATGTGGTTACCAGTTTATCATGTACAAAAAATCAGAAAAATATGCAGTGAAAAACACTTCTTGTAAAAATTGCCGTTATCCTTTAATATAAAGGAGGCATATGACAAAGAAGATCAGATGTCATTGTATAAGAAGTAATTTATATATTATAAATGAAAGAATGGAAACACCATGGATTACTACAGCAGTCAGATCAGCAAGTTAATACAGGAATTATCGTCCCTTCCGGGAATCGGTGCAAAATCTGCACAGCGTCTGGCATTTCATATTTTAAATATGCCGGTAGAGCAGGTCGAAGAACTTTCGGCTGCGATCGTGGATGCCAGAAAAAACGTCCGTTACTGCAAGGAATGTTTTACACTGACGGATGATGAATTATGTCCGATCTGTAAAGATGCCGGGCGTAATCATAAGACGATCATGGTTGTGGAGGATACCAGAGACCTTGCAGCGTATGAAAAAACAGGTAAATACGATGGTGTTTATCATGTTCTTCATGGTGCAATTTCACCGATGCTTGGAATCGGGCCCGCAGATATTAAGTTAAAAGAGCTGATGCAGCGTCTGCAAAAGGATGTTGACGAGGTCATTATTGCGACGAACTCAAGTCTTGAGGGGGAAACGACTGCAATGTATATCAGCAAACTGATCAAACCTACCGGGATTAAAGTGACAAGGATCGCAAGCGGTGTTCCGGTCGGCGGAGATTTAGAGTATATTGATGAGGTAACACTGCTCCGTGCCTTAGAAGGCAGAACGGAGATTTAATAAAAGAAACAGAAAGGAACATGACTAGACTATGACAAATCTGGAACTCGAAAAAACAGCGAACGAAGTCCGCAAAAGTATTGTAACTGCAGTACACAGCGCAAAAGCCGGACATCCGGGCGGATCACTCTCCGCAGCAGATATTTTTACTTATCTGTACTTTGAGGAGTTAAATATTGACCCGAAAAATCCTAAGATGGCAGACCGCGACCGTTTTGTACTTTCTAAAGGTCATACGGCTCCGGGACTTTATGCAGTTCTGGCAGAACGTGGATTTTTCCCGAAGGAGGATCTTGTTACACTGCGTCATACAGGATCTTATCTGCAGGGACATCCGGATATGAAGCATATTCCTGGTATTGATATGTCATCCGGTTCTTTGGGACAGGGACTCTCCGCAGCGGCAGGAATGGCGGCAGCAGGAAAGTTTGACAAAAAAGATTACCGTGTTTATGCACTTTGCGGAGACGGCGAGATTCAGGAAGGACAGATCTGGGAAGCTGCTATGTGGGCAGGATTCCGCAAGCTGGATAATCTGGTTGTGATCGTTGATAATAATAATCTTCAGATTGACGGAACTATTGATGAAGTATGCTCTCCTTATCCGATCGACAAAAAGTTTGAGGCATTCAATTTCCATACGATCAACATCAATGGAAATGATTTTGATGAGATCCGTGCAGCATTCAAAGAGGCACGCGAAACAAAAGGAATGCCGACTGCGATCATTGCAAAGACATTAAAAGGAAAAGGTGTATCCTTTATGGAGAATGCCGTAGACTGGCATGGAAAAGCTCCGAACGACGAGCAGTATGAGATCGCAATGAAAGACCTGGAGAAAGTGGGGGAAGCATTATGTCAGAAATAAAGAAAATCGCAACAAGGGAAAGTTATGGAAATGCTCTGGTAGAAGTGGGAAAAGAGCATGAAGATCTGATCGTATTAGATGCAGACCTTGCAGGTGCGACCAAGACCGGAATTTTTAAGAAAGCATTTCCGGAACGCCATTGGGATGTTGGTATCGCAGAAGCAAACATGACAGGTATCGCAGCAGGACTTGCAACTTGTGGAAAAGTACCGTTTATCAGCTCTTTTGCAATGTTTGCAGCAGGCAGAAACTTTGAGCAGGTGCGCAACTCCATCGGATATCCGCATCTGAATGTCAAGATCGGCGCAACACACGCAGGTATCTCTGTTGGTGAAGATGGTGCGACTCATCAGTGCTTAGAAGATATCGCTTTAATGCGTACGATACCAGGCATGGTAGTGATCAATCCGGCAGATGATGTTGAGGCAAGAGCAGCAGTACACGCTGCATACGATCATGTAGGACCGGTTTACCTTCGTTTTGGACGTCTTGCAGTTCCGGTATTCAATGATGAGGCAACTTACAAATTTGAGATCGGCAAAGGAATTGTTTTAAAAGCAGGAAAAGATGTGACAATTTTTGCAACCGGACTTTGTGTAAATGAGACGGTAGAGGCAGAAAAGCTGCTTGCAAAAGATGGCATTGATGCAGAGATCATCAATATCCATACTATCAAACCGATCGACCGTGAACTGGTTGTAAAATCAGCATTAAAGACTGGAAAAGTTGTTACAGTTGAGGAACATTCCGTGATCGGAGGACTTGGAAGTGCAGTATGTGATGTGCTTTGCGAGGAGGCTCCTACTAAAGTATTAAAGATTGGTGTTAATGACGTATTCGGTGAATCCGGACCGGCATTAGAACTGCTTCATAAATATGAGCTCGATGCAGAAGGCATCTACAAAAAAGTAAAAGCATTTGTAAAATAATCAGACATAAAAAGACTGCTGTTATTACGGTAAAACGTATGCAGCAGTTTTTTTGCGTCTTTTTCTGTCGAAAAGTTTTTGGAAAACTGCCCATAAAACCACAAAAAAATCGGACATGCTGTGATACGATTGCAAAATAAAAAGTGATTTTGAATGTAAACACCGGCGTCTTTGCGCTGTAAGATCGCGTGAAAACAAATTTTTGCGCACAGGAATGGAGGATTGGAATGATAGAGATTATCCGGGAAGAAAATTGGGATGATACGAAAGAAAAAAAACTGCCAAAAGATATCAGACAGATTGGGAGACCGGATGTTGGGGAGAGAATATACATAGAGGATGAGGTATATAAGTATCTGCACCCATATGAAAGCGACTGTGAAAAACTTGTATATGTTTTACTTGGAAGATTTGAAAATTACAGCGGAAGACAGTGCACATTTGTGGAGGCAGCAATACAACTGGAATATTTAGAATTTGATGGTGAAATTCCAAGATGGAGCGACCGTGAATGGGCGTATATATATAAACGATTAAAGAATGAATATGACAGTATGGTCATTGTTGGATGGGCATTGGATCACAGAGGGTGCCTTCCGAATATGACAAAACAGATTGAACAATTTCATCAGACTCATTTTGGAGGCATCCATCAGACATTATTTCTGATGGATAGTCTGGAAAAGGAGGAAACATTTTTTAGCATCCGGAACGGACATCTGTACCGGAGAGAAGGATTTTACATTTATTATGACAAGCATGCCCTGACCAGATCCAAAAAGGTGGAACTTCAGGAGGAAAAAAAGGAAGAAGTTAATTTGCCCAAGACCGATGAAATCGTGTTTGCGAAGCAGGACGAGCCTGTACCTGCAATGAAAGAAAAAGAGAACCTGAATGATATTCTGGAAGAAGAACTGTATCTGGAGGAGAGTATGCAGCAGGATGAACCGGAACCGGTTCCGCAGACGGAATTAAAAAGTAAGGGACGGTATCGGAAACAGCTTGAAGAAGCAGAAAAAACAGAAGAAGCAAAGATTCCGGTATATTCTTCGCTTGTGCTGGCTGTTGTGGTGCTTACACTTGGATTTACCGCCTATCAGAATCATAAGAAAATGAATGAGATGGAAAATACTCTGGCACAGATGAACCAGGTGCATATTGTGACAGAGATGCAGGAAACAGAAAAAAAAGCTGATACCGGGATCGTAGTGGAAAATATTGCGGGAGAAGTAGAAAAAACGGAGGCGTCTGCGACGACGGAAACATCGGATATGCAGGCAGAAACAAAAATGCCAGAAACAGCAGAGACACAGGCAGGTGCAGAGAAAAAGGCAGACACAGAAACAGCAGAGGCACAGGCTAAAACAGAAATGTCAGAGACGACAGAGGCGCAGGCTAAAACAGAAATGACAGAGACGACAGAAGCGCAGGCTAAAACAGAAATGCCAGAAACAACGGGAGCGCAGGCAGGCACACCGGATGAAACAAATAAAAATAAGGAAGACGTTAAAGAAACAGCAGCACAGGCAGATGAGGCACAGACATATTTAAAACAGGGATATTATGTGGTACAAAAGGGGGATAATCTGGCGGCAATCTGCCGAAAAGTATATAAGACAACAGCTATGATGGACAAGGTGTGCCAGGCAAACGGAATCGATGATCCTGATGCAATATATGCAGGGCAATACCTGACGCTTCCAAATTGATGAAGCTGCCAGCTCTAAAAATAAGATGAAACATCCGGGGAATAATGCTATAATATCGAAAGATTAAGAGGAAAGTGAGATTAGTATGGCGGAAAAAAACAAGAGGGGATTTCATACGGTAGAAGAACCGGATATGGAAGAATATGAACGCAAACTGCGTGAGCATCGCATAAAGGTGGTCAGAAGGACGGTTATTCTGATCATTACTGTGCTGGCAGTTTCTGCAGGACTCTGGGTGTTTATGGCACTGCGCCATTATGAGAACTTTGATGTGACATCATCTGTTGACAGGGCTGATACGGAAGCAACAAAGTTTGCAGATTTTGGGGGGAATATTTTAAAATACAGCAATGACGGAGCATTTTATACGGATACAGCAAATGAACTGATCTGGAATCAGACTTATGAGATGGCGGATCCACAGATTGATATTTGTGAAGATTACCTGACTATCTATGACAGAAAAGGAACGATGATCTATATCATGACAAAGGAGGGAATCTTAGGCGGAATTGAAACGACGATGCCAATCCAGCAGGTACGTGTGGCAGCGCAGGGAACGGTGGCAGTTCTGATGAAAAAAGATGCCGCCGGTTATCTTGCAATGTACGATAAGACAGGTGAAAAACTGACAGAAGGAGAAATTCACGGTGCCAAGAAAGGCTATCCGATCGCAATTGCATTATCTTCAGATGCTTTAAGGCTTGCCGTTGCCATGTTAGATATTAATGATGGAAGTATAAAAAGCACCATTGCCTTTTACAATTTTGGAACAGCGGGAGAAAGCGAGATCGATCATGTGGTTGGAGCACAGACATTTCCGGATACAGTGATACCGGAAATTGTCTATCTGGCAGATAACAGACTTGCGGCGTTTTCAGATACCGGGGTTATCCTGTTTGAAGGATCGCAGAAACCAAAACAGTCCGGTACGATTCCTTTTGAAAAAGAAGTGAAGAGCATTTTTTATAATGATAATTATATTGGCTGTGTGACCGGCAATGATGATGAGGCAGTGACACATCATATAAGTGTCTATGATCTGGAAGGAAAAAGTGTTCTGGAAAAAGATTTTACAATGGAGTACACCGGCGTAGAATTTCTTGCAGATAATGAAATCTGTATTATAAATGAAAATGCATGTGATATATATACCATACATGGCATATATAAGTTCCACCATGAGTTCGAACAAACACTTTATAAGGTCATTTCAGGGGGTGGTGCACTGAATTATACATTTATACTGGAAGATACAACGGAAAAAATAAGACTGAAATAAGGAGCATACATATGAACTGGGTTTTGTTACTGGTATTACTGATACTGGGGTATAATATTATAAGAGGCTACAGAAAAGGATTTTTGCGAATTGTATATTCTCTGGTATCGTGGGTCATAGTACTTACTTTTGTTACTGTTACAACTCCGTACATTAATACATATCTGATGGAATATACAACGTTATACGAACAGATTGAGAAACAGTGCAGTGAACAGATAAAAAAATCAGTAGAGGAAAAACAGAAATCCGTTCAGAGTGAAAATAGTCTGGATAATCAGGAACTGTCACAGTTTGGAATTATGCTGCCAGACTCGGTAGTAAATGATATTTTTGATAAGACAGGGAATGTGGCAGGAGAGATTATGGCACAAAGTGGTCTTTATGATGAGATTGCAAAACAGATTGCAGAATTTGTTGTAGAGGGAATAGCATTTTTAATTGCGCTGGTTGCAGCGTGGACGATCGTTCATATAATAGCGCGTATGTTAAGAATTGTCTCACGAATCCCGGTATTGAGCGGTGTGAATCGTACGCTGGGGGTATTTGCCGGTGGAATATACGGGGTGATACTGGTGTGGATCGGGTTTTACATTGTAGCAGTGACAAGCACAAGTGAACTGGGTGGTATGCTCGTTACATATATATATCAGAGCAACCTGTTAAAGTATTTATATGAAAACAACGCTATTCTGACGATTGTTATGAATTTTCTATAGTTTGTAAAAAGTTAGTAAAAAAAGTGTTGACATATCAAAACAATAATGGTAGTATAAAAGTCCACTGCGAAAGACAAGTGCTTTTACAGCGGCGAAAAAAGATACTTGATTGCTTATCTTTTGGAAAATAAAAAAAGTTGTTGACAAACAGAACAACACATGATAAGATATCAGAGTTGTCGCGTTTGAGATAACAAATCGGACAAAACCGATTGAAAGAAATTCTTTCAAAAAAATGAAAAAAAGTTCTTGACAAACCAGTCTTGATAAGATATAATAAACAAGCTGTCGCCGAGAACGACAACAAAACAAAGAACCTTGATAACTGAACAGTGAAATAACCTTGAAAGATTCAATGAATTTCAGGGTGTTGTGAATAACAACACACGAACGTTTCTATAAAGAAACAACCTTAAAACAGTAAATACGCTCAATAAAATTGAGCGGGATAAATCGGAGATTTATCCGGTTTATTGGAAGCCAGATTTGACTGGCAGGATGAAAACTTTTAAACATGAGAGTTTGATCCTGGCTCAGGATGAACGCTGGCGGCGTGCTTAACACATGCA